>Ga0123354_10008746_pt1 | contig 15434 bp, 13 predicted proteins | sample TergutLab28metaG_2_FD_97872 | JGI IMG/M metagenome (GOLD analysis project Ga0123354, IMG submission 97872) | Labiotermes labralis P4 segment gut microbial communities from Petit-Saut dam, French Guiana - Lab288 P4 | ecosystem: Host-associated > Arthropoda: Insects > Digestive system > Gut ...
AAGGCCCGGTACAAGGAGGGTGGACCATGCGGATCGCGCAACTGGCAAACTTTGTCGGGCCGACCTCCGGCGGATTGCGCCGTGCCGTCGACAGGCTCGGGCGGGGGTACGTCGAAGCCGGTCATGACCGGCTGCTCATCATCCCCGGTCCCGTCGATTCGGTGGACTGCTCAGGGGCGGGCACCGTCGTGACCATCGCGTCGCCGAGCCTGAGTTCGGGGTACCGGATGGTCGTCAACACCCGCAAGGTCCGGCAAGTCCTGGAGAAATTCGGGCCCACCAGCCTGGAAGTCTCCGACAAGTGGACGATGACGGCCGCCGGATGGTGGGCGAAGAAGCGCGGTGTGCCGGCGGTCCTGTTCTCGCACGAACGGCTGGACGACATGGCCAGCATGTTCTTGGAGATCGAGGTCTCCCCGGCGGTTCACTTGCTGAACCGGTGGTTGGCCAATGTCTACGACCGGATCGTGGTGACGACGCGGTACAGCGCGGGCGAGTGGATCAACACCAAAGCCAGCCTCAGCGTACAACCGCTGGGGGTCGATCTGGAGCAGTTTGCGGACGGTCCGCGCGAGCCCGGGCCCCCGGGCACGCTGCGGCTCATTCTGGCCGGGCGGCTGTCCAGGGAGAAGAGTCCCCACCTGGCGGTGGCGACCGCCGTCGAGCTGGACCGGCGGGGTGTCGACGTCCAGCTCAACGTGTACGGGGCCGGACCGCACGTCGAGGAGCTGCGGGCGCTGGCCGGCGGGGCGCCGGTGTTCTTCCACGGCTACGTCGATTCCCGGACCGGTCTGGCGGGCGCCTACCGGGCCGCCGACATCGCCTTGTCGGTGTGTCCGGCCGAGACCTTCGGGTTGGCGGTGCTGGAGGCCCTGGCGTGTGGCACGCCGGTGGTGACCGCCGATCGGGGAGGCGCCAGGGAACTGGTCGACGCGTCATCGGCGGAATGGGCCTCGCCCGATCCGGTCTTCCTGGCCGACGCCGTCATGCGGATGGCCAATCGCGTACGCCACAACGAACTGGCGCTACGGCAGGCGGCGCGCGCCCGCGCGGAGCGGTACCCGTGGGAGGCGGCCATCGCCGGTATGCTGGCCATCCACGAGGGCCTGGCTAATCCGTCGTCTCGTCCCTGACCCGGGCCACCAGTTGAGTGGGGTTCACGAACCGCAAGGCGATGACCAGGAGGACGAGCATCGAGAGCATGTACATGACGGCCATGGCGTCGACTTCTTGCTGTGGCCGGATGCCGGCCGCGTTCATGGCGTAGTACAGCTTGACCACCAGGGTGTTCGAGGTGGCGCCCGAGACCAGGTACGTCAATTCGAACATCCCGACCGTGCGGACGAGCACCAGAACGCAGGAGGCCAGAATGCCCGGTACCAGCAATGGCGCCAGAATCCGGCCGAACACCTGACCCGTTCCGGCGCCGCTCATGCGGGCGGCCGATTCGATGGAGGGGTTGATCTGCTCGATGAAGGGGGTCATCGTCATGATGACGAAGGGCACCGCGGGAACCAGGTTGGCGGCGATGACGCCGGCCAGCGTACCGCCGAGGTGGACCCGGTAGAGCGCGGTGGCCAGCGGGATGCCGTACGTGATTGGCGGCATCAGTACGGGCAGCAGGAACAGGCCGTAGACGATTTGCTTGCCGGGGAACTTCTTTCGGGCGAGCACGTACGAAGCCGGGACGCCCAGCAACACCGACAAGACGATGACGGACAGCGCGACCTCCAGGGTGACGACGATGACCTGGCCGAGTTGGAAGTCCGTCCAGGCGCCGGTGTACCACTTCCAGGTGAACCCGCCGCCGGGCAGCCAGGTGTTGTACCAGTGTTGGCCGAGCGAGTTGACCAGCGGTGCCATGACGACGCCGAGCAGGAAGATGAAGAAGAGAGCGACGCAGCCCCAGACGATCCATTGGGACGGCGTCCCAACGATGCTGCGGCGGCGGACGGGTTGTGCGGTGGGGGTCTTCTCAATGGTTTTCTCGATGGTGGACATCAGCCCTTACCTCCTGTCGAACCGCGGTACAAGGTCGATCGCCAGGCCATCACGATGCCCAGGACGAGTAACTCGACGAGGCCCATGACGACGGCGATGGACGAAGCCAGGGAGTAGTTGAACTTCTCGGCGTACGCCTGGTAGGCGACCAGCGCGATCACCCGCGTGCTCCCAGCCGGGTTGCCGACGAGGGTGGCCGATGGGAAGACGGAGAAGGCGAGGACGAAGGTCAGCATGAACGTGGTGGCGAGCCCCGGTGCCAAGAGGGGCAGGATGATGCGGGTGAACCGCTTCCACCAGCCGGCGCCCATCAGAGCGGCGGCCTTCTCCAGCGATCCGTCGATGCCCGACAGGTACGACGACACGAGCAGGAAAGCGAAGGGAAAACCGGTGATGATCAGCGAGAACAACACGCCCCAGTAGTTGTTGACGAGTTTCAGCGGCGTGCCGGGGAAGTGGATGAGCATCAGGAAGCGGTTAATCCAGCCGGACCGGCCCGCGAAGTTCAGCAAGCCGGCGGCCACCAGGACGGTGCCCAACGAGATCGGCACCACGAGCATCGTCTGCATGAACCGCTTGCCCCGGAACTTGCCGCGCAGCTTGTAGGAGATCGGGATGGACGCGAGGACGTTGATCAGCGCGGCGGGCAGGGCGAGTCGCAGGGTCTTCCAGATGACGCCCCAGCCGTCTTGGACGGGGTCGGTGAAGAAGCATTGGTACGAAGCGAAGACCCCGGTGTACTTCTCGCACCCCGTACCGCCCGACGGCGTCAGCGATAGTGTCACACCGTAGAGGAACGGATAGACGAAGAACAGGATCACGAACACGGCTCCTGGCACCAGCAACCACAGGGACGAGTCGATGCCGCGTTCGGCCAGACGGTGCTTGAGCGACGGTTTGGTCGTCGTTGCCGCCGTGGTGGTCATGATTGGGCCTCGGCTTGGGCGGCCTGGCCCGTGACCGGCACGTCGAGATCTTTCGGGTAGACGAGCACCCGCTCCGGCTTGGCGTTGAGGGTGAGTTCGGTGTCCAGCGGGTACCCCTCCGGTGATAGCAGATGGATGAGCTGGCCGCCGGCGGTCAGGGCGTCGATGGCGTACTCGGAGCCACGGTACTCGTTGACCTCGACCTTGGCCGTGAACGAGTTCGGACCGTCGCCGATGTGGATGTCATCTGGCCGTACGGCCACGACGACATCCATGCCAGCGGTCACATCGTGGTGGAAGGCCGTGCCCGCGAGCTCAATGCCGCCACCGGATAGGGTGATGGCCGTGCCGTCCACCCGGGTGGCCGACATCTCGATGAGGTTGCGGTACCCCATGAAATCCGCCACGTAGTAGTTGACGGGATTCGAGTGCAATTCCTCCGGCGTCCCGATCTGTTGTACATGCCCCAAACGCAGCACGACCAGCCGGTCGGCCATCGACAGGGCCTCTTCCTGATCGTGGGTGACGTACACCGTGGTGAGTCCCAGCGACTGGTGCAGGCGGCGAATCTCGCCGCGCATGTCCAGGCGGAGCTTGGCGTCCAGGTTCGACAACGGCTCGTCCATCAGCACCAGCCGGGGTTCGGTCACGATGGCCCGGGCGATCGCGACCCGCTGCTGCTGGCCCCCGGAGAGTTGCCCCGGGAGCCTGGCAGCGTAGTCGGATAGTTTGACCATGTCGAGCGCCCCCGCCACGCGTTGACGTATGTCCGCCTTGGGCACGTTGCGCATCTGCAAGCCGAAGGAGACGTTTTTCGCCACGGACATGTGGGGGAAGAGCGCATAGTTCTGGAACACCATGCCGAAGTCCCGCTTCTCGGGAGGCAGGGTGTCGATTCGGTGATCATCGATCCAGATCGCACCCGTCGTCAACGGCAGCAAGCCAGCCAGACAGTTCAAGGCTGTTGTCTTGCCGCACCCCGACGGGCCGAGCAGGGCGATGAATTCGCCTGAGCGAATCTCCATTGTCAGGTCAACCAGAGCTGGTTGACCGGTGAAACTGCGGCCGACGCCGTCCAGTTTCAGGACACCAAATGTGGCCATGCGCTCTTCCCTTCTTGTGTGTGAGCAGGCTTCGCGCCTACTGGGTCTTGCCCGAACCGATCTGCTGATCCCACAAATCGTACGCCTGGACCATGGCGGCTGCCGACAGCGGCAGGGCCGTGGGGTTGTTGGCGATCAGGTCGGCGTACTCTGGCCGGCCGAACTGGTTGATCACGTCCTGATCCTCTTGCGGAGCCAGTGACAGATCGGCGCCCTGGACCGCCGGACCCGGGTAGAAGTAACCCTTGTCGTAGGCCTTGGCGTTCTGCTGGGGAGTCAGCATGTCGTTGATGAGCAGCATGATGGCGGCCTGCTTGTCAGCGGAAACGCCCTTGGGTACCACGACGTAGTGCGCGTCGGTGACCCACGTGAAGCCCGTGAAGGCGCCGATCTTGAAGTTGGCCGGCACAGTGCCGAGCGCGCGCGGGTTGATGTCCCAGCCGGTGGTCGAGGCGATCATGTCCCACGTGCCGTTGCCCAGGTTCGTCATCGTGGCGGAGGTACCCGTCGGATAGTAGTCGATGTACTGGTTGAGCTCCTTCAAGAAGGCCCACGTGTTGGTCCAGCCATTGACCGGGTCCTGGGGATTGGAGTCGCCGAGGATGTACGGCAGGCCCATGATGAACGTACGGCCGGGGCCGGAGTTGGCGGGCCGGGCATAGCCGAACTTATCGGGGTTGGCTTTGGCCCACGCCAGCAGCTCGGCAGGCGTGGTGGGTACGTTGGTGGCGACATCGGGGTTGTACTCCAGGAGCGGGCCCGACGGATAGTAGGTCACGACCACACCTTGGTCCTGGGCCAGCGTCTGCATCTGGGCCGCGGCCGGGATGTAGTTGGCCATGTTGGTCAAGCGGTCCTTGAAAGTCGAGGCGATGGGGAGGAACAACCCTTGGGAGATGCCCGAAGCCAAGCCATCGGTACCGGTCAGGATCATGTCGATCTGGAGGTTGTTCGCATCTTGCTGGGCCTTGACCTTGCCCGGCATGTCCGGAGCGGTACCGGTCTCGTAGGTCACCTTGGAGATGATGTCAGGGTGAGCGGCGACGAAGCTGTCGATCATACCCTGGGTCAGTTGCAGGTTACCGGCGATGTCCAGAATGTTGAGCTGAACCGGCGATGACGGCTTGTCGGGGACGTCGCTCGTGGACGTCGACGTCGGGCTTCCCGTGTTAGCCGGCGGGGGAGTCGTGGTGCCACCGGGGGCACCACAGGACGCCAGCATGCTCAGAGCCATGCCGGCCGATGCGGCGATGACAACAGCGCGTGTTGATACCTTCATTTTTTCTTCCTTCTTAGTTTGGTCCTGAAACCAGGACGGGTGAGTTGCCCGCGGATTCCCGGGCACGAGTCGCCTCTGGCCCACGAGGAGCCTCGGCGGTGGAGTTACGGACGATGAGATCGACCGGCAGGAGCTTTTCCGCCCGGACCGGTGCTGGATTGGTCAAGGCATCGACTGCCGCGCACCCGAGTTGGTGCAGTGGCCCGGCGACGGTGGTGAGCGGGGGAGAGATGAGCGAGGATTGCGCGATGCCGTCGATGCCGATGACGGAGACGTCCTGAGGTACCCGCACGCCGCGGGCGGCCAGCCGCTGGATGAGTCCGATGGCCATCAGATCGTTGAAGGTGATGATGGCGGTGGCCCCGGAGGCGAGGGCCAGATCGGCGGCGGCCATGCCGCCGTAGTGAACCGGCTGGAAGTACCCGAGGTCGATGGCTTCCATCGAGGGTTCCTGGGCGATGGCAGCGGCGAAGCTTTCCAACCGGATCTTGGTGGACCACGATGCCCGGGGGCCGCCGGCGTACGCGATCCGGCAGTGCCCGAGCGCCCAGAGGTGCCGGATCGCCTGCCGTATGCCATCGGCGTTGTCCAGGCTGATCGAGGTGATCGAGTCGACGGGACGGTTGATCAGAACAAGAGGCGCCGTCTGGGCCAGGGCCAGGATCTGATCCGGCTCGCTGCGGGGCGAACACAGCAGCACGCCGTCGACCTGGGGGGTCAGTTGTAGTACGAGCTCGGTCTCCAGGGTGGCGTTTTCGTCGGTGTCGGCGATGAAAACCGAGTAGCCGAGCTGCCTGGCGTACGACTGCACGCCCTTGGCGACGGACGCGAAGAAGGGATTCTCCAGATCGGGAACGACGAGGCCGATGTGGAAATGCCGTCCGGTCGACAGCGACCGGGCCGAAACATTGGGCTGATAGTTCAGTTCCTTGGCGGCCTGCTGAACCCGCCGGCGCGTGTCCTCGGAGACCAGATCTGGACGGGTCAGCGCGCGAGACACTGTTGAGACCGAAACCCCCGTTCGTGTCGCAACATCGCGCGCGGTCACCACCATGGTTGGACTTTCCTTGTCTGCCGACTGGTACCCGCTCACTCTAGTGGTTATCACCTAGTGCACTGCAAGCGTTTGCTGGATTGTAACGAAATTGTGGCCGAATTGTGACCTTGCGGGGGCAAAGGCCACTAGTATGACACGCAAAAGACAAGTGTCAGGAGCTCGCCATGGATTCGATTGTTGCGGCTGAGGTGTTGGTCACGTCGCCCGCCCGTAACTTCGTCACGTTGAAGGTGACGACGGCCGACGGTGTCGTCGGCTGGGGCGATGCTACTCTGAATGGCCGGGAACTGGCGGTCGCCGCGTACTTGCGGGATCATGTGGCGCCGTTGTTGATCGGCCGCGATCCGGCGCGGATCGAGGACATGTGGAACTACTTGTTCCGTGGCGTCTATTGGCGCAAGGGTCCGATCACGATGACGGCGATCGCGGCGGTCGACATGGCGCTGTGGGACATCAAGGGGAAAGTGGCGAACCTGCCCGTCTACCAGCTCCTGGGTGGCGCGGCGCGCGATGGTGTGCTGGTCTACACGCACGCCTCCGGCACCGACGTACCGTCCCTGCTGGACGACATCGCTGCTCAGCAGGCACGTGGGTTCAAGGCGATCCGGGCGCAAACCGCCGTACCGGGTGTCGATGGCACGTACGGGGTGAAGCATGGCGCGTACTACGAGCCGGCGAACGCGGCTTTGCCCGAAGAGCAGAGTTGGAACACCGAGGCGTATCTCGCGTACGCGCCGGTCTACCTGGGCAAGGTACGGGAGAAGTTCGGGTTCGACTTCCACCTGCTGCACGACGTGCATCACCGGCTGACCCCGATGGAGGCGGCCCGCTTCGGGCGCAGCGTGGAGGATCTCAAACTGTTCTGGATGGAGGATCCCACACCCGCGGACAACCAGGAATCTTTCCGGTTGATCCGGTCGCACACCACCACACCGGTGGCGACTGGCGAGGTGCTGAGTTCGATCTGGGATATCCAGCACCTGGTCAGCGAACAGTTGATCGACTACATTCGTTTGTCCGTCACGCACGCCGGCGGCATCACGCACCTGAAAAAGGTCTTCTCGTTCGCCGAACTGTACCAAGTCAGGTCCGGGTCGCACGGCCCCTCCGACATCTCGCCGGTCGGGCAAGCCGCGGCGATTCATCTCGACATGGCCATTCCGAACTTCGGCATCCAGGAGTACATGGGGTACCCCGACCTGGTGGACGAGGTCTTCAACGGCGGACCGTCCTACGCCGACGGGTACCTCCACCCCTCTGAGGCGCCCGGTTTGGGCATCGAGTACGACGAACGGGCGGCGGCGGCGTTCGAGTACGCGCCGAAGTACCTGCCGGTGGCCAGGCGCCTGGACGGCACGGTGCACGACTGGTAGGTACCAGCCGTGCACCAGCCAACGGGAAGCTAGATCAGGCCGGCCGTCTGCGTACGGGCCCGGTCGTACCGGGCAGCCACGTCGGCCCAGTTGACGACGTTCCACCAGGCTGTGACGTAGTCGGCCTTCACGTTGCGGTACTGCAGGTAGAAGGCGTGTTCCCACATGTCGAGTTGCAGCAGCGGTATCTGCGCGGCCGGCAGATTGCCCTGCTGGTCGAAGAGCTGGAAGACGGAAAGACGCGACCCCAGGGTGTCCCAGGCCAGGATCGACCAGCCCGAGCCCTGAATCGTCATCGCGGTTTCGCTGAAGTGCTTCTGGAAGGCCGCGAAGGATGAGAAAGCCTCGTCGATGGCGCCGGCCAGGACTCCAGTGGGCTCGCCGCCGCCGTCGGGTGACATGTTCTTCCAGAACACCGAGTGGTTGATGTGCCCGCCCAAGTTGAAGGCGAGGTCCTTCTCCAGCTTCGGCAGCGCGGCATAGTTACCCGTGGCGCGGGCTTCCGCCAGCTTCTCCAGGGCGGTATTGGCACCGGTGACATAGGCCTGATGGTGTTTCGAGTGATGCAACTCCATGATCTGGGCCGAGATGTGAGGTTCCAACGCCGAATAGTCGTAGGGGAGGTCGGGCAGGGTATAAGTAGGCATGATTCTTCTTTCACTAGGTATGTCGGTTACGTGGCCACGTACCCAGGAATACGTACCGCCGGCCGGTGAGTCGGTTGGTACGTATCCTGGACGGTACGTGCCCTGGCGTCAGGCAGCCGGAGGCGGCGTTGGCGCGTCGGCGGCTGGCGCCGGTGCGGCCGGAGGCTGAGCGGCGGCATGGTCGTCGGCGGCGTCTTTCGCCTTGCCTGTCAGATCCTCAGCCTCTTCTTTGGCCTTGCCAGCCAAATCTTCGATCTTGTCCTCTGCTTTGCCGAGAGCCTCCTTAGCGTCCCCAAGTAGGTCGGAGGCCTTGGCTTTGAGGTTGTCCACGAATTCCATGGTTATCCCTTTCGATTCTGTCAGGGCTACCCTGACCAGACGATAATATCACCGGCTGCTATCAGGCGATAGGACGGTGAGCACGCGATAGCCCCGCGACGATCCCACCCGGGCGACGGTCCAGCGCCGCGACTGCAGCCACATCGCCAACGAATCGGCGCCGAGATTGCGGCCGACGACGAGAGTGGCCTGTCCGGTGGTGGCGAGCCGGCCGAGCCAGGTGTCCAGCAAGTCGTGGAGGGCCGGTTTCCCGACGCGAATCGGCGGATTGGACCAGATCTCGTCGAAGAGCAGTTCCGGCGGTACGTCCGCGGGGGTACTGACGCGGACGCGGTCGGCCATCCCCAGCCGCTTGGCGTTCGCGGCGGTCAGCTCCAGCGCTCGTTCATTGGTGTCGATCGCGTACACCTCGGCGCGTGGGCACTGACTGGCCAGTGCCAGGCCGATCGGGCCGAAACCACAGCCGAGATCGAGGAAACGGGCGGGCCGGTCGGGCGGGGGATCGGTGTGCCGGAAAAGCACCGCTGTACCGGGATCCAGTCGGGCGGCCGAGAAGACGCCGTTGGCACTGAGGAAGGCATAGTCGCGGCCCCAGATGACGGCGTGAATCTCGTGCCGCTTTTCGTCGGAGACCGGCGATTCGAAATAGTGGCTCACGAGGCGCACCCGCCCGCCTCGTCCCGCCGCGTACGGGCCTGGGCCGCTCGCGCCGCCAACACATGATCGGGCGGGTAACGGACCTCCTCCAGGGTCAGCCCGTGGGCGGGCATGACGACGATGTCGTGGGCACGCTCACGGGCTTCCAGCAGGTGGCCCAGCCATTCGGCATCGCGATGAGCCCGTCCGACCGCCACCAGGGCACCGACCAGCGACCGTACCATCGAGTGACAGAAGGCGTCGGCTTCGGCGGTGATGGCGATGGACTCATCGGGCAGACGCCGGACCTCCAGGCGCAGCAGGGTACGAATGGTCGTGCCGGTCTCCCGTGGGCGGCAGAAGGCGGCGAAATTGTGAAGACCGACGAGTCGCCCGGCGGCATCGGCCATGGATGAAATGTCAAGCGGATGCGGGTAGACGACGGTGAAGTGGCGGTACCGGGGGTCGACACTTTGCCTGGTATCCCACAGCCGGTAGACGTAGCGGCGGCTGAGAGCCGAGAAACGGGCGTCGAAACCGGGCGGGGCCGGCCGGACGCCGTGCATGGCGATATCAGGCGGCAGTACCCGGTCCAGGCGGTTGCGGAGGACCTCATCGGCGGCGATGGCGCCAGTTCGCGGTTGGTCGACCTGGTCGGGCAGATCGGTGTGGACAACCTGTCCACGGGCGTGGACTCCCGCGTCGGTACGGCCGGCGCAGACGGTTGGCGGGGGAGCGGGTAGCCTGAGGACGCGGGCCATGGCTGACTCCAGGGTGTCTTGGACCGTCCGGAGCCCCGGCTGGCGGGCCCATCCCGAAAAGCCTTCGCCATCGTAGGCCACGTCGAGGCGTACTCTCATGCCGGCTCCCTGATCTTATAGGCGACGTCGTGGATCGGGCGTCCGGCGGTCTTGCCCCGCAACTCGAACTTGGTCACGGGGCGCCCGCTGAAACGGGCTCTGCCGATCAGTTCGAAGCAGTCGTCATGGCCGAAAACCTGGTCGATGACCTGGGCGTAGGCCTCCCAGTCGGTCGCAAGGCGTGCAATTCCGCCGGGGACTAGTTTCCGCGCGGCCAGATCGGCGAAAGCCGGTGACACCAAGCGGCGTTTGTGGTGGCGCTGCTTGGGCCAGGGATCGGGGAAGAAGACCCAGAGCTCGGCGACGGTGTGGTCGGGCACGAGGTGGGTCAGCCCGCTGACGGCATCGGCCGCGACCAGACGTACGTTGTCCAACCCGGCTGCGGCGATTTTTCCGAGCGTGGCGGCGATGGAGGCTTCGAAGACCTCGAAACCCAGGAAGTCCAACCCCGGCCGCTCCTGCGCCGCGGCGACCAGGGTTTCGCCATGGCCCGACCCGACTTCGATGATCAGTGGTGCCCGCCGGCCGAAGACAGCCGCCAGATCGAGGAATGGTTGCGGGCCCACCGAAGTGGCCAGGTCGCCTCTGGTCACCTCGATCACCCAGCGGTCGCGGTAGGCGCCCAACCAGGCCTTCTGGGACTGCGTCATGCGGGGGCTGCGCCGGACATAGCTCACCACCGAACGATGGAAAGCGGGCGGTGCCGTGATTGTGTCCACCTCCGGCATTTTTCCATACCCGGTAAGCTAGAGCAATGGGTCACGGATACCTCTTTCTTTCGACCTTCGTCACGCTGTGGGTGATCCTCGACCCGCCCGGGCTGTTGCCGGTGTTCATCGGTCTCACCCGATCGATGGAGGTTCGCGAGCGTCGGCAGGCGGCGCTACGAGCCTCCCTGGTGGCCTTGGCCGTGATCGCAGTCTTCGCCGTTTTTGGCAAGGCCATTCTCAAGTACCTGGCCATCTCCGTCCAGGCGTTGCAGGTGTCGGGCGGGCTGTTGCTGCTCTTGGTGTCCTTGCAATTGCTGATGGGCGAACATGACAGCGTCGATCAGAACAAGCCGCGCCCCGTGAACGTGGCCATCGTCCCCCTGGGTACACCACTCCTGGCCGGACCCGGCGCCATCGTGGCGATGATGGTCGCGGTACAGGATGCCTCCGGCGTGGACTATCTGGTCGTGGCCGCCGCGTTGCTGGCAGCCATGATCGCCGTCTATCTGTTCCTGCGGTTCGCCCCGGCCATTCACCGGGTGCTGCGGGATGCCGGGACCATCTTGCTGACCAGGATCGCCGGGGTGTTGCTGGCTGCCATCGCGGTACAGATGATGGCCGACGGGGTACTGGGGTTCATCCGGGGTTGATCTCAGAAGCTCCCCCGACTGGACTCGAACCAGTAACCCTCTGATTAACAGTCAGATGCTCTGCCAATTGAGCTACAGGGGAATGTGGCGCATACGACAGTAGCAGATCTCAGCTCCCGCGTCGAGCTACGGACTACGGGCGATTTTTCAGTTGTGTGATTGCGGGCGAATATTTTGAGTGTAAACTGAAGGCGCTATAGATAGGGATCGGCCGAAAGGCGTTTCTATTCATGGCGTGGGGGCAGGTGAGTCGCTCGTGCGCCGTTGTAGCGCGACAACTTGTGTCGAACGGGGGCGGATCTATTATGATGCTTGGTACTTTCAGTAGGTCGAAAGCCGACGCTCATAGGCGGTGGAAGAAAGCAGTTGCTGCGGTGGCGGCCTTCGGGCTGGCCGTGACCGGTTTGATGGTCGGTCAGAGCCTGGTGGCGCCTGAGGCACAGGCGTTGCCGTGGACGACTGATGCTCCAGGTGTCGACACGGTGGGTGCCACGACGCTGGCGAACCCGTCGACGCTCGGCTCGGTCGTGGCGGCGTACAACAATCAGGGGACGCCGTCGATGATCGGGACGATCGACAACAACACTCTGTACGGCATTGATGCCGGTAGTCCGGGCAACACGGTGTCGATCAACACGAATACGGCTTTGACGACGCAGCTGTGGGCGACGCGCAACACGGCGGGCATTGAGCAGTCGACCCTGGCGATGGACGGCGGCGGGTACGGCGCGCGGACGGCCGGCGAGTACACCTGGTACTGGGGCCAAGGCAACAACGCGGGCGGCTGCACGAACAACACGCGGCCGGTGTACTACTGGCAGCAGGGCGCGTCCGCGCCGACTGCGGTGTACTGCATTCCGTCTCAGAACTATTTCAACGCGGGCGGTTTGTCTGATCCGTATTTCTCTGGTGGTGGCATCAACCAGGTGACCGGTCAGCTGTATTTCTCGACTGGTGAGTGCAACACCTTGGGCTCGACCACCGATCCGACGCGTCTGGCGATTTTCGATCCGGCGACGATGAGCACGTATTGGTCTGGACCGCTGCAGCCCGCCACTTCCGCTGATGCGATCTTCACCGGTGTCCTGTCGACGGCGTGCGGCGGCAACGGGTACGTGGCCTCGGGCATGGCGCTCGACGCGTTGGGTAACTTCTACTTGTTGGTCAACGGGGTGGGGAACACGGCGATACCGGCTGATGCGCCGTACAACACGACGGGCCAGGTGATCCCCGCGGGCAACGGTTACGTTTCCTGGTTGGTGAAGGTGGTCCCGTCGTTCGATAATCAGCCGTGGAAGTACCAGATCGTGACGTCGGTGTGGAACGGCGTGTCGCTGTCGAACAACAACGGCGCCCCGTCGGTGGTCCCGGGTACGGCGTGGCCGAACAACTTCTTCCAGACGCACCATTACGGCACCGCGTTCTTGGATGGACAACTGTACGTGGTGTCCGACTCTTATCTCACGAAGATCAACCCCCTGACCGGTATCGCGACCTATGTGGGCCAGACCAACGCCGCGTCAGGCGCGTCTGCGAACGGCAATCTCTTCTATGACCTGGGTTCGACCCAGACGGCCATGGACATCACCGGTACGGTGTACAACGATGCGACGGCGACTGGCGCGTACTCCGCCGGCGACGATGTGGTACCGGGCGTGTTGATCGGCCTGTATCAGACCGGTGGCTCGCAGAACTATGCCGCACCGACTCTGATCGGCAGCCAGCGGACGAACGCCTCGGGCCAGTACAATTTGTTGGTCCCAGATGTGTCGTCGGTGAATAACGCGAAGTATTACGTACGCATGGTGCAACCGCAGCTCGACGGTGTGAATGCGGTGCAAACGTTTGGCCAGGTGACGACTTCGACCCAGTTGGGCCAGGAGAATTCGGCGACGATGTTCTGCACGGCTGGCGGTTATGGGAATATCACCGGTGCGGGCGATGGGACGACAGTCTCGCAAACGTGCGCGGGCACGTTGGAATCGCCGTACGCCGATCCGGCGCTGGGCGCGAAGGGCTCGACAGCGGCTCTGTCGTCGTTCCCGACGTACGCCGAGGTGACGATGAACAACACGTTCACCGTTCCAGAAATCGACTTTGGCATCACGACGGCCGGTTCCTACGGTGACGCCCCGGCGGGTCCGGACACGGTGAGCGGCGGTGCGCCGATGCACGTCAACGGCGTTGATCCGCTCCTCTGGCTCGGCGCGAAGCCCGGTGTGTACTCTGGCCCGTCCATCGATGACTCGCACACGACTGATGACGGGGTCTACGTCGACTCTTACGCCGGTAAGATCTCCCTGGCCAACACCGTGTTGGCCAGTACCAAGACGTACCACCTCGCCGGCGATGTGTCCGGCGACTCCACCGGCGCCTCGGTGACCGGTTGGACCACCGGTCCGGACAATAACAACTGGAACTCGACCGCTGTCTGGTCGCCGTCCATCACCAGCGGCAAGGCAGTCGGTACCTATCAACCCTTGCCGGCGACCACCGCCGGTACGCCGACGATCCAGATGCGGGTGTCGGCCTCGACGGTCGCGGCGACCCTGCCGACCAATGACAACAACGAGTACCAGGGCAGCGCCACCGCCTGGACCACACCTGGCGAGATCGAGGATTACTCCTACACGGTGGCAGACTCCGTCTACCGCCCGGCCGCCGTGACGAACGCCGGTTCGGATACCTTCACCGTGGCTGGGGCTGAGATCAAGGCCGGTACCACGCCGGCGGTCGGTCCGGCGGTCGCCGTCGACAGTACGACCACGACGCCGATCCCTCTGACCGCGACTGTGCCGAGCCCTGACTGGTCGGTGTCCAGTATCACAGTCAAGGACACCGAGACGGGAGCCGTACTCGCCCAGCCGACTTTCACCTTGTCTCCCGATCAGAGCACGGCGTCCTTCAGCTATACGCCGACGGTGGGCACCGATGTCGTCATCGAGGTTTTGTTCACCCGTAGTCCCGATGCCGGTCAGTCGAGCTTGTCGCTCGACACCAACACCGCCGAGGTGGGGCAGAACATCACCGCCACGGCCACCGTCCTCGACAGCGATGGCGATCCTCTCGCCGGGGTGCCGGTCACCTTCACCCATGCCAGCGCGGATGTCACGGTGTCGGACAACGGGACCTGCACGACGCTGGCCAACGGCAAGTGCTCGGTCACGGTCAGTTCCCAGGTCGCCGGCGTCTACCCCAACGAGGTGGCCGCCTTCGTGAAGATCGGTGGGGCTGACACCGAGATCTCGCACAGCCCCCAGTCCGTGACATTCACGCCGGGGTTGGTGGACGCGTCGAAGTCGTCGTTTGCGGTCACTCCACCGGTGCAGTCGCCCGATCCGGCGATGACGGACTGGGTGGTGGTCGGTGAGCCGACCGATCCTGGCTATACGGGTATCCTGACGGCGAGGGATGCCGAGGGTAATTTGGTCAAAGATCTGACCGCCCAGCAGATCCTCAGTAGCATCGCGTTCACCGCGTCGAATGCGGCGGTGAACGTGTCGGCTGTGACGAACAACGGCGACGGCACGTACCAGGTGACGTACACCTCGACGGTGGCCTCGGCGGCGACGACAGCGAGTGTGGCGTACGGGGGAACGTTGGTGGCCCAGGACCCGACGGCTGCCACGAAGGTGACCGCGCTGCCGATCCCCTTCGCGCCCGGGCCGCCTGGTCCGTGCTCGGATCCGGCCAAGGCGACGCGGATCGAGGCCGATCAGACGACTCTGAGTGTTGGCGCCACGTCGAACATCACGGTGTACGTGACGGACAAGTACTGCAACGCGGTCGCCGACGGTACCTCGGTGTCTGTCACCGCGACATCGGCGAACACCCCGCCGAGTACGACGTTCAG
>Ga0123354_10008748_pt1 | contig 15433 bp, 5 predicted proteins | sample TergutLab28metaG_2_FD_97872 | JGI IMG/M metagenome (GOLD analysis project Ga0123354, IMG submission 97872) | Labiotermes labralis P4 segment gut microbial communities from Petit-Saut dam, French Guiana - Lab288 P4 | ecosystem: Host-associated > Arthropoda: Insects > Digestive system > Gut ...
ATTTTGCTATTTTTTTATGATGCAAAAAGTGTAAATCATATGACTTTTGATTGACCTTTGGTATTGAGAAATATGTCTGTGAAAATCTCTGAAAAAGGGGGTTGAAAAATTTTTTGAAGACTACTTTCCAACCCCCCCCCCCCCCCTTCCCAATAATTTATATATTTCCTTCAGTAAAATATATGTGTGGTTATGCCATGTCCTGTACAGTCACCTCACCATAAACTAATCTTATTGCATACCGAGATCTCCTTATATCCATCAGACAAGTGGCACTTTTGATACTAAGGTTTACTCACAAAATGATTAAAAATTTGCCTCCAGTGAGTGGTTTTCTCAACCCCAATACATAAGGCACTGAAGTGTTTTGAAGTTATACAGTGAAACCTTTACCTATCATTTCTGAAGGAAATGTGGAAAGGAAAAAGGTAAATGCAGGAAAACAACAGTTACAGAAAATTTTAAAGGTGTCAGATTTATGGGGACCACAATAAAATAAATTATAGTTGTAGGAAAATAATGCACAGGGGAAGGATAAATAGAGGTTGTGCTGTGTACACATGACACAAAAACTGAAGAAATATGAGACAGACACTACTGTCTGTAGTTTTGTTACTTTATTTCAGAAACTTAGCCATACTGCATTAAACAAAGTTTGATATGTTCCACATTCTCTGCATTAATTAGGTTAATAAAATATACGTCAATATAATTTAATTGCAATTGTTGGGCTTGAGTACATTTTTAGGATTAAATTCATTTTACAAATAAGGTTGGTTCCATATCAGTATTTTCCTTTAGTATGTGTAATGCTTACTAAAAGTTGTAGTATGGTGTAGAATTTCATGTCAGTGTCTTAAGTGGTCACATTCCTTCAGTGAAACTGTAAATGCTGAAAGGTTACCAACAGTTGGTGTGGCAATTCACTTCACATCTGGAAACTGAGGAACAGCCTGTGGTTTCCAGCAGGATGGGGCAGTAGCATGCTGGGAAGTGGCAGTGTTGCAAGAACTCTTTGAGGATTGCATTATTTCACAGGGTGGCTTGCCAGATTTCTAGATCTGTTGTCATCTGACTTGCATCTCTGGGTGGAAATGTGAGAGCATGACTGGTTGCATATGTAGATAGGATGGGGCAGACAAATTCTTATGGAATTTTGGTGGCGAAGTCTCTTCAAATTGGCCATTTTGAAATCAAGGAGGGTGTGGAAGTAGAACAGTAAGATGGGCATTAGGGAAAAATATTTCATGATGGGAGGATGGCTTAGGATTCTGTTCCATGTTGGGCTTTGGCATCAACAAAACTGAATTATCTGGTTCTACTACCAGCAAGTGAGTTAGCCATTTTTTAGTTAAGTGCAGTGATGATCACAGAAATAATGGCAAAGACTAAGTAGTAGTAGTAGTGGTTGTTGTTGGTGGTGGTGGTGGTGGTGGTGGTAGTGCTTCATATATAATCATAAGATCATTCTGGATCAGAATTCCAGTGTTTCAAGAACATGTTGTGTCTCACTTGTCATAGAATGACCATTTGACACTGATGCTCACCTAAGTGGATTTCATGTGCATTGAATATTGCCAAAAACTGGAATCAGAGTAAAGATAGCAATACATTACTGTGGAACTGATGATGGTGATGATGATAGCAACAAGTCGTTGTTGTCGTCGTCATCATCGTCATCTACCTTGCAGGGTTTTCTGACTTCATGACCTGTTCCAGTCCCTTTGACAGTTTAGAAGTCTTTTGAGGGGTCATCTTTGGCTTCGTTTCCCACATGGTTGATATTGCACAATTAAGTGTGCCTGTCTGTCTCTGTCCATTCGCCGAACGTGTTGTATCCATATATTTCTGTAATTTTGAATTTTCTATGCAACTGGGTGAATTTTAATTTCTGATAAACTACCTTGCCATGTGTATTTTGCTGTTCTTCTACTGATGTTATCTCTAATTTCCCAAGTTTCACAAATGTGTAATAAAGTAGGTAATGCCAAAGTGTTATACATTTTCAGTCTAGTGTGTTTTTGGACTTGAGAGGGTCTTAAAGTTCTGGTAATAATTCCCATTATGTGTAGAAATATTGTTACTTTAACAGTAATATCTTTTTCATGCTGGTATAAAATAGGGCAACCTGGGTAACTGAAAGTGTTTATTTGTTCTATAATATTATTATTTATTACCATTTTACTTCTAACTGGATCTATTCCTTTCAAAGTCATTGCTTTCGTTTTGCTCTTTGAAATTTTTAGTCCATATTTGGAGGTAACTGACTCAAGAAGATGTATAGAAATCTGCAGCACATCTTCTGGATCCGCCAACGCAGCTTGGTCATCTGTGAACAAAATTGTCTTAATGTCCTCATTTCTTGCAGTATTGATTCCTTTTGTCTCCTCTTCTTTCCATTCTGTAATAATATGATATATACATGTGTTAAATAAAGTTGGTGAAAGGGGACAGCCTAGTCGAACTCCTTTATTAATTTTTATTAGTTGTGTCAATGTGTCATCTAGTTTTATTTTTATTTCATGTTGCTTTAATACATTTTTATAAGTGGTATAAGTAATGGATTAGGAATAGTTCTTTCTTTTAAAATGCTAAATATCAGCAGCCTTCTTACTTCGTCATGAGCTTTTTCATTTAAAAAAAAGTCTCTAAATTATATTCTCTTCATTTCTATAATAATACCTTTAAAGTAAAAGCTGAATGAATGCAAGACCATCATTTTATAAAGCCAGATTGGGTTTCATCTAAAAAAATTTCTGAATACTTCGTAATTTCTCATGTAGTATTTTTGTGTAAATTTTGTAGCGTGAATTTAATAAGTTTATCCCTCTGTCATTGTTTGGATTTATCCTATCTCTCTTTTATATAGTGGTAGGCCTATAGCACTCGTACTGTTCCATTCTGCTGGTGTTGTCCCCGATAAATAAATTTCATTTAAAAATGTAAGTAACCATGTTTCAAACTTTTCTGTTGCATATTTATACAGTTCAGAAGGTATGTTATCTTCTCCTGAAGCCTTACCATTTTTAAGTTTCTTTAAAATTGTTTCAATTTCTTCTCTTTCAGTTTCATAATCTTTATAATCATCCTTGCAATTACAGTTCCAGTTCTCTGTTCATAGTTTGTGTTGTTCCATAAAGTTGTATAATAAGATGTAAATCTGTCAATATCAAGTTGGCACTTTGTATTTCCAGTTTCCCTGATGTCTTCATTCAAATGTTGCAGAATTGTATGTTCGGTTTCAGCCAACCTAAGTCATGTTCCATCTGGGATATAAATTTTTCTCATGAAAGCCTTTTTCTTTTCCTTGATATTCTTTTTTGCTGTGGCCAATAGTCATTTGTAATTTATTTTATTCTGGATTTATTTTTTATTTAACCATCTTCTATAGGCTATTTGCTTTTCGTAATCACTTCTTTAATGTCATCCCAAATCTGTAAGTTTCTCCTTTTGTAACTTGTATCTTTCCTAAGCTTTCTTCTGCTGTTTTCTGTAGTACATTCTTTATATTATCCCGTTCTTTTTCAACATCTGTGTTTTCTGTGTAGTGTTTTAAACAATCATAATTTTTTTTATATAACCATTTTATACTTTTGTCATTTAAAAGACAAATTTTAAATTTTTTCTTCATTGTGTTTCTTTGTCAGTCAAGATTCTGTTTATTGCCCATCTTGGGTGGGTGGGGGGGGATGATAATCTGGTACATAATTAATAATGGCCTGCGCTTAACTCTGAACCTGACAGACATATGTGTCTCTAATTATTTTTCCCATTTGCTCATTCAAAATCGTGTAATCTGTTACTGATTTTGTGTTTCAGGCCTGCCACATAAATTTGTGGATATCTTTGTGCTTGAAAACCTGTTCATTATTTTAAATTTGTCAAAGCAGCAGAAGTCTGTTGTTTCCACTGCTATTAACAGTTGGCTCCCCATTTGATCCTATTATTTATCCTAGTTTCTGGTTTCCAGTTTTGGCATTTAAATCACCCATTAACAGAATGTAGTCATTCTTATTAATTTTATCTTTCATTTCTTGTAGTTATTGATAACTGTTGTCTGCTTCTTTGTTTCTCCCTTCTTCTAGAGCGTATAAATGTAAGCTGGTTAAATATCCTCTATTTATCTTAAATCTTGCTTCTATAATACTTTCATTCCAAAACTTGTAATAATCATCATTTTAGTCAGTGTTTCATGTATCCATAGCATCACTTCAGATTGGGCTGTTGTATTTAACTCCACTATATATTGTACTGTAGTTGCTAGTGTGTTTAGTTCCTTGTTATTTTGTCTTAGTTCTGCTAACAGTAATATTCATAAGGAAAAGCAAAATAGTTCCTGTGTATGCCATGAACATGAACTTTACCTCCACAGAAAGAGGTTCTGGTACCCACCAAACAGGAGGCTGAGTGAGTCCGAGACCTGGTTTTGATATGTTTACGGGAGAGTAAAATGTTTTACTCTTGCTGGAACTCAAACCATGTTTCCAGTCATCGTGTCCACAGCCTAGTCCCTATCCTGACGGAGCTATCCTAATTCCTGCAGTGATAGAAATATAAATAATACCATATTTACTTGAATGCACTACAGTGTTTTTCTTTAAATTTGGTGCTTAAATATATGAGGTCATCTTAAATTCGCATATGAAGCACTGAACTGGATTTTCCTAACTGGACCATACACAGCCAAACCAGGGCCTGCATTTCCAAATCGTCAAGTGTAAACAAAGACAGAACAGAGCACAACTAAAGTTAACTAACACATTCTCTCTTTAGGACCTTGTCCATCAACTAATTTTTTTAGAGGCACACATTCGGAAGCTAACTCTGTTTCCATTTTCAGGCAAAGAAGCACTTAACCTGGTGGACCCCTTAGATCAACCTGTTCTCAGTCACTGCACATCATAGAAATAGTAACAGATATGCACCTGAGAATAGATCTAGCCCAAGTATAGTAACAGGAAAATAGCCAACAAAAAATTAAAAATTACCTATACAACTCAAATATAAAATCTTGGACCAGTCCAAAAATTAAAAGCCATGAAAAGAGCCATGAATGCAGACTGATAGGATCACAGACACAACACAAAAATCTAGAACCCATGTATTTGAAATTCTTAACACCATCTATGGAGAAAATTGTGAATCTCCATGAGTTCAAGTAATTATAAAACAAGAAATATAAATGTATTATTTAGTCAGTGCAGATCACAATAGCATTGTAGCACATCTCACCAGAAGTGACTGTGAAGGGTTTTAAGAAGTGGTGTATATTGAATGCAGTAGATGGGACTGAAGATGATATGCAGTGGAATGACAGTAAAGAGGATTAGAATGTAAGGAGGGAGTGAGTGTGAGGAAGATGAAGGCACTGACTGTGAAGATGGAGATAGTGACAGTGATTGGTAAAGTTAGATAAAATCTGACATGCTGTGTGTATAAAGTGCTGCAGTTAATAGTAAAATAATTTTTCTTAGCAGATTTTTGTTTTGGGGGGGCCATCTTAGATTAGAGGCGTCTTGCATTTGGGCAAATACTTACTCCATAGTCACTCACTTATTCCATGGAGCACAGTCAATCTCGAGAAGCTAACCAATTCTCAGCTAGGCAAGAAAATCCCATTTTATGGAACTCAAAGTTTCATTACCACAATCACAAATGACCGCCACTTGTCCCTGTCCTGATCACAAGTGCCTGCCAACTGTCCCTGTGGTAATTTTTTTTAGTATTAGAGTGGTGCCATGTCATCAGGTAAGATGGGTACCAAGAAACTAGGAGGGACTTGCCACCTCCATCCTTTGCCCAGAAGATAGGGTTACCAGTTTCATATGAAATATTGATCCCTCTATACAAGACTGTACTGTGCCATATTCCAGAATACTCTGTATCTTAACATTCAACACCATGAGATCCTCATATCTCACTATTAATAATACCACACACAAGTACAATCAGTGTAATAGATACTGAGTTCCACAATACAAAGCCACAATATAATTACATTTTTTTAAGGTTTTTATGTTACCTGATGTAGAATTATATTTTTAGGTACATGCCCGAGTCTTTATTGTGCAGACGTTTGTTAGCGGTGTGGAAGGACTGCAAGTCTCTCTTGCCTTGAGGACTGTAATGACACAGCTCAGTGATCTGTATACCATCTACACCCTGCTACAGAATGCAGGAGACTTCCTTATCGTAAGTTTGTTACTGATGTGGCAGAACTGAATGTGTCTGTTGCTCTGAAGATACATTGACCCTGCACAGGGACCTGTGTGTTATCTTCACCCCACCACATGACACAGGAGACTTCTTATGACAAGACTGTTCTTTGTTGTATACTGGCATTAACACTTGGGTCAGTTATTTGTGATTCAGGGAAGTTGAAATTTAATTCCAGAATTCTTAATAAATCCTTGATGGGACCCTTTAACCTGCAGGTTCCTGCCATGGGTACAAAATGAATTTATACCCATGTCTTCATCAATAATTTTGCCAGTGTTACATAAATAATTTTAGTGATTTTTCTGTTTGTTCTTTGCAGTTCCCATGACACACTGTTATTATTAAATGACATTTATATTAACTTTCAGTTTGCATTTCTGCCATATTGTTAGTAGTGGCCAGGAAATTGAAGAGTATGGCTTTGAGGTTGCCCCCCCCATTGGTATAATATACGTACAAAATTTCAAGAAAACCATTCACATTGCGTTCAGAATTTGAAAGGGACACACTCACTCTCAGACAGCAAAAGATCGTATGAACCTACTTTATTTCCGTAACAAAATAAATCATGTAAATGAATGCGCCCAGTTATTAAAAGATGGAACTTCTATTGCTTGGTAGGCAGGAAGATAATCCTTGTATGGACATTTATATGGCCCATTGCCATGTGAGGAATGGTTATTTGAATCTGCAGTATGGCTCTTTTAACCCACCAATTTTTTGGAGATAGAAGGATTGAAATACAAATAAATGAATGGATATTAAATGGTTGCCTGAAGATCATTAAGTGATACATAGAGCCTATATATATCCTTGCCATCTATAAGTGACTTGCAATAACAATGAATTAGGGGCAGGATATTTTATTGCCAGATGTGGACAGCTTCAATAGTAATGGGTCTCCTTCAGCAGTTCTACGCAATAAATTAAAGTATATGGTGGATCATAACATTTTAGGACTGATTTTGTTTTTGTGAAAAATAATTATCCTATATATTAGTCTAGTTTACTGATGTTAAAGTTACCTCCCTCTGACTGAACACAATGACTATGATCCTCCCTCTTTTTGAGTTGTCACTTCTTGGGTAACAATTATGAATTAAGAGACAGCAGCCTGTAAACACAGGTCAGTATTTATTGTTTTGAAATGTGGTTCAATTCTAGTGTCACACTATGCCCAGTTTCTGACATTTTCAGAAATATAATACCTTTCCAAAAGCACAGAGCTCTGTTGTAACATCCATGAACTGAGCTTGCATTGTCTTGACTGTCCTGTCTGTCCCACTCAACCCCTGTATCATTATTCAGGCTGTCTCATCTGTCCCAGTCAGAACTTCCGTTTCTTTGTTCAGGCTGTTTTGTCTGTCCTATTCAGTCCCTCTATATCTTTGTGCAGGCTGTCGCATGTATCCCATTAAGACCATCCACATTTTTGTTCAGGCTGTCCTGACTGTCCACCTTAGACCTTCTATATAATTGTTGACGTCATGTCTGTCCATTTACAACCTCCGTATAATACACCAGACTGTCACCACTAACTGTTACAAACACAGAAGACTATTTTGACAGACCACGATACTGCATGATCTGGGTATGGATCATATTTTATAGGAAATTCTGCTTTTTAAAATTGAATAATCCGCATTTATCTTACAGTGTGGCTACAATATTATTAGGCTTCATCCAGAACATAAGGCATGCATCTTATTTTCAAATGTCAGCCATTTCAGCGTACAACACTGCTGAACAGAAAACAGTGCTTTACTGACAAATGATGGGCTGTGACTGTCCTCACTGGTGCTGCAGTCTGCAGCATCCCTCTGGCAGTGTAACTGACATACATTAAAACAAGCCCCAGAATATTATGTTCCACACCTGCAGATATAATAAATTGTATTAACATACTTTCAGGGGACTGGAAGTAAGGGCAAAATTAGGAAGACTGAAATTAGTTGCACTCTGTCTCTTTATAAGCCTTCATTTCTTTTTTGTAACTCCATTTTGTATCTGTGAAGACAGAAATGAGATAAAAATGTGAAATATATTTTATAAACTCAAAAAATTGAGTTTTACGTTAAATTATAATATATATATATCAAGATTTGGAGTGCAGATGGATGTTTTTCTATTGCGAACAGTGTCAGTCCATTGCCTGTTCTGAAGTGTCCACAGCAGTTATAATCAGTATGAAGCCATTGCCTGTTCTGAATTCAAGAGAGCAAGTGTAATTGATATGAGTCCATTAGCTATTCTGAAGACTGCAGTGTTAAGAAATGTGAAGCCACTAACTGTTCTGAGCTGAAGACAGCAGCCATAATAAGATTAAGGCCATTGATTGCCCTGATTTTATAAAAAAACATGGTGTCTACATATCTCCTGTGTTTATCCTGTAGTTGGTGTCCAGGTTTTTATCCTGTAGGTACATTTTATCACTTTGAATTTTAAGGCTTGCCAGAATGCAGGACATTCTTTCCAAAAGGAGTGAAAAATGTTGCTGTTACTCATGTTCTTGTTTACTTTTGTTCAACAGTACACAAATGTGACTCCATTGGACCTTTCCAATCTGCAGAACCAGATGGAGACATTACTGTCCCAGCTGAGACCAAATGCTGTTGGAATTGTTGATGGTTTTGATTTCCGTGATGAAAGCCTGTCGTCCAGTCTTGGTGCTTGGGATGGACAGGTTTATGAACGACTGTTTGAAGCAGCCTCTAAGAGTCCAATGAACAAAGACCCAGTTAATGAATCATTTCATAAATACCTCAAACCCTTCCTCAAATCCAGCTTATGATGTGGTTGTTCCCTTCGACCTGAAGTCTGTACTTAACCCTTTGGAACCAGAATTAAGTGCCCAGTGTACTCTGCAAAACACCCATTACTTTGCATGTTTGTTTTCCCAGATCACAATGCATGTGGACTATAGTTGACTTTTGGTGCCAAAGGGTTAATACATCCCTTCTTAAGATACTGAAAGCAATAATCAAAAGATAAATGGTAATGTTGACTAACTAATATAATACAGCCGAGTCCTTATGGAACTAGGAGGTTTACTGCTGTGATATGAGAACCCACCAGTGGGTCATAGGTGGGCAGTGTGTTTTTTTCCCCCATAATGTGAATATTATGAAGTGTTAAATGTTCTACAAATCCAGCATCCCTTCAGTAGTAGTTATACCACATTTGTTGTTGGATTCTTACATTACTGGTATGTAACTATAATCATTATATGAGATTCATGGTGGTTTGCTCAGCCTGGCTGATATTACAATACAGGGAGACCAGTTGAAAGTGCAACCTAAACACACAGAACATGATCAACTGCAGCATGAGTCACATACAGCCAGTGTCATAACCATATGTGTGGTTATGTTGCATCATTAGTACATTCACATGACCCATGCAGTTGAGTTGAGGTTACCTCCCTCCCCCCCTCCCCTTGTGTATAACTGGCATGCATTTTCTTAATGGCTTGTGAGTATGAAGTACAGTACGACAGGCTTTTGTGACAAATTCGTGTTCTTGTATGTGAATGCGCTGTACAGTGGTATACAGAAGGCTGATATTGTAGAAATCTAAAAAATGTTTGAACATTAGGGCAAGCACAACAGCAAACCTTGCACCTCAACCATTGCCTGATCTTTTGTACATCCTTTTTGCTTAAGCATCCAGCAGTCACTTGGTTTCAGAAATACTGGACCCAGGTGCCTGTAAGCTGATAGGAGAAGTTTTCTTGGCAAATACCAACAGCACATGATGTTACCAGGCATTCAGTCATCCATCCCAGTACTGACCATGCTCAAAGTTGCTTAACTGTGGTGATGGGACAGCAACTGATGTTGCCAAACTTGCACAGCTGTTGGCTGTGTGTTTATACCTATATATGTAAGAACCCCTGTAATAAGTGCTGTAAAAATTTAGAAGATGGTTTCCTGGTCTTAAATTTCCTTCAAAATCAACAATCCATTGACCAGTGAAAAATTTCAAACAACAGCTTCCTTGTTAATGATAGTGATAGCAAACACGTTGTTTGAAAAGAAACATTATATGATATTGGGGTGTGGTTAGAGGCATCTCCATGATAATCTTTAAGATGGTTACCACATGAAAGTGGTGTCATCTGTATACACAGCCCAAAAGTTGTTTCATTGGAACTGATACTGGAATTAAAATTTACAGTTGTGCAAACAATAAATTGCAGTCTGTGCTGTGAGGGTATGTTTTTGTACGTGGTTCTGTGAAGTGGTATATAGTGAGTGGTGTGTAGTGATTAAGTTCACCTCATCTGCTACTTAATTTCACAGACAAAGCATAATTTTACTTAAACTGCCATGTATATACTCAAAATAGCATAAACTGGTCAGCATATAATCACACATTAATACAAGAGGTGCCATTACGTGACATTAAAGTTGAGGTATGGTGTGCCATCAGTGTGATGAGAATAACTGGATCCATCTTATTTTTGGACTCAGTTGTAGAAAGGTAAAATGGACAAATTGTCACACAATTAAAATCTGAGTGACAAGGATGAGGATTATGGGCTTAATCATCAAACAAGACTTTCACTCGCCCATCCAGTCAATGCCTGCCATTTCAACATTTCTGGGGACTGAATAATGAGTCATTCTTTGTGACCTGCTCATTCACCCGATCTGACACCACATGACATGTAAGCACAGTCCACACACAGACAGGATAGACTTAGAGATATACTCAGGTGCACAGCATCAGCAATTTCTGGACAAGAACTTAGCCAGTGTTCAGTAATTTCTTCACCAGATGTCAAGTATGTCCAAGTTGAAAGAGGTCATTTCCAGCACCTGCTGTAACATGTGGTAAGTTGTATTGTATAATATAGATTGTATGAGCAGGTCTTTTGAATCTATGAGTAGGTTCTGCTTTCAGCTGGACACCTGTATATCCTAAATGGGAAGGTGTGGACCAGATTTATCTGGTTCAGGATAGGCACCATTTGTGGGATTATTGTGTACATGGTAATGAACCTTTTGGTTCCACAAAATGCAGGGAATTCCTTTAGTAGGTGAAGGTCTATTAGCTTTTCTTGGGGACCCTGCTGCATGGAGTGGGTCATTATTGCATGAATATAAATGTAGTGGGTAATTAATTAAAAGCATTCAGTTGGAACTGTTAAATGATGCTGGTCTTAAACTCTTGGACTGGAGTTGTTATAAAATAAAAACTTTGTTTCAAGTAAAGAAGTCTTGGCTTTAAAATACTCAGCATATTATAATTTCATTTGATTTGTTACAAACTTTTAACACAATAAAAATTAATGGAGAACTTGCATGTCTTGCATCAGTAATTACGGTGACTGTGAATAATATCAGAATGCTTTCAGAATTTAAGTGCCATCGTAATGTTATTCTTCAATTTCTTTCATTGTTCTCCAAAGGCAGATTGTCAAAAGACTCCCTTATTGATATGTATGCTACTTCATCCCTGCTATCAAAGCTACATGTCCAGACCATCAAAACATTCTACATTTCACCAATAAAATGAAAGGTAACCTGCCCCTGTCCATACTATGAAGGCATACAGGGGAAGTAGTATAGCTCTACTCATTCTTAACTTTGGTACTACATGGAGGTGAGTGGTCAACATCATGTCCCGGCTGCTTTACCAGTGGGAAAGAAACCATTTACTCATTGCACAGGAGGCTGAGTGGACCCCTGAGTCAGTCTTGACATTTTGGAGGAAAGAAAAGTCTCTTGCTCTTGCTGGGATTCAAACCCCTGAATCGTCCAGCCCATAGCCTAGTCATTATTGTGACTCCTATCTTGGCTCCTCCCATGCAATAGTGGATCCGCCATATAAATAATAGTAACAAACTTTCTGTGGGTACATAAATTCCGAACATTTCAATTTCTTTCTATTTTTAACCAACAAATGCACAAAATATTTGTTAACACTTATTTATTTCACAAAACTCCAGCATGTTTCAATACCTAAGTATCATCAACTGGGAGCTGTTCATATACTAAGTTGCAAACCAAATGAATGCAATCAGTTATTACATGTAGGTGTTACAATTAAAAGATAAAAGTCCTGACCTCATAGAATACAGCAAGCTGATATACTTCATAAGTTGCATGATCTCTAGCAATCGTGTATGTGGTGGCTTTATGTACAGACATCTATATCTGGTGTATATCCTCAGAGGGTGATCCCTCATTACGATGCTTGTGATGTGAAGGCCTGCTGTATCAAGATTTCAATTTATATTTTAGCTACAATTATAGGCTGTTCATGTTTGACCCATTAATGAAGAGCATCAAAAAACAAAATCCTTCACAGGTAGCTTTGCTTCAAGTATTGCTACATGACATAACCATCCCATCACCACATTCTTTCTCTATGCCTGGCTTCACTACATTTAATGATGCTATTTAAACTGGAATGATATCAAATTTTGCTCAGCAAGAACTTGAGACGCTTCCCAAGGAATATTCGGGTCGTGTAATCGTGTACAATGTTTATCCACAATAACAGTTCACTCATACGCACAACAAATATACATCTGAAGCAACATAACTGTTTATGTCCCACACAGTGGTAAGCTGGGTACGAATATCAAGTTGTATAAATGCTTATTAGTTTCACTTCTTCTTTACACTTCACTGTGCAACTACACTTATTTATATGCATATTACACTTAAGTGGTGTATGTGTGTTTTATTGCTCTCACTGCATAGCTTTTTGATTACCACACAATGTGTTTTCACTGAACAGAAACCAACTCACATCCTCCCACTAGAAAAATCCTTTCTTACAACACGCAACCTGCAAGGTCTTCAGCCAATGCAATAAAGAATGCGACTGACTTGATCTTTCTGCTAACAAAATAATTTCTTTGTGTCTGAAATTCAGGACTCCTCCACTCTACTCTCACCTTAATGGCCCTACTCTTTCCTGCTTAAATACAGTAAAATTCACAGGATATAAATGTGACTATGATTCGATTATCCACAAAATGTAGTCCTCTCTTTATAATACTACAGGTACTTAGTTGGGGAGTGCAACTGCTCACCCCACTCTCCAAATACCCTAGCCTCTATACATGCCTCAAACAAGTAAACTCAGGTCTCGAATTCATGGCATCTGTTACAATAATAATTACCTACAGATCTAATTTTACTTCAGCTACTGTCATAAAGAAAATGTTGTAAGAATTACTTGCTCTTCTAAACTGTTTACACATATAGAAAGTTTCTATCACAAGCTTGATACTTATTTTGTGTGCTCACAAGGTGTGATACTCCCAGATGACATAATCATTTTCACAGTAATTGGCATGTTTGCTGAAAATGTGCTTGAAGCTGCCAGTAACAGAAGTCTTTTATACCAATGTTGCTCAGTCTTGATGGTAAACTTGATCCATTATAATGTCACTAATTCCGCAGACCACCTTCCCAGCAATTATCTTGCCTGGTGGTGGTATTTAGAATTGGAACATTAGAAAAATCTTAAACCATAAAGCCTTTAAGTCAGTGTACAAATTTATTACCAAAAACATGTTATAGCAGTAGAGATAAAACTAAGATTAATAAAAGTCTAAAGAAAATACTCTGTATACTCTACTCAGTGGTGACAGCAACTTGCAGACCACTGGTTGCACAACACTTACTCAGGGTTTTATACGTGTCATGGAGCCAGCAGATATTTATGGTGTTTTCTGTTTTGTCTGTCTAAGATGCATTCATTGACTATTCTCAGAAATTTGTAGCAGAAATAGTTTTCCATGGTGACAGTAAAACTGTGGAATCATTCAACTGTTACACCCATAAGGATGGAAAGTCAGTAGGACAATAAAAGATTAAATTACATACCATGGGCATAACTTGAATCTTTGACAGAAAGAGCCAGGACAAAAAGCAAACTTTACAAAGTTCTGCCTGCTAATGCAAAGGAGATAACACCTTATATTCCACAAAGGAAAAGCTGTTAGTAAAATATGTTAAGTTGTGTGCCATGTAACTCTCACCATGAAGCTCTTATTTGTGCTTTAGCACTAGAGGGAACAATCAGCTGCATGATCTTGTGACTTACCACATGGGTAAGGGTCATTAAGTTGTGTGCCATGTAACTCCCACCATGAAGCTCTTATTTGTGCTTTAGCACTAGAGGGAACAATCAACTTCATGATCTTGTGACTTACCACATGGGTAAGGGTCATATTTACCGTAACACAGGCAACTGGGCGGGTCACATAAACCACTGTAATACAACAGGCAAGATAAACTTCCTGCATTTTTCTAGTTGCTTAGACTGATACCTGTTGTGAACTCCAGTGAAACACAGAGAACAGATTCTACACAAGTGATTTTATTACATGTTTGTAAAGTATGGAAAGTGCCTAAGAAAATAAATTATGAGGATTCATGTCTGGGATATCCTCACTCACCCAATGACAGTGTCTTGTGCCAAGCGAAATGAATCTTCACAAACACTGTTATAATCTTAACAGACCCATACAATGCCTCGTGCTACACTGTAAACAGCACTGATCACATCTATCATTCATCACAGTCACACATCACATAGTTTAAATCAAAGATCTGTTTGTTGCGCTCATCGGAGGTATACGGTTTATTTGTTGGGCCTACCTCTGATCCGTGTGAGGACTCAGCAGAACACATTTCTTTGGTACCATTCAACTCCGAAAATCACAGCTAGATGATCTGTGTTTTAAAGGCAAGTGTACTGTGTAGGTGGAATTCTTAACTATCAAGCACAACACCATTTCTCAATCGAATATTATGTGGTATTTACAAAATTTAACCCTGTTATAGCATATACAGTATACCAAGGATTTCGGTCTTCCTACCATTTATATGCAAAAAAAATATGCAGCTTTTGCAACCAACCAGATGCAGCACAGGTTATCTCGCGCTTCCAAGCACCCCAGGCAACGGCGACACTACGGTCAATCAAGTAAGTGACTGGTGCCGGAATCCAACCTCTCGTTCGGGACCCGAAAACGCGATAGTCACATCTGTCACAAAAATCAGTGTCTGCTGAACCTTGAACCTTTATACAGGATGTCCCAGGAGGAATGTGCCAGACTTCGGGAGTGTTCCTTATGTTAAAGTATACCGATATAACCCAAAACACCTATATCCAAAGTTGAACGGTTACGGAGATAATGGGCAGAGAAAAGTGGGGGCTTCTTGCGGTTCCAAATACTGCAACCTGC
>Ga0123354_10008749_pt1 | contig 15432 bp, 6 predicted proteins | sample TergutLab28metaG_2_FD_97872 | JGI IMG/M metagenome (GOLD analysis project Ga0123354, IMG submission 97872) | Labiotermes labralis P4 segment gut microbial communities from Petit-Saut dam, French Guiana - Lab288 P4 | ecosystem: Host-associated > Arthropoda: Insects > Digestive system > Gut ...
TATATATATATATATACACATACACACACATACATAATACATATATACATACATACATACATACATACATACATACATACATACATACATACAAACACACTACCAATTTGTAAGTCCACTTTCTAACATACGAAACAGATATATTCTACTCTAAATAGCTTAAGAAAATTCAGGTACTCTGTGATTTTTATTCTACAACTTGGATTCAGCTTCTTACATTTCATTTTCACTATTTAATACGACATTTCATACTCATAAATAGGCTAAGAAAATCCGTGTAATTTATAATTTTATTCTACAATCTCGCTTCAGATATTTACATTTCATATTCATTATTTAATAAGAAATTTAACATTTTGTGCCATATTATCCTCTTTCCTGTTTGTTTTCTTGAGCGTACGAACTCGTTTCCAGAATTCGACTCTCAGCTATGGTACTGTGTCAAAACGCTATTTGCTGCTTAACTACCCTGTAGTTTATAGAGAGGTCACTACAGCCGAGTAGTGATAAAAATTCACCGTATGGAATATTTATGAGTATTTCGCAACGAATGATGCACTTTCTTATATAAATTTGTTCCAGTAAATTCTCTAACAAAATCAGAGGCCATTAAACAGAGGTTATTGTGTCGCTATGTTCTGTTAGCAGTCAGCCAATGTAGTGTTCACGTTTGGTAGCAGTATAAGTCAACGGTAGAGAAATACACTGTAATTCGGTATGGTGGTGTTCACCTTCTTCTTCTTCTTAGTACGGCTGTGCAAATATTAGTGCAGAGTTTTGGCCTTCCCAATCACTTCCTTGCATCTTCCTCTCTCCTGGACAAGGGTATTCCAATTTGGCATTTTTAAACTCTGTATATCTTTTTTAACATCATCCTCCCAGCGTATCTTTGGTATCCCCATTGGCCTCCTTGAAATGGGTTTCCAGGCGTGTGTTGCTTTGACCATTCTCGTATCTTACATTCTTTCAATATGACCATACCATCCTAGCCTTTGCGCTCTGGCGAAGTTTATTGTGTTCTCATGTTTTAATAGTTTATCGAATTCCTCGTTAGTTTTTATTCTCCAAAATCCATTTTCTTAGGTTGGGCCAAATATTTTCCTCAATATTTTCCTTTCAAAAACCATTAGTCTGTTGGTTATTGTTTTTTTTTTAATATCCATGTTTCACATGCATATGTGACTACTGGTCTAATAATTTCATTTTTGCGTTTTTAGATAGAAGCTTGCTTTGAAATATCTTTTTATTTGCAAAGAAGACTTTATTTCCTACAGCAGTTCTTTCCTTTATTTCTTCTTCTATTTTATTGTCTGTATTTACTGTTGACCCAAGATATTTAAATGATATAACTTGTTAAATTTCTTCGTTTTCAGTATTTATGGTTTTTAATTGGTCTTGTCTCCCGGAACATTTCAGATATTTTGTTTTGTGTACATTTACTGTTAGGTCATATTTTAGAGATTAATTTTTCAATTTTGTGTTGTTCTAGGAGTTATTAAAATATCATCTGCATAAGCAGTGCATTGCCTTAGTCTGATGGAGATGTTTCCTCTCAATTCCATTTTCTTGGCAATACTAAAGAGTGTAGCCGATAAGGGGTCTCCCTGTTTTACCCCTGTTTGAACATCAAATTTTCCAGTGAGTTAATTGTTTACTTTTACCATAGCGCTTGTTCCCGAGAGTGTTAATGCTGTTAATTTTATTAACTTGGATGGAATGTTATATTCATTTAGACTGTCTACTACTTTATTTCTATTGATAGAGTCGAAGGCTTGTAGATAATCGACGAATATATTATGGAGATCTATATTATATTCATGGCATTTTTCAAATGTCTGACTATAATAAATATATTGTCTAATGTTGATCTATTCGGTCTAAATCCCGCCTGAGCTTCACTCAGTTTAGATTCCACAATTTTTGAAAGTCTATTGTTCAGAAAATTGTGAATATCTTATACGCCATGTTAAGCAACGTGATCGGTCTGTAGTTGGAACATACTGCTCAGTCAGCTTTTTTGTATATTGGACAAATTATCCCTTGCAGCCATTCTGTAGGTAGTTGCTCTTTATTCCAGATTAGTAATATTAATTTGTACATTCTAAGTTTTAGTATATATCCCCACACTTAATTAGTTCCGCAGGTATATTATCTGTACCTGGGGCTTTATTCTCTTTTAATTTTATTATTATATCACTTACTTCTTTATAAGTCGGCTGTTCTATCTCTATTTCAATCTCTTTGAAGCTTTCTTCTTGGGTTTGTTCGGCGATCATCTTATCCATCTTCATGAGATCTGCAAAATATTTTTTCCATCTATCCAGAACTTCTTGTTTATCTAAATTTAATGTACCATTTCCATCTTTACAAGTAAATATGGGAGGAGAGCTATCGTTTTGGAATGTTCGTATGTCCTTAAAAAACTTTGTTTCATTTTGTTTATGTGCTTCTTCTATTTGTTTTAGCATATTATTTAACCATTGCTTCTTTTTCTCTTTACAGGTCTTATTAGCTTCTTTTCTTGCTTGTGTATATTGTTCTTGGTTTGCTGTGGTTCTTGTTTGTAAGCATTTATTCCTAGCAGTATTTTTCTTTGAGATGGCCTCTTTACATTCTTCATCCCACCACTCGTTGCGGATACGCTTTTCTCGTGTTTTCATAATTCCTTCAGTCGATTCTAATATGGTACTTTTTTATATTTTTCCGGTGGTGTTCACCTTTTATGAATATTATTCATAGCTTATACGTGGGTACAAGAAGCATTTAATTAGTACAAGTGTAGCCGTCTCCCTCAAATATTTGAAGATTTAATTTAATGTACTTTCGACGAAGAGGAATATATCGCGATAATTGAATTTTCTTCTCAGAATATATTACGCTCCAGACACAATAACGACGTTGACACCTGTAACAATTCTCCATTGAAAATTCACCTGCATATGCATAATAAGCAGCGATAAAATAAGTCCTCAGTACATAGATCTGGACTCCTTATTTTAATACGAGTGTTTCAGATTCAGCTTTATTGCCATCCTGCTAATTTGTCTTATTGTGGGTACACTTTTTCTCTTCCCAGTTGCTAGAAGTATTATGTTCTATATTATCAGCTAACGTGTGACAAGACAGGTAATTTATGTATAACCGGAAAATTAAGGCGCTTTTGCCTAATCAATGCTGTAGTAGAAAAATGTTACATATTCTAAGTATGTGTTTGTAGCTTTAGTTATCCAGCATGCAATGCGCATGCGCCGTAATATATTGACATCGGTGTCCTGTCCGGATCAACCATATTTTTTCACATTATCTCATAAACGGCACGATTTTCGGGAAAATGTTAGTGCACATGTGTGTTTCGATTTTCTCTACAAAGTCTGCATGAAACATTTATCATTCTGAAAATTATTAAGCGAGATATCGTAATAAATGTACATAGGTCTTCGTGTACCTTACCCGTTATTAATTTCAGATTTTAATCAATGGTAAACCTTCTCTACAGATTTTCGGCAAATAATTCAATATCAAATTTCAAGAAAATCCGTCCAGTGAGAGTCGGGGTCTACCATGCGGACGGACAGACCGACGTTCGGAACACATAGACAGGCAGGACAAAGCTAATAGTCGCTTTTCGCGTTTCTACGAAGAGGTCTAAAAACTGTTCCCACCCTGTCAACATACTCTAAATTTGCGAACGCCGGAACATTGCTTCAGCGCTGGAAACTGAAATTAATCCATCCTGCGACGAATTCTTCAGATAGAAACACAATAACTTTTCGCTTTTTAGTTACAATATTGTAAGCTATACGAACTTATTTTCTGATCGATCCTCGTAAATTTAATAAATAAAGCATAAAAAATATTCCGGGCACAGCATGCGCGCAGATATAAATCATCTAACTCACCTTCAAGACAGCTTTTGTCTTTACTTCCAAAATTATTAGAAAGCAGATTAATTGATTTATGTGCAGCATCCAATCAATAAGGTATGTGGCTGTATCCTCTATCTTTCCTGTTTAATAAATCCTCCCTTGTCTCTATCCCTCATCAACTGCGAAATCCCCCACAACCCTGACCGCAGACCTGACGCTGCTGTTGACACAGCAACGTATGGGTTACAGCTGTGATTTTATGGAGGCCTGGTGATGAATAGTTTCGTTTGAGGAAAACGGAAAACAGCCAAATTGCGAAATGATGCGGAACAGAGATGGGGGGTTATAGGAGAAATGAGGATAAGGAAGGACATCTTCTGGACCACTGACCACCAAGAAAGTAACCACCTCTGGCTACATCTGGGAGTCATGCAGCGATAATACTGTATGAGGTACTTAGAATCTGATTTTCATTGAATAAATCCACGATTCACTGTGCCTTATGATATGTTAAGGTAATTCTACACGAATCCTTTTCACAAGCTCTGATGAGAAATTTTCACTTCCTTATTCAATTCATGGGATGGTCTGAAAAGCTATAAAGCATTTCTTTTTTGTATCTAATAGCTTGACATCTCTTTTAGTGCGGTTGGTGTGCATCGGTACGTAAAGAAACTGTACTGCTTACAGTATCGAAGACAATAACAGTGCTCGTCTATATTAAAACAAACGCTCCAGGTTCAAAGAAAGAGTTACGCAGACCCGCTTTCGAAACTAGGGCAATTCACATGGGATTTTTGGTGGAAAAAGTGACTTTTTAAACAAGTTTTCTTTCTAATACTTGCGGCTTTCTCTTAAGTCTTCATATACCACATTCTTATACATTCGTCTACCGTCGATGATACATAATGTCAGATCATTAACAACGTCGCTAAAGAAAGTATTATAAAGAAGGCACATTAACAGCCATAAGTTGCAGGACAAGACAGAATATGGAAACAAGGACAGAAGGTACCAACAAGTGGGTGTCAAGTTTCAGCTTTGGGCGAGACACCGTCGACTATCTCAGTGTGTTCATGACATCGGTCATTTGAATGAGATGCTGGTCAGCAGTGATATTTTATTACAACTGCGGCTGACACACAATTCAAATACTGAAGATCTGACTGGGTCTGATCTTCAGCTACTGAAGACGCAAATCTATGTACACAAATCTGATGATGCTACACAACTGGAACTTCCTTTGCTTGACCTACGGTAACACACCGTCGAAAATTATTGGAATTAAAATAAGTAGAATGTAATATTCTGTTATACACAGCTCAGTGAGTACGTATTTAGAAGCACTTGTGTATGTTCCAGGAACACAGCATTGCTGCCACTATAACGTACTGCCTGTCCACACTCTTGCGAATTTCCATTAATGCTTCTCACGTTACAGCAGTAACGTTACAACCAAGTTTCTGAATAAAATTATGGTATTCTGGGATGTGATACCGTTTATATAGGCACTTGGAAACCAAAGTTTCAAAGAAATCTGCGACCTCCCTCTGTAGGGTTCATTTTTAAATCCTGAAGTAGTACACAGTATGATCATACAAAAATGTCCGTGGTCACACAGCAAACTACACGGCGTCATATCACAGAGGAACTAAAACATGACGTCGTTTGTGATAACCTCATATCTGTGTGACTGAAAGTCGAGACATTACACAGAACCGTGGAGTTCAAGTGGATACTTGAGGAAAGATGGACAAGAGGCTCTATGGTTACCTAGAGGGGTACAGAAAACAGGAAAACAAGTTGCTTTGTAGCACAGTAAAATACTGTTATAGGATTTTGTTAACGGAAGAATAAGCATGGTTAAAACGTTGTTACGATTGGGCAGGTAGGAAACCCTAAATGTGACAGCTGGGCAAGAAAACGGGGTGGATTTGGTTATACAGAGATGAAAGGGAATAAAAAAAACATTTAAAAATAATTAAAATTAGATGTAAAAATATTTAAAGACAATCAGATAAAATACGAAAGAAAAGAAACTCTAGTCACATAATGGAACGTAAAATAAGAATGGGGGAGGAAATGCTTATAGCTCAATGTAATTCGAAACGAAGAACGGAGTTAGCATGGTTTAGATTGGGGTTGTGGAAACGAGATCCAGAAAAAGAAAGATGTGTCCTGTGTAACGAAGATTAGAACGTGGCTAAGAGATTAATAAAATGTAATAAGATACAGACGTGGCAGGAATAATTACTAGACAATATATTGTTGCACGCGAAGGAAGAAACAGCATACAAAAAGAATCAAATTCAATAAAACTATGGAATTAAACAATTTAGGCTAATTTTTACACAAACTACAGCGAAAAAATAAAGTAGGTAGATTTCAGCCTTTGTATAGGCCACAAAAGCCCTTAGGGTGAGTAACGGTATAGCTCTACTCTGTCTAGGACCTCGACACTAGAGAGGGTGGGGGGTCAGCCCCACGCCCAGGCCACCCCCGGGAAAGACACTGTACCCGTTGTACAGGAGGCCGGGTAAGCCCCAGGACCGGTCTGGAGAGGTGCGGAAAATCTCGTCCCTACCGGAATTCGATCCCGGACATTCCAGCCCTTAATCAGCCACTACACCGAATGAGTTACCCGGCCCACGAAAAATAAGGTAACATTATTAAATCGAAATGAAATAATAAAGAAGGGAATGTAAATAGAAGTATGTGTGTATGTATATACTCAGATGAGGTTAACGCCTGACCGAAGAGAGTAAGTCAAGAAAAATGTCGGACAGTGGTATTAAAATACACAGAGTACATTGGCAAAAACCCGGTACTATCTGCTACATTCAAAGATGTAAACGAATCTCATCTGAATAAATTTTAATTCACGTTATGTAGATAAGAAATTTGTGTCCAGTTATAGTGTGATCAATTTTGGAGAAATCAAATTAATTTAAAATTTTTTATTTACCTTCCCATGAACAAAAACCGCTAACCCACAGACGCAGTGTTAATTAGCTGCACATGTGATATAAAAGTAATGATTTTAAAACTCTGTATTTTGCCTAGGGTTTGTTTATTGTTTTCTTAAAATTATCAGAATAAACAGCAAAGGAGGACCTCTTCTATCCTGAGGAAAAATACGGAATGTTCTTCCGAAACGTCGGTAAATTTCTACAAGGTTTCACGTTCTAAAGACCGTGAGATCGTCAAATCTCGCAACCTGAAGGCTGTTGTCCCTTGTAATATTAAGTGTTTTTCAGAGTTTTATCATCAAAACTGCCATTCTGCAGTATCCTAAATATCAATATATAAAACAGTCACTTTGCTGTAACATAGGGAGGCTTTGGTTTCCTGCCCTAAGGTGCTCTTAGACCCCAGTTTGAAATTCCCATTCACTGTAACACATTTACGCTAGCGACCACAATCGGATTGTTAGTTTAAACGGCCAATTATTAATTCGAGCCCCAACATAAAACAAAGTGGAATGTGGTTAGCCTTGAGGAAATTGAGGCACATCATTCAATTTCCTCCAAACAAAAAGTAAATAATCCAGCACCTACGATTCACCATTACTAACAAAAAGCCGAGTCGATCCCGGTGGCCGTAGAGAATAACGCGTAGGTCTACTGAAGCTTCATTGTTACAACCGCGGATTCGAAACCCACCACGGGCAGGGACTTTTGTCTCTTGCGTTTGTTGTGTAGATAGCGCTTCTGCAAAGGGGGAGATAATGAAATCTCGAAAACGAGGTGGCATAGGCTCGATTTGGACTGTTGTGACACAGAAAAATATTTGAAGTAAATTGTGCTCCAACCCATTTTCCTTTCTCATCAGTTCCTGCGCTATTGTGATGTATGATTTTCGTTTCGATTACTTTAAATTATGCAGGTAATAAGACCATCCAACACGCCGGTCTAAAAAAATATATCACTAAATCATTTACAGGTCCAAAATTTGTCGACCCCACTGTGCAGCTCGGAACAACTCTAACATTACATCTCATTTAATTTAAGAAAATATCGTTATATTGTTTAATATTTATAAGGGAGTTTCATATATTTCATACATACTAAAATGCGTTGTAGATACGTCTCAGAAACTTCGACAATTGTTTATGAAATAATGTACGGTGAATAGGAGGGGAAAAATGGACTTTAAATTCCCGGCGAATGCAGGTCTCATATCCGACAAGAGTGCAAGCACTTGCCATACTGAGACCGGAGATTAAATATACGTTTTACACATATTGTGATATATATAAAAAAAAGAAACTAATCCTATCTTTAAAATAATCTTGCCCACATATTCATATGTTCTATGGGTTAAGTGTTTAAAATTAACTCATACTAAGGCAGTCCAGTCTGTTCAGTATCTACTTTTGTCGCCTGGACACAGTTTATTTCAACAGGCGATCACAAGTTTTGTGCTGGTTTTCTGTGTAGTCCTATAGGAAATAAAATCTGCTACTCCACATGGAAACATGTTTGCTCCCCTGTGTGGACATTGCAGATCCAACAGCTTGTTTTGGAAGAGGTATATAAAAACTCATTCGTCACACAAAAATAAGTGGATATTTCAACCCACATTATGACGCACGGCTCGAGGGCACAGTCAGTGACATTGCTATGATGAAAATGTGGGCACATACGTACACAGAGATATTCATAACGCTATGGAAGGGAAGGGGGGGGGAATACGAAACCTCAATTGGAAAAAACGTTGACATCAAAATAGACTATACGTCAATGTTACGAAATAAGGACATAAGTTAAAATAAGAATGGTTGAAAGACATGCAATATCGGGATTATATTTACGTTTTAGAAATTGATTCCATCAAAGAACATCGTAAATATCCACTAATATTGTTCAGTAAAATTTAGAACTTTTATTTAAAACGGATGTCAATAGCTGCAGAGTCTATAAAATCTGATAAACAATTTATTATTGAATAACAAATAACCTTGACCACACACCTCCTCTGGTGTCGAGGTTGAAATCTGTAGCGATATACATTTCCCTCTCCCCTGTGCCTGCTACCATGTTACGGTGTGATACTTACCTTTACCACTGACTGACAGTGGGCCGGGTAGCGTATTCGGTATAGCGACTGGCTACGGGCGGGACGGTCCGGGGTTCGAATCCCTGTGTGGGGGCGAGATTTTCCGCACCTGTCCATACCGGCGCTGGGAACCACCTAGCCTCCTGTACTATGCGTACCGGGCCTTTCTCAGGGGTAAAGAGCGGCCGGGGCGTGAGGCTGACCCCTCACCCCCTTCTAGTGCCGAGGTCAAGAAAAAGTAGAACTATACCTCTACTTCCCCTATGGGCCGTACAGCCTGTACAGAACCTCAGTGTCAGTACAAGGGTTAACTTAACCTTTACTTTACTGACTAACAACTTTATTTTTGTGATATCAGGTAGAGGTATAGTGCTTATAACTTTAAATGTACGAGGACCAGTCTTAAATGAAAGGCATACCGTTTGAAGACTGCTGGGGTAAGTAAAAATTATAAAATTTGAGGTTTGAGGTTTTCAAGGGTTAAAAATTTAGCTGTTGTGTGTGGGTTACGACACCATGCATTAGGTTTTCCATTAACAACTTTTCGCAGGAAAAACATTCCCATTTTCAGAGTGGAATTATTGGGCTCTGGTGGTGTCACAACCCGGAAACTCGTAATGAAAGTAATTGAAACATCGAAACTGGCTTAATGTTCCATGATTCAGTTACGATCATTACATTCGTTTCGTGTGCAGCACTATTCCACCAGCCACTCGCTTGCGGGCTTATTGTTACAAAGTCAGCTTAGTTGTCTGAGATAAGTAAGTGGCTACGTGTACCTTACACACCTAAGTTACATTATCCAAGATGCAAGAAGAATAATTACCGCTTGGTTAAAGTACGTGTATTGAAACTGCACAAGGAATATTGTACACGTTTGGCCCCGCCTTCTTCTCAGCAGAATAACCAAATAACAATGGACACAAAGAACCCAGCAAACATCCAAACAACAGTCAAAGCAACCAACTAACTTTTAACTACAATAAGCACTATGGACTAGTCCTTGACACGGTGATAGTCGTTCAGCCAGTCACGAATCTTTGATTATGAAACGTATGCCTTTGTTACAAGACCCCAACCAAGATTCAAATCCCCTGCTAGCCAGCGGAGGAGCGACTAGATTTTTAACAAGGACTCCGCCGCATGTAGTTAGTTAGTTACTTAGTTAGTTAGTTAGTTAGCTTGCTAGCTAGTTACTTAGTCAGTCAGTCGGTTCCTCAGTTAGTCAGTCAGTTCGTCAGTCAGTCAGTCAGTCAATTAGTTAATCAGTCAGATATTTTGTTAGCTCTTTCGTTAGTTAATTAGTCCACTATAAATGAAGCCACAAATCTGAGTACAAACAACTTTAAAATCATACAAATTTACATTTGAAAGCTTTCAGATCAGAGCCATCTCTTTTTAATACACTGTGTGGACACACTGTATCAATTTACACTCTCTATGCGGAAGGTTTGGATTTTAACTTTTAATTGTATTATGCAATTTTAATAATCACACATCGATCTATATGACACTGAACGTGTTTACAGTGTACACTGCAGGTCGATGTAAGCCCGATGGATGTTCTTGACTGCTTAATTAGACCGCCATGTGTTCAACAGTGATAAAAACTCACTGCCATCCGGTGTAATTACTGAAAGTTATACCAATGTTTAAACATTCGCCACAGGCATAACCTGCAGAATAGGGCGATGAAAAATTCACAGAGGGAGGACACAGCACTTCCAGTAACTTCAAGGAAAAGCAATTACCTGTTATTAAGTAAAGTAAAAGGAAGGATAGTGATAGGCGTCGTAGACGAAATGCGAATGACGTGTCTGCGGTTTTCTGCTGCTAACCCGAGAACTCGTTCCACCGTTGGGCCAAACTCATTTATCACCACACCTTGATTTGTCCGATAACCCTGATCGCAGAGCACACTGTCACATCTTCGGTCATTAGGTTGGATGCTTTATCTCGGAACCTGTCTTTGGGTGTTCACGGAGTGAGGAATTTAAGTTTAAAATCCAGTTAGAATTTATGTCGTGTGGAGCAATAAGCCGTAAATGCATATAGGTAAGCCCCGTCCCTACAGTATGTGCCACGGATTTAAATGAGGATCAGCGGCCATATGAGGCTACCGTCTATTTCCCACGGAGGAGTTTAGCATCCCTATCCATGTATCCATTTATGTATCGTTTATTCAAGAGCGCTCTCAGTAATTTAGATCATACAGCGTTGAGTGATGGAGTTGTTGTAGGAAGATAAACTGGACGCAAAGTTAAGGGAAATAGTCGTCGCCTTAAAGTATATCTTCATTCATTGGAGAGAGCGAGGAAAGCTAAGCAAAAATTTATTCAGAGGAATTTCCGAAAATTTATTTGAACCAGGGACCATTCGAAAACAAAACAGGCATGTTACTGTCTATATTTCAATGTTGTAAATTTTAAAATATTCAAGTCACATTCTGCCCGCCTCTTTGTTGAATAAGAAGTCCCAGTTCACACACACACACACACACACAAACACAGACATAGACATAAATATACACACACACAAACACACACACACACAAACACACACATGCACATACACAAACACACACACACGTACACATACACACACACAAACACACACATACACACACACAAACACACACATACACATACATACACAAACACACACACACACAAACACACACACACACACAATACACATACACACATACATACATACAACTTCGATATTAAAGGAGTGGCACATTACGTTTCAAAAGGATGGAAATCCCGCTATCTCCAATTATATCAACTTCTACAGTTGGTACAGCATCGTATTATTCAGCCCTTGAAGTAGGGAAGTTATTTATATTTGTCAGTTAAATAACTGTGAAACTTTGCTACATGTTTCATTTGATACTTAGAATAAGGGGCAATTACAATACAGTGAGACCCTCAGGCTACCAGCCTTGTCAGGCGGTTGGTTGAGCGGCGAAATTATCACAGTGTAGACAACAATCTCTGTTCTTACTGTACGGGGAATACACAACATTAACTGGTCAGGCTTTATAATAGCGAGAGATTATGCACCCTGTGAGGCAGTAGCTGAAATTTCGCGTGCTGGTTAGCTGAACTGTACGCTTCCATCAGGAAAGTCCTGCGACAGACCAATTTGTTCACAGTTTTCTGCAGTTTTCTAAAGCTGTTGTTGTATCCTGTAGGTTTTTATGCATATCTTCCGATATTAACGCCAAAAAGTCTTACGCTTTGCAGCTATACAACAATACCTGCACAGTTTGTTTTCTCTCCAGCATGCTCAAATCATTCAATTTCCCACATATTTTCATTGCAACTTTTTTCTACCCTACCTTTACCTCATCCAAGAATGAACAATATCTGGGAAGTTTCCTAGCCCTAACATTTTCAGTAGCTTCATCTCTAACAAACGTATTCGATCTGCACTCCCAACACTCTTTCTTCTTCTCCCTTCTTTTTCTTTATTATTTCAAGAGGTAAAAATGTTTATATTTGAATTCCATGGTTTGTGTACAGGAGATTGTTAGAATATAGTTTAACGCCGGCATCTATGTATAATAAGATTAACAGACCAGAAGCTCATTTCGCCATTCCTGCCGAAGACACCCGACAAGAAGACTTTATGAAAGTTCAGACGCTTGCTGCATTATTTCACAGCTTTCACACCGCTCTACCAAGAACGAAATATTCTTGTTTCCTCGCGATTTCACCCGACTTTCTGCCACACATCGTAATCCCCTGTCCGCCTCCACTCTGTTGATCTGAAATTACTAAGGAAATCTACCTGCAAAAATATCTCTTTTCTCAACTTCTGTTCGACCTTTAAAATCTTACACGATCTGAGTTCAGACTGGCGTGACTTGACTTGAAAAATCTATAAAAAATCAACACATTCCGGAAGAATACTTCCTTGTATCTATCCCATATACAAAGTATGTCGATTTGAAAGTTACAGATCTTAAAATTACTTGGAGAGTAAAATAATGTATTCAGTAACGAGGCCTAGGCTATTCCAGCTAGGAAATAAAAATATGTCATCTAATAACCGGATCGATTGCTGTTATTCAGCATTCGGTCAGACGCTCTTGTGAGAAGGCAATAAGTAAAGGAAAATATTCTTCAGCAAGGAGACAAAAAGATATGGAAAGAGAAAAAGGCAAGTTAGAAAGCAAAAATCAAAACAGAAAGAAACAGAAGAAAAGTAATCTAGGAATGAAAAAACGAAATGAAGGAAAAAATGAAAGGACAAAACAAAAAAGAAACAAAGAAGAAAGTCAGTCGATAGAGAAAAAATAACAAAATAGCAAAAAGTAAACAGAAAAAATAAAGAGAGCGGAGACTAAATGAGAAATTAAGAACAAAGAAAATACACGAAGGAAATAAATGAGAAGTAAACAAATAAATAAATTGGGGAAAAGCAAAAATAGACGGGAGAAAAAGAAAGAGAAAAGTAGACACTAAAGGAAGGACAGAAGGAAAGACAACCCACAGTTACTGAATTCCACACCACAGTCAGTCAGTGATAGTAATGTCAATGATGTGCAGAAATCGATAAGAGATGGTGATGACACAACTTTCTAGATACGTCTAAGATCGTACACAGAATGAACACGTTATCACTGCTGTCTATCCGCCATCACAATTCTGGTAGGATCTAACGATACACGCTAGAATGGGGCTGAGGCCGGGTCCGGCGGACGTGGTGAAAAGGTGGCTGGCTGGCTGGCTGGCTGGCTGGCCGGCTGGCTGGCTGGCTAATCCGAGCTGTCGTTGGATTTAACACCAGCCTGCTTACAATCATTGCACTGAATGAATTACTCCAGCTTACTGTTGGTATAGCTTATCCATTTCACACACAGGCACATGGCCTGTTAGGGAAGCAGGTGAATTCACGTAAAAATTCAACATAATGTTCAGGTTAACGATCTTACTTGTAGACGAATATTATTATTAGTACTATGCAATATTTCTCTTAAGACGCTATGTACGGTTGTACAGAAGCGCCATTACTGCGGAGATAACTAACCTCCTCTTCGGTACGCTCAAGAACGAGACGGCAAATTCTTCCGAACATCAGACACTTACCTACAGCAACACAAAATGTTATGTTCTAGGAGACTGAGAAGTTTAAAGGAAATACTGGCGTCTTTCCAGCTACAGTACTATGGATACAAGTTTCTGAACAAACCAACTCAAGCGCTGTAATAACAGATGCATAATACAAATTTCAGTTGCTACCATACGTACAACCAGACCCTTGATATCTGAAAAGCATCAACATGCACCCCGTGTGTGTTTATGTACTTCTTACGATAGCTATAAGAAATTAAATAATGAAACCCTTACAACATTAACCGAGTGGTCTTTATAAAGAGTTCCAGTTTATTTCTTATGTAGTAGAACCTCAATCTTTAAATGTAATTTAGACGGACTTTAGTCTTCAAAGCCACAGAGCAAAATGGTTACTACATGCAGCACGTGCTGTCATATTAACGAAACAGTAACAGACTAATCAACCTAATTATATAATAATAATATATTTTACTTCCTTTTATACTTTTATATAAGGTCTGACGATGGCCTTCTTGGGTTGGAAATTGAGGCTGTCTGTTTACAGAATCCTGTTAGACAATAAATAACTTTTGTTCCACGGTAACGGAATTCATTGGTCAGTTATAAGAACACAAGGGAATGTTCTTCATTAAGACAAAAACGTCGCAAATTAACAACCCAGCTTTTGGCCCGCGCGCTGTGTTTCAGTTTTTCGTAAGATTCTCAAAGTAAACAGCGATCCGTGTAAGGCGAAGAATATGAAATATTTTAGCGTTTGCAAGGGAGATGTGGTGTTTCCCTTTTGTTGGCGCAACAACTGCAAGTTTTAGTATTATTTAAACGAATTTCACGCTTTGGACGTCTACCAAGCCAAGAGTTCTAGAACCGTAGTCTGGAGATGCACGAGACATGCGACTGGCCGCCGCACACCTTCCGGCTCCGTGCCTCATTAGAAAAATGAATTCCTTCACACCGACCGCACCTTCCGCCGCTGCGGCATGGCGCAGAGCCGTATGAATAATTACCTTCACCGAGAAGAAGCCAAGATTTATAATCATTAAAACCGACGTTTAAATTACATACAGTGATTAATTAAATGCTGAAATATATATCCTTATAAAATCCCTTTGTATAAAGTTTCGACATTATATATTAGACCTGTAGAGTACAGGCCTACTATTAGAGATAGCATACATATTTCTTCCACAAAACACCTACAAATTTTAATGTATTTATAAATAAAAGGATTAAAAAACTCAAACAAATCTCGTCACATATCAAATATGTTGACATTCTTTACACACACACACACACACACAATAACACACACACACACAGACACACACACACAGACACACACACAAACCACACCACAAACACCACACACACACACACCACACACACCACACACACACACACACACACACACCACACACACACACACA
>Ga0123354_10008750_pt1 | contig 15431 bp, 14 predicted proteins | sample TergutLab28metaG_2_FD_97872 | JGI IMG/M metagenome (GOLD analysis project Ga0123354, IMG submission 97872) | Labiotermes labralis P4 segment gut microbial communities from Petit-Saut dam, French Guiana - Lab288 P4 | ecosystem: Host-associated > Arthropoda: Insects > Digestive system > Gut ...
TTAATTTGTAAAAATCTTTTTTAAAGTTGTTCTACAAACCTCTTTATATTTTTTTGGGGGTTTTTTGTAGTTAAAAGGACAGTTTTTGGGGGGGGGGGGGGGCTATGCGCTGGTGCAGTTGGTTGAGGCACTGCGCTCCAAGCCAGAAGGTCGCGTGTTCAATTCTTGATGGTGTCACTAGAATTTTTCATTGACATAATCCTTCTGGTTGCACTACGGCCCCTGGGGTTGACTCAGCCCCTAACAGAAACAAGTAACTGGGGGTAAAGACGGCCGGTACGTAGGGATGACAACCTTACCACCTTCATGTGTCAAATGTCTTGAAATCTAGGAACCTCAACCTCCTGGAACCCTCACGGCCTGTCCAGGTCTGTAAAGGGATTGCTTTAAATGTGCAGTCATTATTATGCCAGTGTTGAAAAACACAGTACTTTGTAAAGGTTTTGATAGTTTAAAGTTAAGTCCTCAGCTTTGAAAGTGACCAGGGATGTAGCTGGGTGGAGGGGGGTAGGGTTGCTATGGGCAGCAGAATCCAAGGGGCTGGCAAAATTAATACTTTAAATTAAAAATGTGATTTTTTACCCCAAACATTTAAAATTATTGGGATGAAGGGAAACTAAACAAATAATTGTGATTTCTGAAGTTAATTTATCTTATGGGCAGCCATTGTACTTACTCGTCCCGAGCGCCAGAAACATGGCTATGAAACTGAAAATAAAAACGCTATTTTGCTAATTTCACACTGCTATTAGGCTTTTGTGTTTTGGACAATTATACAGCGAAATATCATCCCACTGTTTCTTACGGGACCGCGGGAAAAAGACTGTCACGGGACAGCATTCAATGCGTCAGACACACGTGATACAACAAAAAAATTTTACAATTTGCACTTCGACCAACGAAAATAATAACCGAATAAAACGTTACTGTACCACCTTCATGCAAATTCTTTTTCTTCCCAAAGAAACCTGTAATAACCGTTGAAAGCTTACGTTTCAGATAAAACAGCTCCACTTTCAACTTCAAAATGCACTATTCGTATCGTTCGCCAATGTATGTACAGTTCTTTACGCTGTACTGGTCTCGGTAAATCTCGGCACTGCATCGGGTCACGTTCGTCTCCCGCCACTCACGATCATTAGCAGTTCAATAACGCTGCAGACGCCACAATCGTTATTGCAATTATCTACAGTTACGTGTGAACAGAAATAAACAAAAACGGCGCCTAGCAGAATATACTCCTTACGTACGGCTGCATCATCTTAAGCACTGAGTCCGAGTCGGCTTCTGTGTTAAGGAAACGCCCACAGCCACGAGTGAAAGCAATTCTCGATTGCGACTCTTTGACTCGTCGCCAGACCTTTACTGTGAAATGTAGCCTATCGTTTGTAGAACATTTTCAGTTCGATGTCTTTTTACTAAGACCTTCACAAGCAGCTTTTCATTACTAGCTGCTTCCTGTACAACTGCCTGACACATACGAAGTTGAAACACACTTGTGAAGTCTGGTGGGTAATACAAAACTTCCACGTTCCTTAGAAACTTGTCCACAAGTAACAACATATTTCTAATCTACACACTTGTGGAGGTGTCCAGTGCCTAACAAACTACGTGACAATGGTTGTGGCCTGCCATGCCTTGTTCGTATAGTATTGCACAGGAAGTTTCTTTTTCCATTTTTAAATGAACGTATTCTCGGTGAATTTCCAACCACGATTAGCATGAATAACAAATAACAGAATTAATATCAGGAATAACACACAAAGCTGTTGAGTGCTAAACTAATACCGGCGAAGCGAACAGACGATCCGAAACTATACTGCACCAACTGCTGAATACTAATCCCAGGTTTGCCACCACACAGCTTGAACCTTCCCCCACCACTACAATAGGCTGAAGTTTGCAGTTGGTCGACGTGTGTCCATATGTCGTAATTGGTGTTTACCGGTATAGCCATGGTACCGGCACCGCACATCCCCAAATTATGACTTCGCAAGTACGTGCACTATACTACTACCGGCGTTACAAAATCATCGCGTACTTTTTATCTACTTCTCACAATCATCCGGGCAGCACTGTAGGCCAGGACCAAGCGTACTGAACGACTGACGCGGTGAAACAAGACTACCGAGGACCAATACATGTGACACTGAAGCTCGTCATACTATACTATTACTAACACTGATGACTATAAGGGCCACAAGAAAGAACATGCAGTGAAGAAGTATAACAAAAACAGTAAACAGACTACAACATAGGCTCTATGTATGAATGTGGTACAATATGACGGCGGCCGTTTCCATTCTTGTGTGTGGCGCTGAGGGTTACCACTTCCGCGGCTGCAGTTTTGGAGTGGGATGTCAGTGCTAGTGCTGGCGGTGTATTATGTACGGAACTAATCTGTGGTGTTATGGCTGTGTGTGTGTCAAAAGAATTGCTTGTTTTGCGTGCTTATGCCCGTTCGAGACGGAGAAATATTAGGGGTATCAGGTAATGCTAGAGTCAGCGCTGTGTTCTTTTCGGGCGCGCGGCAGTGCTGCCTCGTACATTTAATCTCCTTTGGTACATTGCCGCGCACGCTGAATGGAGCGCCTTTCCTCCTTCCAAATACGTGCCCTCTACTACTACTTTCTCGTCCACGAATGCGCCTTACCAGCAAGTTTTCCATGTTGAGGGTTACCCCGTGCCTACTACTGTATATCTTCGAGCGCGGTAACTTGTTGCTGCGGGACGCCACATTGGACCACATTCTTAAGTAGCTCTTAGACGTAAGACAAATGGAATGTTAGAAATGTGCTTTAAACGCACTGGTATCGAGTCAGTATTACAATATGGGATTTTTTAGTCACTTGTTTGGATTGCTATAAGTCATATATGTGGCGTGGGAAAATCCAGACAGTGTGCATGTTAAATGTAAATATGTAAATAGAAGAAACTGGGTTATTCAATCCCCAAATTAAATTATGCACATCAGCATAAGAAAGCAGAGCAGGTAGTGAATGAAATACATAATGCTGGGTGAGATTTAGCCATAAATGAACAACATTAATCCATACAAAGAAAAGATACAGTTAACTGATGAACAAAATGTGAAGAACAAAATATTGTTTTTGACTTAGCCATAGTCCGCAAAGATAAAATGGAATGTTTCATACCTGTGTTCATAGTACTATGAAGGCAATGTAATCTGAGCACCAAGAAGAATTGTGCACTTATTAGTCATTTACATAACATAGAAGAAACACACTGTAGTTCAGGAAGCAATGCAACACTGCAGGTAAGATTCAGATACCTCTAATTTAGGGTCTTGCATTTACTACTACACTGAATATGGCAGCTTTATCACATAGAAATCTGCTTCCACTCTGGCATCCTGCAACAGCCATGGTGCTGAGGACAGTGATATAAAAACACACTTTGTCAAGCATAACAGAAATTGGGAAACTTGTGGATAATAAAATGCTGGCTGAGCTACATATACGAGGAGTGCCTGTAATATTCTAGCACCCTCTGTATGTATTACAACTAAGTAAGGCAATAAAATGATATTCATCACCTCTTGCTTTGGTGGGGAGGGGGGATAATTTAAGTTTTTTAATAAGTTCTATTTTTGCATGTAAAATTTTAATGGCACTTGACTATTTATACATCCTTCAAGATGGCAGAATTCTGTGACATGTGGAATTATATGATTAGTTTTAATTAATTGGTTTGAAATGTTGTGGTATTTGGGCAGTTGTATAAGTTTGAATTTAATGTGGTTCATTGTGTTGTTTTACATATCTTGCATTAAATTCAAACTTAATGAAACCACCTGAACAACCATGTATGCATCGTTATTAATAACGATACATACATGGTGGTCCATTATTTTTTTTTTTATAGTTGTATGTGCCTGAGAGTGGCTTAACATAGCCAAAACACATACCTGAATATGAATTTTAGTAAAGATATGTTGTGTTAGGTTGTTAATTATTGGTGTTTGTATTTTTTAAGTTTGACATGTAAATGATTACTTTTTTGCCCTAATTTTATTTAAAAGATAACTGTCTTCTGGAATGCAGTGCCATTTAGTTTAGTAAATAGCCTACCTGCCTACCAAACAGTGTCGGGTCACATCACTGAGTACAGCAACCTCCTTAGATATTTCAAATATTGTAGAATTTTATTTAGTGTGAAAAATATTTTTACTCAACTAGCTGGTTAAGCTATGCTGTGACACAGTTCAATTAAATGTGCATACATAATGGACACTTGTAGATCTGAATGAAATATAATATACTCTTTTTTCTATAAAATAGATCAAAATAAATATGGAATGTATAAATGTGAGAATCAATTTGGTAAGTTGGCTGATGCAATGTAAGTTTATGAAATTTCCTGAGATCATGCATAACATCAAGACAGATGGTGTTTCTATATCTGACAATTGTTTAATAACTAAATTATGCATAAAAAATATGAATGTAAATGCTTGCAACAAAATTTTTGTATACATACCAGTAGATTCTATTAAGTAATTCAGAGAGATGTGTTTCAGTAAGTCTGATGTTTGTGACATAATGCCACAGATTTGGTTTGTAGTGCTTCATTTTATGTAACCCCTTTGTCTCTTCTTGCAGCTGTGGTTGCTCCAGTGTGTTCACCCATTTGTGGTACAAATGCCCATTGTGAGTATGATGTAATAAATCAGTGTGTGTGTAATGCTGGAACAGTTGGAAACCCGTATGAAGGGTGTGGACCTCAGAAGAAATCATGTTCAACTACAGCTTGTGGTATTGGAGCAGAATGCAGGGAGGGCATCAACAATGTGGAATGTGTATGTCCACAGGGCTTTGCGGGAAATCCATATGTACAGTGTCAAGGTCAGTGAAAATGAATACTTTGCTGGAGTATATTGTTCTGAAAGCTGGGTTATTAATACGAGTTACCTGTGTTTAAAAGTCATGTTGCAGTATGAACTGTGCAGCATAATTTTGAAAACAACACTAGAATAATGTTGCATCAATGATCATTGCAACTTTCATGCATTTATTATTGTCAAATTATGTGGTTTAGGCTTATCTTGCAAACTCTTCAAAATTGCCTTGTTAAGTTATGCCATAGCTACATAATAAACCAAAAAGTACATTAAATTATTCCATTCTTGAAGATAAAGGACTCATATGAACTTGTATGAACTTGTCAGTGTGCTGTGAAATGTGGCAAGTTTTTGTAAATGGTCATGCATTTATAGTAAGGTAATTTGGGTAAAGCAATCCCTCTACAGACCTGGACAGACCCTGAGGGTTCCAGGAAGTTGTAGCTCCCAGATTTCAAGACAGTCGGCTCATGAAAGTGACCAAGTTGTGAGTCATATGCACTGGCCTGTATGGTAAGATCAAACTATTTATTTCTCATTGCTCAATTTCAGATGTAGATGAATGCAGTGGCACTGCATGTGGAATCAATGCAGTGTGCATCAACACACCTGGCAGTTATGATTGTCGCTGCAAGGAAGGACATGTTGGAAACCCATTTTCAGTATGTCAGATTGTTCCTCCAGGAAGTTGTGATGATCCAGCAACTTGCAAATGTGGCAAGGATGTTCTTTGTCCTTCAGGGTATGTTCATTCCATGCGTTTGAAGTTGATACTTTGTCTCCATATCTTTTCCGTTAAAGAATAACTATCTGGTACAGCAAAAGAATATAAATTTCACTCTTTTGGAAAATTAAATGGAATTTTGCATTTCAGTAGCTAAATAGCTCTAGTGTATTCCTGATATCTTTTTCAAGAAATTTTGGTTTTGTGTATAAATTCTTTACAGTACCTATACTGCATGACTGGTTTGTCATTTGTGTACTGTTGGGGTTGTATAAACATGCTGTTTCTTTATAGGTACTCCTGTGATGGTGGTCGCTGCAAAGACTTATGTGACAGTGTAAGATGTGGTCCTCGTGCAGTTTGTGATGCTGGAAAATGTGTTTGTCCTCCTGGTTTCTCAGGCAACCCAAATGATATAAAGTCAGGCTGCAAATTAAGGGGCCAGTGTCAGAATGATTTTGATTGTACTGCAGCAGAAATTTGCTTCCAGCTTGGAAAGGGTGTCAGAAAATGTGTAGATGCTTGTAGCAAGCTTCAGTGTGGCCCTAATGCTCTCTGCGTGGTTGATAACCATCGTTCATCATGTATTTGTGCTGACGGTTACACTGGCAATCCAGGTGATCTTTTCATAGGCTGTAAGCCAGAAAGAGTAGCCCCTAAAGGTGAATGTGATACAGACAGTGACTGTGCCAAAGACTTGGTATGTGTTATCACTCAAGATGGCTTGCGTGCATGCTTGAATCCATGTTCTAATGTTGCTTGCTCTCAAAATGAGGTATGTCATCTTGATCAGTTTGGCCGCCCAGCGTGTAACTGTTTGGATGGATTTGTGTGGAATCCTGTGAGCTCTGTTTGTGAGAAACCTTCTCTGCCTGATTGTACAGCTGATACAGATTGTCCACAAATGTCTGCTTGTCGACCTGATGCTTTGGGTGTTCTCAAGTGTGTCTCTGTCTGTTCTGAATTCACTTGTCCTGCAAATGCTGTTTGTGTGGCCTTGGGACATCAGGGGCAATGTCAGTGTTTACCAAGCTACACAGGAAATCCTAATGATCGAAATGGATGCAAACCTGCATTGAGGAATCAATGTACAACTGATGCACAGTGTCCTGAATCTGATACGTGCAGATCTGATGGGGAAACTGGAATTCTAGTTTGTAAACCTGCCTGTGATTCTTTGAAGTGTGGCCCGCATGCTGTATGTCTTGCTAACAACCATGTTGCACAATGTCAGTGTCCTCCGGGGCCCTATGCTGGTGACCCGAATGACCCAGAATCAGGCTGTAAGACTGTACCGTGTGTTTATAACATTGACTGTCCACCTACACAACTCTGCAATAGGTTAACTCATACATGCTATGATGTTTGTGATGAAAATTCTTGTGGGCACAATGCAGTTTGCATAGCAGAAGACCACCGCACTGTATGCCAGTGTCCGCCAGGTTTCCGAGGCAATCCATTGCCAGATGTGGAGTGTGTTCCTACTGAAGTGTGTAGTCCAAATCCTTGTCATCCATCTGCTATTTGTGAGGGATCACCTGCAGGTCATACGTGTCGTTGTCCTGCTGGACATGTGGGAGATCCTTTCACATCTGGTTGTCACCCAGAAGGTAACTGTCCCAATGGAGATTCTGACTGTCCACCTCAGTCAACCTGTAAGGCTGGGAGGTGTATGAATCCATGTGAGGGTGGCTGCGGGCCAAGTGCACTCTGCAGTGTAGTAAATAGAAAACCTGTGTGCACATGTCCACCGAAGTTTGAAGCCGGACCATCCGGTCCTACTGGGGGCTGCTTGAGGACAGCCATTGTTTGTCAGAATGATGCAGACTGCCAGGGCGCTATTTGTCACAGTGGACAATGTAAAGGTAAGTTACAGAAATTAAAAAATATGTTCATACTGAAAAGTGTACCTTATTTCAATTAGAGTCAGTTTTACCCATAGTTTTGTCAAAGGAAATAGGAGTAAATCTGATAGACTATTGTATGATAGAAGCCAGTTTGAAGTATTGCTTGTCAGAAAGCTGTGTTTACTTCACAGTTGCATGTCGAAATGCTGAGGACTGTACATATGGCGAGCGATGTGTACAGAACATGTGCACACTCCCCTGTGCAAGCCACACGCAGTGTCCAGCTGTCCAGGCTTGTGTCTCCAGTATCTGCCTCATTGGTTGCCGGTCTAGCAAGGACTGCCCTAGTAAACATGCTTGTGTCAATAACAAGTGTCAAGGTAAAAGTTTGTCCCCTGCAGATGCAGTATTTTTAATGATAATTTTTGTATATCTTCTCCGAACAGTTTGGGTTTAATTCATGTTATGTTAAGCAACAGTCATAATCAAATACTGCATGTTTTGAATGTTCTCAATAGATCCTTGCAAGAAAGATGGTGTCTGTGGCCCAAATGCAGTGTGCCACTGTGTGAATCATGTTGCTGAATGTACATGTCCTGATGGATTTGTGGGCAATCCAGTGCCTCAACAAGGATGTATAAGAGTACCCACAGGCTGCAGCTCTAGTGTAGAGTGTCCTTCGGGACATTCTTGTCTGAACAATCTGTGCACAGTGCCATGTGTAGACAACTCACAATGTGCTGTAGGAGAGCGGTGCGCTAACTCTGTGTGCGTGAAGGTGTGTTATGGAGACAGCAATTGTGTACCTGGTGAAGTATGTGTTGAAGGAACCTGTCAGCCTGGCTGTGGCACGGATTCAGATTGTAAAGCAAATGAAATATGCATACACAACAAGTGCAGGTAATTTTGTGTGCAGTTCTAATAAATCTCTTCCACAATGTTATCACATATTAACATTTCACTTTTTCTTTTCTGAATTTACAACAGAAAACATGGTTTAAAAACCATGTCATAGTAAAGTGGAATAATGCAAATGATATGGGGCTATTGTCTGTTATTAGATCTTCATTCTAGTAATAGGTCTTTCTTTTCTTAGCTGTTGTTTATTGTAATATAACTTTAGTTACATGCTGAAACATAAGGTACAACAGGGGTGCACAATTTTTGCACAAGTGTAGTAACCAGCTCAAAAGTTAAAGTGCCATAATGGTGACATTTACAAGTTCCATACTGAGGACTGACAAATATTACATGCCACCATGCTAAATTTAGTTGTGGTGACCTGGTGCCTAGGGTACATGTGTCCCTGGTGCATGGTATTTTAATATGTAGTGCCAACTGTGAAAGTGAAATTTCTCAATCAGTGAAGAACACCACAGAAAAATACCCAATAGGCTTTTACATGAATATGAAGACCATTCCATTTGAAGTACATATCTTCTCAGTGCCTCTCTGTTTGAGTCTGTGGCTGGTTATTGTAATAATTATTCTGTAACATGTCCCCTGTTTTATGTGTATTAAACTTCTGCTTTGCTCTCAGACACACAAAAATTTTTTTAAATGTGACAGGTGTTTATTTATTGTTATCTTTTACATTTATACTTTATGCTTTATAATTATAACTATCCACACACCAGAATATTTCTTTGTATTCTGAATGTTAGTTTGAAGTTTCCTTAAGATTATGGTTTTATGGTTGTGACACTTTGTAGTCTGGTAGAAGGTTACCAGTGTCTGGAGAAACCTGCTACCTCCATCTTCAAGGCAGAAGATTAATATACAGTGTCACATTTCAGAAAACAGTAACCTTAATATTCTTTACTGTGAGAACCTAATATCTTATTCCAGTATGCTTCTTTAGATTACTTTTTTATTGTAGATGTGGCAGTGGTTTCACATCTGATCTGTCCGGTTGTCTTGACATCAATGAATGCAAAGATTCACCCTGTCATCCAAGTGCTGAGTGTGTCAATGATCCAGGGTCATACCGATGTGTGTGTCCTTTGGGAACTGTAGGAGACCCATTCCTGGACCCAGGTTGTGTGACTCCCAGTGAATGTCAGCATGATACTGACTGCAGTGATACTTTGATGTGCAAGAATGGGAAATGCACAGATCCCTGTGTAACAAGTGCAGGTGTCCGGTGCGGACCTAATGCTGTTTGTAACGTTTTTGACCATGTTGCTGTCTGTTCGTGTCCAGCCGGACATCTTGGAGACCCAAACAGTATTGCTGTGGGATGCTTCAAAGTGGAATGTCTTTCAAATGATGACTGCTCGCTTGACAGATTCTGTGATGGTCAGAGCAACAAGTGCATGAGTATGTATACAAGTATAGTATTTTTCTGCAACCAGTACAGCAGTCAACTCATGATTATCCATGTGCAGATGTTTGAGACAATTGAATATGGGGCCCCACAAAGCATACACTCCTTATATTTGCCTCATGTACTCCTTTCTGATAAAATTAATCATTGAAACTAATTTTGATGTATTCTTCCATTCATGAGGTACTGAATTTAATTACATAGTAGCAGTCGTATCATTACTCATAGATATAATGGAGTTGTAACTCTGCTGTCGGTAAGTTACTTACGACAACTTGAACACAGTTTTAAAGAGCTGCATGCCTAAAATTATCTGTAATTCGTAGCTGTTAAAAATGAGGTTACTTCCACAGACTCAAATTACTGTAGTCATAATACTGGTAACTACCTTAGGAAACTACAGCACATTAGCAATGCAGTAATTGTTGATACATTAAGGATTAGATGGCTGGCAACTTTTAAGAAAGAGATAAACAAAAATGTATAAGAAATAAGTATGAGACTTCTTTAAAATATTCCCTTTAATATTGGGAATGTAATTTCTGTCCCTCCATTACTGTGGTTAATCCAGAGTTGACCGTGTATTCATTTTCGTAAAGGCAATTTGTTGCTCTATTAATGGAGTCTTGAAGCTCAAGGTCCACCCATGTAATTATACGTAGGTAATGTTTTTAAAAATTGTCTGATTTTCATTATTTGCAAAGAGAAATGTTGAGATTTGTCTGATGAAATCTTTGAGTGATTAGGTGTGAAAATCAGGAATTTTCTTTTTTAGCTGAATTACATGCTTTGCTGAATTGTGTATGCTACCCCAAGTTTTAATGTGTGTTGCAAATTCAGATGTAGGCACAAACTACATGCTATGAAGAACATTTCTTGTTTAATGTAGTGTGCCATTTACAATTGAATAATAAAATATATTCCTTGGTTTTGCTTCCAGATCCATGTGATCAAGTGAACTGTGGACGTGGAACCTGCAAGGCACAAAATCATGAAGGACTTTGCTCTTGTTTCCAAGGCTATACAATTGACAGCGGAAGATGTGTGGACATTGATGAGTGCTTAGAAGATCCATGTCACAGCACAGCAATGTATGGAAAAGAAGAAGATTTATTTTTCATATCATATAAATGTGCCTTGCTTTTTCGCTTCATTCCTATACCAAATAGTCACTTTGAAATGCATGCAACCCATCTTTGCTGCCCTCATAGCGTTTATTACATATGTAATCTTACAAGCAGCTGACTAGCAAGAAGATAAGTTTTGAGGCAGGCAGTGGCTTTTATTGTGGCTGTAGCATTTTTTATACAGCACCACATCATATTACAAAATGCATACCAATAGAAAAATTACACAGGCATTTCTGTTATGGTGCAACATTGATTCCTAGGAGACTTAATTTCAGTATATGTTTAAAGAAACATACTTAAACCTCAGAGCTTTTATTCTGGCATTATTTATTCCATGCATTTTGATTGACTTAAATTGTTCATTCATGACACCAACAATACACCTTTGGTATAGGTAAGAAAACAATCTTAGGTCACTCCTGCATGTTTTGGAATCACGCCATCATCAGGGAGCTCTACACCAAGATTTAAAACTTAGTAAAATATAATAGATGACAAAAGTAATTCATATTATATTGCAGTATTCTTGCAACTAATGGGCTTTACAAACTGTGATTTAAATAGTATATTTCAAATTATAATATATTAGAACAATAAAACATTAATATTTATTATAGCATATTCATCAAGTATAGTTACAAGGTTGTATGTTAACCGGTTGTAGTTTTTCTGTGTATAGAAAATTGTAAGTTATCTTTGATCCCATATGGATCTTGTCCTTTGTCCTTAAGGGATTGAAGATACATTAGATGTTCTTCTAATATAAATATCAAATATTGCAAACTTAATTATTCACTTGTTACTCTTCAAATATCAATATCAAGTATTTTAAACCTAATCATATACTCCTTACAGCTGCAAGAATTCACCTGGAAGTTTTACATGTCAGTGTCCAGATGGTCTTGTAGGGGACCCTGTGACAGCTGGTTGCAGGAAACCTGGCGACTGCTTTACTGACTCAGATTGTCCATCAACTGCTGCATGTGTGGACAACCGTTGTAGAAATCCTTGTGAAAATTCCGTTGCTTGTGGCCATAATGCCGATTGCCTACCTACAGCACACACAGCTGTGTGTCGCTGTCCTCCTCAGACTCGAGGCGATGCTAAGGTCAGATCTGTTGAATCTTATTTGAAACAACTCTGTGAATTTCAGTCATGTCTATCAGTAAAAATTTTAGACAAACTGCAGAATTTTATTAGTCTTTCCATGGATATATTTTTAGATAAGTACAGATGATGCTTGTTTCTTCTTAGATATATTCCATTTTTCTCAGTTGTTTATACTAGGCAAAAGGTTGTGGTTCAAGTACTCACAAAAGAAATTCCTACAGAAACAGTTATAGAAGAGTGACACCAAATATTTTACCCTGAGACATTATTTTGAATAATGAGATCTGATTATGCATCTTTTACTTTTTCTTAATTTCAGTTATCTTTTAGAACTGTTAAACAGCCTGTCTTAATTTCTTTTATGCTTTGTAATCTGAGGGTAAAGAAGAAGCCTCCCATGCCAGGCGTTGCAAGTTTGAGACTAGCCAAATCCATTGAATTTTTCATATCTTGTGATCCTTTACACTTGAAAATTATGTTTTGTAAATATGGAGTTTTGTCTCCAGGTTAAATTCTCTATGTCCTTGTGTTTTTATGTGATTGAACTTAAATCTGAAAAGTAGATTTCTTCATGTTTGTTGGGCAGGCAGGGCCAATAAAAACCACACTTTGAGAAATAAGAAGTACTATATATAAATAAATTTAGTCTGTTCCTTTTATTTATCTTTCTGAAGTAATGATTTGTATGAAGACAGTTTATTTCAGTACACATTTTGTGTAATGTTTCAAGATAATTTTGGCAAGTTCCATATATGAGTATTTATAAACACTACACTTAAAATTTTAATTTCACTGAACCAGAAAAGTATAATTTTAAGGCAACACATTCACTTTTGTGTTACATTTATACAGGTTGAGTGTGTGCAGCTGGAATGTGCAGATAGCAATGACTGTGCACCAAACAAAGCGTGTATTGATTCTCGTTGTGTGGATCCCTGTTCATTACCAAATGTATGTGGGCAGTATGCTGATTGTCTGCCTGTTAACCATGTTGGAGTTTGTTCCTGTCAGCCTGGTTTCACGGGCAACCCTCACCTAGGATGTGTTCCTGTGCAGTATTGTGGTACAAACAGCCAGTGTCCAGCTGGTACAAGATGTAACAATGGGATTTGCACATGTAAGCATGAGTATTGTGGGGAACTGTTGTCAGAATTTTGACAGTGGTTGAAGGAGGTTATTGTGGCAGATATTAATGATTTGTCTGTATTAAATGCATAATCAATATGGGTATAATTTCTTTACTGTGATATCAACTTTTTCCTGTCACCTACTTCTAAGCCTACTGTAGTCACAAAACATGTTTCAATATTACTGTTTGCTGATGTATCGTTTATGGGGCAGATGTTGTCATTGAACCAGACTGCATGGTGTCACATCCCAGTAGACAGTATTCATCAGTCCCTGATGTGAGAACCTCAGAACAACAGATATTGTCATGATCATGATGGTATAAATATTAAATGATGAGAAACATAAAGAAAGAAAAAGTACATGCTTTATTTTGTGTACTTGCAGCTGAGTGTTCCAGTTCGCGTGAATGCATCAGTGATCAGCTATGTATTCAAGGCGTTTGTCAACCAACGTGCAGATCAAATGACAGCTGTCCTGCTTTCCAGTTTTGCCAGAACAGTATTTGTGTGCAGGAAGTGCGATGTCGAACAGATTATGACTGCAGTGACACAGAGAAATGCAGAGAAAATGCTGTGGGTCAAGCAGAATGCTTGAATGCGTGTGATGGCCCAGTTGCCTGTGGTCGCAATGCTGAATGCACTGCACAGCATCATGAACCATTGTGCACATGTAAACCTGGCTACCACGGAAATCCAAGAGATGACAAAATTGGATGTCAGCCCATTGAGTGTCAAACTAGTGAACAGTGTTCAAATGACAAATTGTGTGAAGAGTACACATGCAAGATTGCATGCTTGGTCAAAAACCCCTGTGGAATCAATGCTCTTTGCTCAGCTCAAAACCATGAACAGGTACCAGAAATCTTTATTGCTACTATCATCATAAATACATTATTGTTGTTGTTTTTGTTTCGTTGTTGATTTTGTTGACTTAATCACATTTATCATTTATATGTTGGGAAGCTTTCATGTATTCCAGATTGTTGATGGGACTTGGCTCTGTCAGGGGAAGGAAATTAACTTTTTTCCCTAAGGTCAAGGGCATACTGTATGGCAAATTTGTAATAGCACTGCTTTTTGTCCAACTCTTAGGATGTTTTTTGGTTCAACCTATATAATGTAGATATTGTAGGAGGTTTTGGTGACTGTTTCTTCCACTGAGATGTCTAAGGGACACATAAGTATGTTGTTAAGCATCCAGATGGTTATTATTTTTGTCGTCATCACATTCACTATCAGAGTTTGTCAGCAACGGATTAACCAAAAGTGGAGGTGGCATGCAAAACATAGAACATAAACAGTCCTGCATTTCTGTTGGTCTGTGTATGAAACTATGACATTTACTGTAGAGTTTGGATGTATTTTGTGCAATGAACTGCTACAAAGTTAAGCTTTGTGTTTTAACATGTATGAAGTAAAATGTGGATGAAAACAAGTAATTCAAGAGATCTTATTACCAACAAACAAAGTGTATTCTACAACTATAGCTTTTATTTTTATTTTACATTCTATGACTACTTTAAGATAGAGTGTTATCTTTTTGACACAGATGCTAAACTTTAACTTTTGTGCTCATTTTCTTCAGAAAAAAATTGAAAATAATTCATGAGAAAATCTCTGTTATGCAAGAAATTTCTCTGACTTTTGAGTCTGACCCATAGGAGTAGCGCAAAAGTGGAATTTCAGGACATACATTTGTACCACCCCTACTCCATATTGAAAGCAATTCTACAAGTAGATGGGCACTCGTGGAACTATACTGTGTGTACTTATTGTCAGTTACAAAAATTTTTGTTTTGGGTACATATTTGCTGATAAATTGAAAATAAAGGAACTTAAATGACAGAAAGTTTAAAAGAAAAGTATAGTCAAGAATTGTCACATAGTAAAGTAGTAACCATTCTTCTAGGTTTGTTACTGCCAGCCTGGATTTACTGGAGATCCACGGATAGGTTGCCAGTTGATTGATTTTTGTGCGGACTCACCATGTGGCTCAGGTGCTCGATGTGACAATGCTCGAGGATCCTACAAATGCTTGTGTCCAATTGGTACAGTAGGAGACCCATATCATGATGGATGCCATGCTCCAGTTGAGTGCAGTCACAATGAAGACTGTCCAGTAGCTGCAGAGTGCACACAATCGAATGGTGTACCAAAGTGCAAAGGTAATGAGCGTTATTGTACCGAGATATAACACAAGGGGGGGGGGGGGGGTGGTTTTAATGAATATTATGAACCTAAGTTGTTAAAATAAAAAACTGCATCAACATAAATTATTCCTTCATACTTAGTGAAATACTAAA
>Ga0123354_10008751_pt1 | contig 15430 bp, 8 predicted proteins | sample TergutLab28metaG_2_FD_97872 | JGI IMG/M metagenome (GOLD analysis project Ga0123354, IMG submission 97872) | Labiotermes labralis P4 segment gut microbial communities from Petit-Saut dam, French Guiana - Lab288 P4 | ecosystem: Host-associated > Arthropoda: Insects > Digestive system > Gut ...
AAGTGAGTAACAGCTGTCAAAGTTTCAAACTTCTCTGGCCGATATCTCCGTAACCATTGAACTTTGGATATAGGTGTTTTGGGTTATATCGGTATAGTTTGACCTAAGGAACACTCTCCCGAATATATGTCCTTTCCTCCTGAGACACCCTATATATATATATATATATATATATTTTTTTTTTCTAAATTTTGTTTCAAACCATTGTAGATGTGTCAGAGTTCCTGTTTACAGTTATATGGATGCAGGGGTCTGATGATGTAACTGTTCCAATTTTTGTGGGCATGCATTACCTCTTATGTTGGTCTTAGGAGGGTGGTGGGCCAGTGTTATTGGTAACATGTCCAATATGCTGAGTGACCGCACTGTGAAATTAAAGATAAAATAAAACAAACCTGTGTGCAGTTTAATATTATTTTTATAACTTATTTTGCCTTCTTTTCTGAAACCACTTTCAGAGTTATAATTTACAGGAATTAAACAGCATACACCTTTCAAACATGCCACAGAAATAGGCCCATAAAATTTCTCCAAAAACTGCTGTCACGTCATAAATGATAGGTTCTTGATAATACAACAGTGGGCAGATACATACACAGTTCATAATTTTGAGTTTGTAGATATCTTTTTCCAGCAACAGTTTTGACAACTGGATTTTCTTTTGTCGTTATGTTTCTTGCGCCTCTCAAACACCTAAAATGGAACACAACTCCATACAGGAGCTGCATGGATAAGCTGTGCTGTATTTACAGTGATGGACTGTGGTATTGCTAGTTATGCATGACACTATATTTCAAAGGTGGGTACTGAACCTGTGTTTCAGAGGAATCTGCTTCCAGCAGGTTAACTGTGAAGCAATTAGTTGAATAGGAAGAGCTTAGACAAGTGACGGGACTATAGGTAGCACACTGTTAACTATTCAGGGCATATGTATTTGAACTTATACTGGTAAATATTTCCATCTGCAATAGGTGTTGTAACAAAGAAGAAACACCATTATATGTCCTATGTGACTACGCAGTTCTAGCGAAATTATGATGGAGATGACACTGCATGAAACAAGTGACTATCATAAGGCCCCACCATTAACTAAGACAGTACATTCCATTTAAGGTTCAGAACTGCTGGAGGGTTAAATCATGAAAAGGAGATGCACAACAGATGGCTTCATTGCAGGAGTCCTATAACCTGCAAACCTGGTAATATGATCATCTCTATGTTGAAGACGGAGGCAGCACATTCCTCTGAAGTACTGGTAACTGTCTATGGAACTACACAGTTTCATAAGCCAGATGACCATAATCTTAACTGGTGTCTCTAAATTAAAAAGACACACACACATCTGTAAACCATCACACAATTCAAATCATAAGAAAACACTTTCAAGTGTGTGTGAGTGCGCATGTGTATGCCACTAATCCTGACACATTACATCTAGCCAATAAATATGCACACTATTACCGAGACTTACATAACACACTCTCAGTCAAACCAAAGATTAATTTTACATGGAGCTGACATATATGCATGCATATAGTAAGGAAAAGCAGTCTTAATATTTCCTGTATTTTATGCTTGTACTATAGCCATTATAAACATGTTAATATGGAAGAGATGATAAAAGCTACATACTTTGTTGAAATTTATGTTCCGAAACTGTTTTCTGTTCTTTAAATATGAAAATATTTTGTAAACCATGAGAACAAATAAGTGACTCAATTTGACAGCATATTTTTCATGATTATGGTTCCCAAACCAAACAGCAGCAACAAATCAGAGCACTAATGAATAATATAATCAAGTCTTTATAAACAGTTTCAGGCATCTGATAATATAATTATCATAGTACAAAACTGCCTTGAAAACATGTACAGTGACATTCCTATGAATGTTACTGTTGTAATGTACAGATATTTTACTGCAAGTTAAAACCCTAGACTTGGCTCCTCCTTTAAATCAACTGTATTTTACTTCTGTACACAAATTTGAATTAACAAAATCATAAGCAGCAGAAATTAAGCTGTTTAATAAACTGAAGAAGTTAATGACTGACATTGTTGACAAGGCTGTCCAAAAGTACAATTTCAAATGTTATTACAGGTGAGTATCCCACTGTGTGTATTGTGAAAGAAGGTGCTGCACCTTAGGAGAGGCAGTTGACATTTCAATAGCAGTCTTCAAAAAGTGGAGTTTTTTTTATCATCATACAAGTATTTTGGGAAGCTGTTTCCCGGAAACAAATTACCATTACCTCACATCACAGAAGTCATTGTCATTTCTGAGACAAATACTGTTCCAAACTGTTAAAAACTCTTTCCTTAGATGAGAAAGAAAGTGGAAAAGTCAAGAACCTTGTTGGATTCGAGATACCACTGGTGTCTTGGCAAGAGAATCGTGTGAAAAACCAACTTAAATCTCTCGTCTGCGGGGTGGCTGAGGAATGAAGCGATTTTTCAACACAGTTATTCTTGAAAGGAAGAAACTGTGATGCTATTTTTATACAACTTATGGTGAAACTTTTGTGCCTGCTAATTTTAAACACGTTTCTCAGTACTATGATGAAGTTCAATTCTGACTTGGTTTTGTTATAATACACTCAGGGAAGATGCAGATTTCTTTCACTGTGATTCCCCCACATTTTCAGTTTTGATCCCATTATGAACTTAAGTGCACCTGGGAAGACCGAGGTATTCCAGTGTGACAAGAAAATGAAAGGTAAAAGCACTCGTATCAGAATATACAGTATATATGAAGGTCCATAAGAAAAGTCTGACTAGTGTGGTGTTACACACATCTAACATAGGGTTGTAAAGGAAATGAACAGCACTGTAGGCTGATGTGCATTTAATAAAACCCACTGTTTTCTAGTACACAGGTGTAAATTTGCTTATTTTTTTGTATTCTCACAAAATTAACTGCTAAAACTTCATTCTGCTAATTTATGCATGCAGTATGTGATATGAAATGATTGTAGGGACTGGTAAGAACAGACTTTTCAGTAATTCCTGTCTAAGCATGACAGAGGACAATGGAGTAACCAAGTTTAAATTTTAATGTAAAGTATACACTATATAAGTAGGTCACTTGCATTTTACTGTTACAACAGCATAAATTTACAGTTGTACCATACTTAATACTACAGCAGTATGATGTACTATAGTTCCTACAGCATTTATACACACATCAGTTCAGGACTCATTGCTTTTACTTTTAAGTGATCATAACAGAAGTCTTAGCACTTCAGAATAGTAAAAGCCAGAACATATGAGATAACCACAGCATGTACAGATAATATATTTCAAACTATATTCTTCGTGGGAACCAGTTACATATGTTTCATATGTATGTAGAGGAGGATTTGTATTTACCTGTGTACAAGTTACATTTTTTATTCCAAATTTTCAGTTCACAACATAAGCTCAACTTATATGAAGTGCAAGTGGCTCATTAGTTTCATCAATGCTGCAACCACAAACAAAACTGTAGGAATTAGAGGGTTTGACGGATAAGATTTTAACAGTGTGAGATGCAAGTTTATGAACCTTGCGTAATCCATGTACACCATTTTTCATGTACAAAATACACCGAGACAAAATGTAATATAATTACTCTCAAATTAAAGAAAGAAAGAAAGAAAAAAAAAAAGATGATCACAACTCAGAGGTTTTTATTGTTAGTATGTGGGGGTTATTACATGTTTTGGTCCAACAGACCCATCTTCAGGTAATACATATATCCATAGTAACTAAAAAGATAAACTGGGTTATTGGTGTTTTATATATAAATGGCACCTCATTTGTACAAATAATTAGTTTATATTAAAGGGTACCTGGGAAGTGTATAGATGTTATTTTTATTTTGAAGGGTGTGGTACGTGGATGTCAAAATATTTTTCTTCTTTATTCTGTGCAATCTGTTGATTTTTCTGTTGTAGTTAAGGTAGTTTTTGGTAAATGAAATGTGTGGGGAAGTAGGCTTATGTCTGTCTTTAGAGCTGAGTTAAGAATTCTAGATTAGAAGCAGTTTTCAGATAAACAGTGTGGTATTCAGAAAAACTGCTGGTTTTAAATGAACATTCTGGAAAATAAAGTAAAAATAGATGAACATTAAAAATAATATTAAGATGAAGGCAGCACAATTATCATGTAATGGTATATAAAGGAAGGATTAATACATAGAAATAGAAATTTAGAAACACATAGTTTTAGGTGTAAGTTGGAGCTATGTTTGGACTGTTGGTGTTATATGTATTAGTTTTCGAGTAAGAAGCCTGAGAAGAATTGAAAGAATTTAATTATAAATAATGTATAATGTGATGGTTTCTAGGAAAGTAATAATATGTAAACAGAAAATGTAGAGCAACTTACATATGTTTCAGTGCATATTGGGATTCCGTATGCACCTTTGGTTTTTATACGTTACAAGCTCTAAAGTAAAGAACCTGAAAAGGGACTGGAAACATGTACAAAAGAAAATGACATCTATAGACACCCCAATAACCCTTTAATATAAACTGATTATATGTACCAATGAGATATCATTTATATACAAAACACCCATAACCCATTTTATCTTCTAAGTAATTTAGTATATATGTATTACCCGAAGGTGGTCCAGTTGCACCAAAACATGTTGTAATATCCCCCATATACTAATAATAAAAACCTCGAGTTCTGATTGATAGATTTTTTTTCATATATTTCTTGTTATAATCACAACCTTATGAACTGACTTTAGATTTTTATTACTCTCGTATGTGTTGATAAAAATACAACAGAATATCTAAAAAAAAAATCAAACAATGTTTCTTGAAATACTTTTTATGAAAAATGAAACATTTATACCCAGAAATAATGAAATGTTTACTGCCAACAAACTCTTTTTAAGTTTTTCATTAACAGGAAACATTCTTCATCTATTTGTTGTAATTACAATAACCTTGTGCCCTTTTTGACATTACTGCAGATGACAACATGCAGCTGCTGTTAGTAACAGAATAAGAAACAAAAGATGTAATTTCTAAAAACAAGCCATACACACAGCTTGGACATCAAAAATCAAAACAATCTGTTAAGTGGAAACAGTGGCTTGTACATAACTTCTTGATGTGAAAAATAGAAAACATTTGGAACCTCACAAAAACCAAAACTTCTGTCAAATGTGACATTTGTTCACATTTCATCAGAACTACAGTCTTAAAACATGCAAAGGGATTCCTTGAAATTACATCTGAAGTATTTTGAAAGTGTCACAGTCCATACATACCTACTCGTGAAGAAAGAGCAGCTCTGGTAACCTTATATATTAGGTTTGAACTATAAGAATTAAAGCTGGATATTTTATGATCAAGGAAAAATTTGTAAGTTTTCAGGTATTCACAGTGCATGTTGTTAAAATGATGATTTTTGGTCCTTGCACTTCATATGATGGTAAGTCTGCTCCATCATTTCAGAGGAATGTGCTGCCACACCTGCAGAGTGACTGAATTTGATCCAGGTGGATGCTTAAGTGACTCAGAAGAGGAAGTGTGTCAAAATTTTCTTCCACAAGGTTAGAAATATACCAAATTTATATACTAAAAATATGGGTAGATAAGGGTAACTTCTATGCAGGTAAATACAATAATATGTTTTTTCATAAATGTCGAACATAGTGCATTTTTTTTACAAATTTATGGCCTTCTATTTCTTTCCTACTGCTGGCCAGCAGCAGCCACTATATGGCTCAGCTGTATCAGTTCACCCTAATGCAAGTCAAATAATTCCACATGAGCTATAAAACCAAATGAGATGGTTTATAAGATGTATGGAATATGCTGTTTCTTTATACACTGACATGACCCCAACATGACTGAACCCGCATGCTATCCATAAACGTTGCTTAAATGATCTGTATGCACCAGTACAAAGTCAATTTTGGTTTTGCTTATAAGTGTATGAGAGACGGTGTGCGAGGTACGGTAACATCATTTCTGACAATACTGACAAATGCTCTTATGTAGTTCTTAGGGCTATGTCTTACTGCTCAGCCAAAAGCAGTCTGTCATAGTCCAGCAGTCAGCAAGTGACAGATGCCTAAGAACAAATATGACCTTAAAATACTTCTGTCAGCTCCTTACCACAGTAAATTTTCAACTATAAAATGAAATTTTGTTGTATAAAAAGTGTATTAATAAAACTGACAGATGTTACACTTCCATTTCATATGAAGAAGATCCACACTTTCAGCTTCAAACTAAGGCTAATGAACAATATATTGTTTTGGGATAATTCATATACTATATATACCTCCTTAGCAACAAAGTGTGTAAATATGTATCATATATACATACATTTATACATGTATGTACATATGCGCACACACACGTGTGTACATCTTCATTTCCTTTGATTTATGCTAGTCTTTCCTGTTTACTTTCAAAATATTCACTCATTACTAACTAGTTTGTTATACATTTCCACCACTCTCCTGAGGTCTTGTGAGGCGTTTGGCTCCTCGGTTTGGTGGCCCCTTAGGCTTTGCAAATTTAGGACGGTGTAAGTTCTTTTTTGGATGAATTTCATCTTGAAGAAATGCTTCTGTTAGCTCTTCACCAGATTCAATTTCAATCTAGAAAAATACACCATAGATAGTACAAAGTGTTGATTTCAAATAACAGTTCAGACTGAAATGAAATATAGCACATGTATCAGTTGATTCACAGTTACATGAAATAAATTTTTCTAATATAAAACTGTGCAAACTTCATGTATGTCAATTATACGATACAGGTTTGTTCCTCCCATATTTCATTATCAGTACTGCACACACATAAGCTGAACAGAACTAATATCACAAGACACTATGTATTTAGCCTATTCAGTTGTTTCTCCCAGATGGGACTTGGGCAGTCATGGTAATATCTAAGTTAGGACATTTTCAAGTGCAATATTTTCTCAACCTTAAGTCCTCCAATATCACTACATAGGGACACATGTCAATCAGATTCATAATTTTAAAGTTGGAAACAAAACCTAGTATGCAAAAGTTTAAAAATGTACAAACAAATTTTTTGTATGAATTTCACTGTTGATATGCAACTCTATTTTGCTGTACAATTATACTGCTCATCTGCCATCTATCGGGGTGCATACCCTTCCTTATAGAACAACATTTTTAACATAAACACTGCTTGGACAGGACAAAAAGTATGTCACATTTATGAAAATAGTGCTACTCTTTTGTTACAGGTATGCTAATATACTGTACCTTCTTAATGATGGGTAGGTGAATTTTTGCTTCTATAGACTCTAGAAGAGGAGCTTTGCAACTTGAATACAGCATTCGTTCTTTGACAGAACAGGAATAGCCGGGCATAGAGTAGATAAACACTACAAACAAAGCTCTGAGGGATTAGCATTGTGTTTTACAGTTTCATTTATAACAGGTGGGTTTAAAAGCAATGCAGTAATACATCCAATTAAGTTAATTACATTCACCAACAAATATGCACAACAGGACTACAAACTGCACATCAGCTTTAAATAACTCCTACAGGTTTCAGTGCTGAGACCAATCCTCAGGAAGTCTCAACTACAAATGCATACAAGCACCAATAAACCAATCTGGGAAGCACAATGCCAAGTATAAAGATATTAAAAAAAAAAAAAATCTAAATTATAAAGTATATAAAAATGATAAGTATAAATATTCAGCATTATTGAAATTATGTTTATTATCTGATGAGTTCTTGGCCAAAGTCTTATGTCTGTTTACATCTGAGTCCATTCCGTGTGATCCAAGAGACTGATCCCAGTGGTAGGTGTCAGTGTGTATTGTGACTCTTAGATCACATGGGATGGACTCATGTTGTATGCGTGCACAGCACATAATGTGAACACACACTGGGCTTTGGCCTGGAGCTAGTCAGACTTATGATAAAGATGATGTCAATGATGCTGTTAATTTTATATTTAGCATCTTTATATATTTTATAATTTTAATATTTTTTAAACATCTTAATACTTCGAACTGTACTTCCCAGACTGATGTATCGATGCTTGTATTCCTTTGTATTTCAGACTCCCTGAGAATGACACCTTGACACCAGAACATGTGGCAGTTACTTATGCACAGTTTATCATCTTATTTTGTGCATTTGTTATTGAATGTGATTAATCGCACTAATAATGTATGGAATGAATAATATCGAATTTACATCCAATTACATGCTTAATGCAAGTTTTAGCCCCATCAAATCAAATTACTTTTGGATTACAATATGTTTATGTAATTCATTTACAGTTGAAGCCCCCTCTTAGTTCCCAAGTGCCAACTTTCCCAATATCACTTATGAACACCTCTTGCTTCCAGTGTTTGTTCTATGCCAGCTGCTTGTCAGCTGTTAGATGTGGCAAGTTTTTACCCTCCTGAAGGTGTCTAGTTTTGTCATCTTTTCAGCAAGTAATTGAAGATATACCAATTTAATCTTTTTGTTCAATTGTTGGCTTATATTTCGATCTGCTCTCACTGTGTCTGAAATATTTGTATCCTACTTCGTAGTTAAGTAACACATGCCAATTTTATAGAGTTACATTTCTAAACAAAACATACCAATGCTTTCTAAGTAATCTCCTTCATAGGTATGCTTAAAGTTGTATAAATGATACCGGGCACAATCTGATGGTATCTTCTGTGACAATTTATCAGTGGTGATATTTCCAACATCTGCTAGATGGATCTTTTCTTCATTCAAGTCTGGAATGAATCAATTTGTTTTACTTCTGATTATATCCTTGTGTGGAGATGAAACATCTTGTATAAGTCCAATAAATGCTGGTGTAGGAGCCAATGTGTAATGTGCTGAAGAATGGGGAGTATAACATATTTTACAGCAGTTATATTCCCAACAATAGTACAGCAGGATATCACTATAGAATGTGTTCACTATCACATACCACTACAGCAGTTGCATAAATATACAATTATTGTGGCCATCTTTGCTGATATATGTAACACAGTCTGCTCTCTGTACATAAAGAGTCAATAATCAACTTTTAAACCCTAACTCAGAAGTACTAACTATTTGTAAATAATTACCTATTCTCAATTGAATATAATTATAATTTTGGGCTGCCAATGCTTTTATTGCTTTCCAAGCACTGTCAGTCAAAGGAAATGCCACACCAGAGAGAGTTTGGTGTCTCGAGTCAATACCAACTCCAACACTGACTTCAGTGCGTCGTAATTCAGCCAGCTCTTCTTCAGCTGACGTAAGAGGTGCCGGTGTTCCAGCAGCTTGTTTATGCTGGCGAAAACCACTCAAAGTAACATCTTCCTATAAAGAAATGATCACACAATATGTGTTAAATTCAAGACCATTAAGTGCTTTGTTGATCTTTTGCATTTTCTGAGTCAGTTAACATTTCAAATAGCACTCCAACACTACAATCACATACTATCACTGAAATCAGCTGTACTCAGCAATCTGGTTATGGACAGTGCTAAAATTCCCCTTCTGGATCCAACCTTTCTTGCTACAAAAATTTTATACACTACAGAAGAGTTGGCAGAATATGTTAAAGAATGAGCTGTGACAGGATCTCTCAGAACACTATGATTCAGCCTATATGAGAAAACACTTAGGAAGCCCTTTTTTTACCAAGCAATATAATCACAAAATGTTCTTATGACAGAATCATGCAGGACTAAAAATACTTGAATGTTATGTACTACTGGTTACATACATTTGTCCCAGTGAAGTATTTAGCAATTTCTGTAATCATAAGATACTCTCCTGTTATTCTGATGCTGACTTACAATGGAAGAACCCATCTTACATTTTAGTAAACATGACAAAGTGCACATTTGATTTATTGTATTACATACAGGCACTGTTGCATGAAGTTCTTCTTTTATCTGCCCACTTCCAAATTCCTGCTTTAATGTTGCCTTTGTTGATGCATACAACATCTTCTGCCGTACAGCAGAGCTATCTGGTGACCAATTGATCAGCAACCATTCATATCCAGATGTGTTCTGGGAATCTAATCTTTTAACAAACAAAATAAATGAATGATGTTAGTATGAAACTTCATTCAGGTGGGGCACGCCATAGCGCAGTTGGTTGAGGCACCGCGCTACAAGTCAGAAGGTCATGGGTTGGATTCCCGATGGTGTCATTGAAATTTTTCATTGACATAATCCTTCCAGCCCTGGGGTCGACTCAGCCTCTAACAGAAATGAGTACCAGGAATACTTCCTGGGGATAAAGGCGGCCGGTGCATAGGGCTGACAACCTTACCACCTTCATGTGTCGATTGTCTTGAAATATGGAAGCCTCAGCTTCCTGGAAACCTCATGGTCTGTCCAGGCCTGTAATGGGCTTGCTTTATGACACTTCAGGTAGGCCCTTCTTTTAACCTTGAAGAAAGTTAAACTCATTTTGACAGGAACAGTGTCTTACTGGAGAATTAACAAATAAAGATAAAGTTCACTCTATAATCTGCCATGAAGGCACAGAAATTGAGTAGAGATATAGCTCTTTTGCTAGAAGGGGTGGGTGGTTCTCTTACTGGAGAACACTTAACTGCACTCTTCTCCCAAGAATGCAGCACAGTTTTGCACTCAAACTGATACGATCATATTCAGAACCATGTGTTCATTTATTAATTTACCATATCACCTTCTGCACTGGTTTCAGCCAGCCATGATAACAAGTGTTACATGTAAACTAAAAGACCACTGTTACCTACATTTCAACAAACAGGACTTCAGTTTTAACAGGTATTGTCACAACTTTTTCTCCTATGAATAAACATGTCTTCTCTGTTAAATATGCCATTCTCCTTATGCGTATTGGACCGTGCATCATCTTGATATTTGAATAAAGGTTGACCAACTAGATGACACTTGCTTTATTATATATTGCTCAACATGTTTCACACGTTAATAAGTCCATCTTCAGGAGCAAGCGAGTACTTGTTGTGTTGTGTAGGCTGACTTGATGCGTGCTGGTGTTATGTAGCGGGATTGTCTGTTGGTGATGTGGTATCCGGGTGTAGGCTGAACCACTGGTTCAGCCTACACTCGGATACCACATCACCAACAGCCTACACAACACAACAAGTACTCGCTAGCTCCTGAAGATGGACGTATTAACGTCTGAAACATATTGAGCAATATATAATAAAGCAAGTGTCATCTAGTTGGTCAACCTTTATTCAAATGCCATTCTCCTGTCTCAAGTCTTATTTCTCATCTTCCTAATATATACAATACACAGTTTATTAGATACCAATATTGTTAATCATGAAGGTTACATTTATACTGCCTAAGCCAGGATCAATCTTGAACAAGGAGATTCAGTTCCACCAAATGGAACCTTAACTCTCTTACCCCCATAAATAAAGCTTCCAGATCCATTTGAACCTAGCTATCAATGAGCTACCTGTATTTCGTAACAGTATTATAATCAAATATAATACATTTAAATAAAATTACTCTATAGGATCCTTTGGATACCAAGTACTTTCCTAACTGTCATTCTTTCAAAAATCATCCCTCATGTGGTATTACCCAAAAGTCCCCGAAATAGGAATGCTGAGTGAAAACCGCTTCTAGTACAGTTGTGTGCCGCTAGGTATTGTGACCTGTACCCTTTATGAACCACTCTGCCAAGTGACATTCTGCTGTGAGGACATGTGTGATTTTCTGTGCATTTTTGTGATGTGTTAGTGCTGTTTTGCGATCGTACCAACCTGCTAAAATGAATGATGTGAAGGAGCAAAGGATCTGCATCAAATTCTGCTTCAAACTCGGCAAGATGGCTTTATAAACATAGAGAATGCTTAAAGAAGCATTTGGTGAAAATGCCCTTGGCCAAACGCAAACCTACAAATGGTTTAAGTGTTTCAAGAACGGATGCGTGTCAGTCGATGATGAAGAGCGTTCTTGACGACCTTTGACCTGAACCACAACCAAAAACGTGGCAAAAGTTTGATACTGAAGGCACTGTGCATAAGGAATTTGTTCCACCAGGACAGACGGCGGAGAGAAAATTCTATTGTGACATTCTGAGGCGAATGAGGGAAAACATCCAGTGCAAATGCCCAGACAATTGGCGCAACAACTCCTGGGTCCTGAATCGTGACAATGCTCCGGCTCACACATCGCTTGTTGTGCAGCAGTTTTTCGCTCCTACGAATACAACAGTCATCCCCCCCACCCTCACTACTCACTGGACATCACCCCCTGTGATTTTTCCTATTCCCAAAGATGAAATTGCAACTCAAGGGGCGACACTGACAGTGTTGAAGAGATCCAGACTGAACTGCAGAATGTAATGGAGATGCTGACACAAAATGACTTCCAGATGTGCTTCCGATCATGGAAATCCTGCTGGAATTACTGTATCAGTGCCAAAGGGAACTACTTCAAAGGGGATGGGGCAAATAGAAATTTTATTAAGTGGTTAAGCTACGGCACAGGAATTTCAGGAACTTACCTAATTATACACAGTATACTAATAATGGTGTTCATAGAAGTATTGTTATATTCAAATACAAAAAATGCATGTACATGCACATAAATAAATGTCTTCCTAACATTAAAAATGTCTGCCTAATGAACAGATATTGGAAAAATTAAACTTTCACTACACAGGTAAGTCTAACATAAGTAACTGGATTTAAAATTCATCATCAGTAAATGTGATGCGATTGCTTTCACTCTTTCCTACTCCAGAAATAGTAGACTGCAACAGAATTAAAAAGTCCATGTCCATTTTAACATAGTTAAAATACAATTTCAAAATTAAATTAAAATAAAATGCTGGGCTATTGGAACATACAATAGCCTTTCAAATGGAATGAGTAAATGGTTAAAATGCACCTATGCAAAATTAACTTCTTTGTGTCACCCTCACTTAACCCTTTGACGATGGAATTAAATTCCTCCAAGCAACACTGCCTACCAGAATTTTTTACTGGGGCTTTTAAATTTTAATGCTTACTCTTAGAAGAAAAGGCACATCTCATAGACTTTTCCTTCAAATTTAATGAAAGTACATTTTGCACTCTGCTTATGAATTGGTTAATCTGGGGAAAAAAAGTTTACCTATTTTTATAATAAATTTAGGCCTGTGAATCGCATGTATTGTATAAAATGTGGTGTAAATAGTTCATTACTCACATAATTCTGGCTGCTGCATAATGTCTGTGGCACCTTGGATCACTGTTTTATAACGACACACAGTATTCACAAAGAGGGTGATATATTACAAATTTACTTTTGTATGATATTCCACTAAACAAGGCACCACGCACAGTCCCATGTCACATCTGGCGCACTGTGCCCTTTCTTTGGCCGCGAGAAGAACACAGACAGCACAGCACTTGTGCTGATTTCGCTGGCCATTGTTTGTTATGGCTACTTCTGCTGAGGCTGGCTGCTGTTATTGTTCCTCTTTTTCCCCAAAATAGTATTCTAGCATCGCTAGCTTTCGCACCTGATTCCGAGGCCATGTCAGCAACCAGAATTTCACTGATGGCTTCCTCCTCAAGTTTTATTTATTTTTTTCTGGCCATTGCTCAAGACCCACAATCATCTGCCTTGTTTAGACTACTATGTATGACTCAGCACAGTTTCAGACATGTAATACCAGTCAGATATGAATGGCTTCTACAGTGACAACAAAACAGATCTAAAGCTACGATGTGATTGCTGTATAAAAATTCCAGCTATTTGAGGGTGCCCAAGACGTTACTAGATTGACAGCTGTATATTGCATGTTACTACCCCACAGCCCCTGTAGATTACCTCTGCACTATAAGAGGCATGTCTGTGGGCCCTTCTGTAACTGTAAACATCGTGTTTTGTGGATATCTCTGATTTTTGAGCATTAGTTTTGTCTGAATTATATGGATACAGTATGCCACTAACAACCTTTCTGGTCAACAACTAGAGTTCACTTCACAGGCCAGTGTTGATCTTTCAACCCACAGTGAACCCCACGGCAAGCAACAGTCAAAGCAAGCAGTGTCAGAACTGTATTAGCTGGGAAAAATGTGTAATTACTAAGTGTCTACGTATATATCAGTGTTTGTGGAGGGGTTTAGGAGGTGGAGGGGGTACATTCTGGCTCCTGAATGAAAGCCTGACCTTCACGGATCGTGAAACATAGCAAGCCACAGCAGTTAACCAAATAGGAGTAGACAAAATTCCTCCAAACTTCGATACACTGTTTGCGACATCTTTATAAGTCATTCAGCCAATTAAAGGGCTCAATGTGCGATGTCTTTGTAAGTCGTTTGGTGTTAAAGGGTTAATTCAGCAATACAGTGTGTGTGCATGCACATAAAAGACAGCATTCTCACCATTTATTATAATCTAAGTTCAAATGCTCTTACTGTTCTTATAGTTGAAACCTAGATTCAGATTGTGAACAACTGGTAGCACTGAGCCTAAAATAGTCTGTTTCTGGCTGATATAGCGAGATGACAGAAGTATTCAAGTGGAAACAAACATGTAACATCTAATGTTCAATAGGCATGTAAGTTCCAGTTGTTGTTAAGGAACTCACATTGCCTATGAAGAGTATATGTGCCTACCTATTTGAAGACTCACAGCCTTCAAAAACAATTTCTTTGACAGACTGCTATGAAATAAAACTAGTATAAACTTTCCTGTAATAATACAATTTTCTACGCTATGGATCATAATAACAGTAAATATACATGCCAAATCCTGCATTAGGAAAATAAGCACATGAAGTTACATATGTCAGGAATTTCTTAATGTGGCCAGATATATTACCTGAATAGAATATATGAAGGCTGTTCATCTTCAATTAAAGGTGTCACCAAACTGTTATAATCTTCTTCCCATGTACCAGAAGCTTCTTTGAATGAAGATAAGGTAAGTTCCTCTGGATGGGAAAAGCATGTTATTAATTTTTTTTACTGTTTATTACTGTAAGACAAAATCTCAAATTTTCACATAAAAATATATTTATTTGTTTATTTTCTGACAATAAAGTGCAAATCACCATAAATATACTGCTCAATGAATGCAATAGTGCCACAACCTAAAACTTAACATTTGAAGTTAATACTACATGCAATAATACCAGCTCAATTGTTAGTTGAAACATACCCAGCTAGATGTTATTATTGTCAGATGCAGTTATTTTTTTGAGTTCAACTGTATTAACTAAAAATGGGCAATTTTTGGGTAGTGGTACTATTGCTTTCAGTGAGCGATATGTCACAGTCGAAGTAGAATTTGTCAACTGGTAGGACAAAAAAAATGACAGTAGAGAGTAGATAATCTCTCTGATAACACATGTTTCAGATTTATTTTCCCATGAAGGCAACAATTTTCTGTTCAATCTGTATCAGTCCCTTTGCATTCCAATGTCCCTGCATAGAACAGATGGCCATTTCACTTCACT
>Ga0123354_10008763_pt1 | contig 15417 bp, 9 predicted proteins | sample TergutLab28metaG_2_FD_97872 | JGI IMG/M metagenome (GOLD analysis project Ga0123354, IMG submission 97872) | Labiotermes labralis P4 segment gut microbial communities from Petit-Saut dam, French Guiana - Lab288 P4 | ecosystem: Host-associated > Arthropoda: Insects > Digestive system > Gut ...
ACCAACAACTGCACTTACATAACTTTCACATAAAACACTTTAAAAACACTTAAAATCACTCCGACATGTTTCGATCTTGTCAGATCATCATCAGGGAGCTTTGTTGTTCCTTGCTAAAGTTATGTTACAGTATTCACAGTTCAATTGGTATTTGCAAACGAGGTGTTGTGGCAGCATGTCATGTTGTGTAGGAATGTGTTGTGGAGCATCGGCTAGGTGTGCGTCTTATGCTGAGTAATGAGAGATTCATTACTCAGCATAAGACGCACACCTAGCCAACTGCTCTCTCTACAACACATTCCTACACAACATGACATGCTGACACAACAACTTGTTTGCAAAAACGAATTAAATTGTGAATATTGTAATATAACTTTAGCAAGGAACAAGATCGAAACATGTCAGAGTGATTTTAAGTGTTTTTAAAGTGTTTTATGTGAAAGTTATGTAAGTGCGATTGTTGGTTGATAATAGAAGTGATGCTACTTTTTGTTTCATAATTCTAGAGCCGATACATCTTTAGAAAACGCAGCAAAAAAAACCCTTTAATTTAGTTTCGAATATTCAAGTTTCCTGACTGTAGTTTAGGACCTAGTTTTAAAAGTATAAATTAAACCCTATACTGATCAAATATTTTTAAAATTGGGATTTTTTTAAAAATATTGTGTTACGTTTTACAGCTAGTGCACATTTCATTTACTTACACCCAGCAAATAATGAGAGAGATAAGCTATTTAATTTTTAATATCCTACATTGAAATATCATTACTAAGACAGCAAGATGAACCGGGCCTAATGGTACACCATTATTCACATTTTATTTGTAGAGCAATAAGGTCATAATTTTTAATGTATTGATATAAATAAGCACCACGTCATTGTAGAAAGTAGAGTATGCCTCCTCGCTTTCTTGGCCTTGGCACAGTAGATGAAGGTGCAAGGCCAGCTTTACGCTCCGACCTCTTTACTCTCGAGGATAGAGATACTCTGCATGTTGGAGAGGAGGCTAAGGGGGTCCCAGGATGGTCGCAGTGGTGAAAAGCCAAGGCTGTCTCTACGCCAGGAATCGATTGCTGATTCTCCGATTCCCTACCGCTGTACTGACCCAAACTGCAGCCATCCAGCCCATAGCAGTGACTGTAGTGACTCAGCTACATTTGCTGTCATACAATACCGGAATGTCAAACTACGTAGATCAATATGTTGCGTAGTATGGGATATGAGAACCACGAATCAGGACGGCAGTAGGACAGAGCGTCTAATTTTATTTACCACTTGAATCCCTGTAATTCATCAGAACAACACAGTAAAATTAGCTCCTGCCTCGCATAAAGACGCTGAATCACTGCTTATATCTGCAGATCAATCGGTTAATTCTATTCAGGCAATTAACCGCTGTTTAATGTAAGAATAAAAAGAAATACATCAGCACCCTGTATGGACAAAATTCAGGGATACTGTTTGTTACAGCATGTGGTACACATACTTACCACTGGGCTTCAGAAGGTTAGTGACTTCGACAATGAAAGTAGCAGGCGGTGCAGTGATAGCGTCCTTACAGCGCAGCAGCCCACCCTTGCTATTCCTCGTAATTCAACTAATGGCGTTTCACGTTTTCCCTGAATTGTTGTGAAAGAAATACAATCATACACGTGTTATGTGCACAGAACGTTAACAGCTTAGACAATGTACGCATAACGTAACTGTGTGGCGCTTTTGCCTAACCACTGTTGCCATACAAACGCAACAGTGATTTCCATTTGTATTTTTGAGCTAGAGCTGTCGCTGTTAACAATACGAAAATGTTGGGTATTGCTATTGGAAGGCAAAAACTGATTTCCTTTGTATCGTTGTCGAGCTACAAAACATCTCATACTGCTGTCAGTAATATCAACCCGTCCTTACGTTTTCACGTAAATTGCTCGATATTTTCTCACATTAACCAAATATGAGTCTCTGTGACAGATTCTCATTAAGTCTTCAATGCCAATGTTTGCTGCAGATCCTTCCAGAAGGAGCCAAGTTGCTCGTTATAAGTGGAGAGACAGACATAGGGACCGATGTAACGAAGGCGCTGTTCACGACTTTGCGAAGGCGCGGAAAATAATGTATTTACCCGCTGGAAATATACAGATAAGATTTTAAAACACAGTAAAGAAGATTAGCTAAGAAGTGCAAGGGGATCATAAAAATACAATAAGAGGTACTGAAGCAATCCCAAAAGCATTCTAACTTCACCTATAATCTTACGGACGAAAAAGTTAAATTACAAGGGTGTAGTGAGATTAATTATTTTAAGATTAAAAATTACGTATACACACCTTTTAAGGGAATAAAAACACAGAATTTTATACGTCATTTTAACTGGTTTTATTCATTAACGGATAAGTAATATTTTCCACATTGAAGGATAGCCTTTTGTACTAGAACTAGTGAAGCTGAATTTAAAATGATATATTTTTATCCGATGTTAAAATTTTGCAAACCAGAAATGAGATACTTTGACTTCAACCTGATTCGTCCTCGAGTGGCACGTGAAATCTCACGCGACGTTTCTTGATGCCTGTATTAACGCTCTGTAACTTTAAACAAGCTGACTTTTCTAAACTATTATTAATGTATACATTGTGATGATCTTATTTGCGCTGGGTAGTTTAAACCCATTCCCATTCTTGTGGATACTTCCCTCATTTGCATAACTAACAACCAGCAAGAATAAATATTACTTAAGAAAACCTAATTTATGATCAATGTCATTTTAATAGTAGGCAGAATAAATATACATAAAGGCTTGTATAGGCCGACTGGACAGCTCGTCATTCAATCTAGCTCAAAATTCAGGCTAAAACTCATTTAAAAAGGATATTTAGTGCCTGATATGAAAGAAGTCGTATAAATATGAAAAGCATAACACAGTTTTAATTCATTTAAACACGTTAAACACTTTAAAACTGACTTTGAACAATTTCTGGTGCTGGGATAATAATTCCCTTTTTCCTTAACATTATGTATCTAAATAAAATACTAATGTCCTACAAGAATTATGTTCCACTTACATGTTATTAGCACATTACTCTGTTATCTCAGATTAAACAAACGTAGACTTCTCTCGAAAAAAAATGAAACAACAGATATTTCCTTGTTACGTGCGTGTAAAACTGTATCACCGAGAAATATGGCAGAGGAGTTTTCTGTCTTCTTTTTCACAACCACTTTTAATCACTGAAATGAAAGAAAAATATTCCTTCTTGCTTATGTACGTAATTTATTTGGATGTAACTTGAAATAACCAACTAACACAGTACAAGTACGTGCCACAACGTGTGGACTCAAACTTCAAGAAATTAATCACGCTGCTAAAGCGTAAAATGTTTATTAACTATAAATACGAAACTTGTGAACCAATGTGATCACGTGTGCTCAATCCATCTGTTTCACATTTTCGAGCAACGTGAGAGACCTATGAGAGCCTCAGGTGTCCTGTTGAGAGAAGAAGAGGGGTCACGGTGGTGGTGGTGATGGTGATGGTGGTGAGGCTGCAAATGGCGCTGAGGCGTTATGGCAGAGCACTCTTCGTGGTACCTCCTAGGAGTTCCAACATGCCTGATTCGTACAGCGTGACGTCACATCGAATAGAGTTCGTGCTGGTTCACAGAGGAGTAGTTGCCTGCCGCTGGATTACTCGACTGAAGCATTGTAGATCCACAGCGCTGAAAATACAAAATGGCAATATAGACAGACCTTGGTAACAACATAGCAAAACAATAATCGGGATTGTTTGTATTTATATTTTCGAATATCCCGCGAATTTTTAGTTACACAAAAGTTTATGTATTTTCTCACACTCTACGTACTATCAACCAACAATTTACCATGACCTTAAACAGCAGCCAGAAACTTGTACGTCAGAAGACAAGTGCAGAAATAAACAACAAAGTGCATTCCAAAAGGCAAGCCGAAACACAAAAGTTTAGAAATACGTCTATTCGTCTTAAGTATTACATTAGACAAATATGATGTAGAACAGAATTTTAATCTCGTTGGGCCTTTTTTTTTTGTGTCTTCACAAGCAGCAAAGCTGCGATCCGTACTGCAGAACAGTTTCCGTACTGCAGAACATTTTCCGTACTGCAGAACACAGTTTCCGTACTGCAGAACAGTTTCCGTGCTGCAGAACACAGTTTCCGTACTGCAGAACAGTTTCCGTACTGCAGAACACAGTTTTCCTACTCATTTTTGTCCCTTTGCTCTCTGCCGCAATTGTCTTTCCCGCAGAAGTTTAACAAAGACGTAAAAATGTAAAGCAGTGCTACCCAAACGACTTGTCTGGGGATCCTTTTTGGCTTCGAAAAGTAACTGCGGACTCACAACCTTGCTCACGTAAATACACTGTCCGAATGATAGGTGTAGGTGTTCAAAATTAAAAAAAAAACGTATCTTTAAGTGCATTATCCCCGTTGTGTTATAAGCAATTAGGGAGTGGGTGGGGTACGTCAAAACACAACTGTCTTGTATCCTATTTGTTATGCTGACGACAACATGTTTCGGCCACTGTGGGCCATCTTCAGGTCACAAAAATATATATAGAGGAAAACTATACAGAGTATGATCATAGTATAGGCGCAATTTCTAAACTTGCAACGAGATCTCGTTGTCGGTTGGATTATACATATTGAGCTAAATGTACCTCTTCTAAGTAGAGTACAGAAATTAAGCTAGCTTAATGCACCATTTGTAACACTAGGTATTACTTAATTATATATATCAATCAAATTCTTATACTCTACTTAGAAGAGGTACTTTTAGCTCAATATGTATAATCCAACCGACAACGAGATCTCTTTGAAAGTTTAGAATATGCACCTATACTGTAATCATATTCTTTATAGTTTTCCTCTGTATATATTTTTGTGACCTGAAGATGGCCCACAGTGGCCGAAACATGTCGTCAGCATAATAAAAAGATACAAGACAGCTGTGTTTTGACGTACCCCACCCCCTCCTCAAAAACTGATAAAAAGGTAAAGCAATCCCTGTACAGGCCTGGACAGAGCCTGAGGGTTTCAGGATGTTGAGGATCCCATATTACCTACGTGATAGACACACAAAGGCGTAATGGTGTCAGCCTAAGCTCTGACTTCCTTTACCCCCCAGTTACTACTTTTGGTATTCAGTTCTATAAGAAGCTGAGCCGACCCCAGGGCCAGAGTGCAGCCGAAAGAATTATGTCAGTGACACATTCGGGAAAGGAAACCGCGACCTTCTGTATTATAGCGTAGTACATCAACCAACTGAACCACTGCGTGCCCCAAAAATTTATATCCGCGAACTGATTTTAGATAGCTGCTCTCATATGTCAGCAGCATACATAATAATAGATTGCATGATTTGCCCACTATTAATGATAATCGCTCGCTTCGTGAGTACAAGTGGTTTCTTAATTAGATGTTATAACATTCATACTAAATAAACATATCTCCAATTAAAGAAGTTTCGCGACTATTTTAGCAAAACATCAGACTTCAAAGTAGCCATTACAGACATGCATCCACCCATTCCATTGGGAACTGGTCGTGGATCCTAATGGGCTCCCGGAGCACAATTTGGGAACCGCTGATATAAAGTTTGGATGTGGTTGCCATGGTTCCTACTGGTTACTGTTATGATGGGTGATAAGAAAGAAAATGATACGTGCCTTGGCCATAACAATGAAGGTGGCTGCAAATTTCAGCAAAAGAATACAGAGTAAGAGAAATGAAACTGCTGGAGAATAGATTGCACGAGGTGTATTTCGATGGATCCTTGCGGATCAGGCTGTGTCGTTTGTCCTAAGAAAACACAGACTCGAAAGTTTCGAGAAGAGGTGGTGCGAAGAATATTTGGATCTAAGACGGAGGAAGTGAGAGGCGACGGAGAAAATTGCAAAACAAAGAACTTCACAGCCAAATATTCTAGGGTCACACAATCAAGGAGATGAGTTACATTAGACATGCAGCACTTACGATAAATGGTTTCAAGTTTTCACTCAGCCTGAAGGGAAGAGAACACTTGGGAGACCCAAATATAGAGGAGAGGAAAAGATGAAATTGTATTTTAAAAAGGAGGGCCTAAGAATGAAGACAGGACTAAACAGGATTAAAATAGGCAATAATTGTGCTCTTGTGAAAAAGGTAACAGATCTTCGGGGTATGTGAAAGAAGGGAACTTGACTACCTCAGCGAGTGGCCCATAAACTTTTCAAGAAAGACTGATTTAGCCAGAGAGTTATTGGATAATACGCCAGACGTAATTACTCTCGATCCCTAAGGGACAATTCTCACCCAATCAAAGCCTAACTTCTTTCAATATAAATAAGTAGAAGACGGAAAACAAGTAAGAATTCTTAGAAGAATATTTTCAGGAATAATCTATGAACAGAGAAATGGAAACCTAAATCGAATTTCGTATAAGGTAAAAAAAAAAAAGAACAATTTTCTTTGCAGCGTTATGTTGCAGTTTCGCTTGGTGCTTTATTCGAATGAGCTAGACATTATTTATAGGTTTAGTTTTCATAAATGATAACCAAAAGACTTTCTTTATGTGGAGGAATTCGGCATGCTCATTCGTTTGGGACAAACTGTAAGGCTGACAGCTCTGAAGAATAATGGTCATCCTAGCAAAAGTTAAAAATTAAATTTGTACCTCAAAATGTCGGCCTACTGCATCTTGATTACAATGCTCATCTTCAATGTTAATAAAAATCCAACCAGATGCAACAGTATGCAGATATTTATTTACTGCAAAGTCACTTTACATGTTTCGGGTGTCACAGAACCCATCATCAGGAGTACTAAAAACTGTAACCGTAGCCTCCGGTACAGGTCATAATACTGGTACAGCTACTTCGCTCCAACGTGGCCTTATCAGGCCACGTTGGAGCGAAGTAGTGACTTTGAAGTAAATAAATATCTGCATACTTTTGCATCTGGTTGGATTTTTATTAACAATGAATTACGATGCACGGAACCATGAGCTTAAAAAAATGATAATCTTGTTAATGCTGTTTAAGGAAGTAATTGCTGTTCATTGCGAATGTTATAGGAAAAGATTTAAAACATTATGTGGGCTACATGGGGTTTTCGGAATGCTGAGGGTGGTGGTTCGAATCTGATAAGCACAATTTTAAAATAAAGTAAATTTGTCCTTATGCGTAAATAAGCACCAGGCCATTAAGGCATGGGAGGTTTGGAGATTTATGTCCAAGTTTTCTTAACCTCAGCACAAATTGGAGATAAGCAGTCAGTTAAACTACAGAGCTGCTTTATCTCTGGGAAAGGAACCCTCGGTTTCAGTTGCAAAGAAGCCTGGGTGGGAGCCAGGATCTTTTTTATGTTTTGGAGTAGAGAAAATTGCTTACTGCTGCTGGTCACTGAAATCAAAATCCTCGGTCGTCCACCTCGTAGCCTCGGCCTTACACCGACTGAGCAATCTCAGATCCTTTAGGTAAGAAGATAATATTAAAACGGATTTTAATGATAATTAAAAAACTTGAATGTATAAACTCCTTCATAGGCTAACAGGTCCCCAGTAGAAAGGAGACTTCTTTAATTTTATAGGATTGAAACGTTTACTGCCGCAGATAGAATAAATCTTTCCTTCGGTGCAACTATAACCTCTACTGCCACTAAGTATTGCGAGAGTTTGTGGCAGTAGAAATTATAGGCATTCTGACAGAAATGGGTGTTTTTTTTTAAATATTTATGATTGAGAACAAGGAGTTGTCAAATTAAAGGTTTATTATCGTATTCAGAAGAGATCGCCATTTCTTCCTGTCTCGAACCAGATAAATCTTGTCTACGCCCTCTTGTCCTATTCTTGAGACCCACTGGAATGCTATTCTTCCATCTGCTTCTAGATCTTCGAAGCAGTCTCTTTCCTTCCTGTTTTCTTAACACACCCTGTACGAAGTTCTCGTCTCTTCACTCTATGCAAAATGCCTGGCCTAGCTAGTGTTCCTTGATTTGATAACTGCCCTTCCTTCTGGAGAAGCAGACCGGTTTTCAGCTAGTCAAGTAATTCCCCGTCATTTTATGGCACCCGAAGGTTCATTACCGCATTTACAAGTGCCTGCCACCTGTCTCTATCCTGAGCCAGATCAATCTAGTTTATACCTCCCAATCCACTTAATAAATATCGACATTAATATTATCCTTTCATCTAAGCCTGGGTCTTCCAAGTTGCTTCTTTTCCTCAGGTTTCCCCACCAAGTCCCTGTATACACCTCGCCTCTCCTCCATATGTGCTACATGCCCCACCCATCTCATTCGTCATTCTGATGAATGTACTAGAAAATAAATTGTTGAGCAGTGCAAATCATGACTTACCATAGTATTAAATTTTCTCCAGCCTTTTGCTTCTTCGCCTTCTTTGCGAAAATGTGGACCTATTCGTCTAGCTCAAGTTAGGGCTCAGCAGCTGAATTGTATTAACACGACAATGTACGCTCCGGTTATATAAAATATGTAGAATTTATTGAATGTCCGATAGAATATGAAGCTTGTCAACCCGTTCGCTTAGAAAAAACAACACTTTTGTGTAACAGTTTGTGGAGAGTGACAAAAAAACCTTTGACACACGAACAGTGAGTTGAATCGCCAACACTCTGCATGCTCTACATGTTTATTAACAATCAACTTCTGGCTGCATGGCAGTTGTAACAATGCACGCAATAGAGCTAGTACAAAGTATAATTTCTTATATGTATTTGTAGATATACTCGTATACGCGTGTATGTTACCAGTGAAGTCCTTATTCTTATTTCTCAGACATGTATGAACATTCCTCTCCGCCACACAATACCCGGCTACGCCTCGAAACCCTAAGAGCTCTTCCTTTGCAACACAATCACAGAAGTTCTGTGTCTTGTCCATCCCCCAGCGCCACTGTCACTTGGAGAGACAGAACGAATTTATGTTTCGCCCGTTCTTACTTTTCGTTGTTTGCTCTTTTGATTCTCCTTCTTTGTCCCGTTTTCATTTCGCTTTTTTTTTTTGCGCTTCAGCTTTTTCCCCTTGTACTTTTCCCATTTTTCTATTTTTCTCGATTCCTTTTCTTTTGCAGCTTTTTTCCCCCGTTACTTCTTCCTTTCTTCCTGTTTCCATGTTTATTAGATTCATTCTCCATTTACTTTTATTTCTACAGAAAGAAAAGGAAGACAGACAATTTTTGCACCCAGCCAATTAAGAACAGTCGCATGTAACGACGGTTTGCGGAAGTGGGCATGGATGGAACTGGCTTAGGGTTGATATGGTACAAGCAGTGTTCAGTATTTTGGTTCGGCTGCTAGTGAATTAGCAGCTTCCTTGCTGACACTGTAAGTTAAGGACACGCACTTGCAGACCCACAACACGAAATCGGGTAGTCTCCTAGTTTTAAGTTTACCGGTTACCGGTTTGTACCTACGCATCAACGTTTCATATGAACCTGGTGCTTCCATCATCAGGGTATAATTATTCTAATTTGAAGAAACAGGCAGCATGTTGCTGTATTCTTTATTTTGGGTAATTCTATGGCGTTTGAATTTTGTGTGCCGACGTTTCGGAACACTGTTTCATCCTCGCAGGCGGGCCTGCTTATACCGCCTATGAAGATGGAACACATAGTTCTGAAACGTCGACACATAAAAACCAGACGCCGGGGAATCACTCAAAATAAAGAATACAACATTGAGACCACGGCGAAAGTTGAAAAGCAAGGCAATATGTTGTTGTGAAAGTCTGGTTTCTATATACCGAAGTATGCAGAGGCCAATGAAATATGACGGCCCCTGAGGATTCCTCTCGCTGCCTGCTGTTTTATTTCCCTCTAGTTCCTTAACACAAATGTCACCCAGCCCAAATCGGCTGTCACCAGCGAAAAGCTACGTCTACCCGCAGAATCACTAGATGACTGGAGAGGGAAGTGGGGAGGGTTGTGACCTACCGGTTTATTCTTCGAAGAGAAATAATCCCAACACGGAGATATATTCTGCGAGTAGAATGTAGCTGTTTTGAATGTGAAACCCGGTAGTAAGTCCAATAACAAGTAAACCTTAAACTGTTAATAGTAACACAACTCTAACTACAGCAAAGAATCACCACATCAATAGAAGAAGCAAACTTAAAAGAGAGCCGTCCAACAAGGTCATTTAAAGAAAGCAACATCTCTGTGTATTCTTAATGGTTACAAGCAGAGCACAAGTGTTACAACGTAACCTTCATCCGACTCTGTTTACGGTAGGCCTACTGGATGCCAAAGAATGCAAGCTTGTGTACGACACACAGAAGTTGCATTCGGTCTATATGATGCAACAGTGATTGACGAAGAAACAGAGTACGTTTAGAAATATCATCACTGGACTGTGGCAGAAGAGGTAGACATTAAGACATAAATATGGAGTGCTTAAGAATGTGGTGCCTATGTTGGTGCAGCTTCAAGTGGAGAACCAATAATAATAGTGCAAAAGCTCTGACGTCAAAAAACTATTAGAACGTGTCAGAAAAATATAAAAAAAAGAGAAATCAAAACAAATATAACAGGATGTAACGAGAAGTAATCACCTTTGTGGCGGTAATATTCTACAGTATATTTTTGTAAGCTGTGCTTGAAAATACAACCAGTGTAATCACTAGTTCACTGCGGACTGTGTGCTATATTTTTATTTAATAAAATAATTGATAATTCATTGCAAATAAAACATTTGCTACTATCACAAACCCCGTTGACATTTTTAAGACTAATTTTAGTACTTTTTCACGCCATTATTGAATTTGAAGAAAACTATTTCTGGCGTAGAAAATTTGGGTGAAAGGGCAAATGTTTTTTTTTCCAATAAAATTTTTAATAACTGGTCAGGTTATGGACAGACCGTTATTTTTTTCCATAATAACAAAACTACGTAAATGGTACTATTATATAGAGCAGTGTGTGCCAATTTAATTTGGCCACAGTACGCTTTAAAATGCTTGTCTTTTATATTAAAAACCACAATAAGGATAAGGAAATACTAACTGTATATAAAACCAGACTACAGGTATGGACAAAATATTATGTAAATTTAAAAAAGTCATGAGATTAGCTAGTTTAAGAAAAAGAGACCAACTTGATGTCACTAGATATTAAGTTTTATTTCACTTCTTCTATGCTCAACAAGTTTCGGACATTAATACATCCTTCATCAGGAGCATGCAACTTTTCTATTGTATCACCACATTGGTCGTGTGTTCTTGTTTGGGGTGGTATCCGTGTAGCAGGCTGCAGCCTGCTACACGGATACCACCCCAACCCAGCCACACCGAAACTCCAACACACATCGAAACAAGAACACACGACCAATGTGGTGATACAATAGAAAAGTTGCATGCTCCTGATGAAGGATGTATTAATGTCCGAAACTTGTTGAGCATAGAAGAAGTGAAATAAAACTTAATAACTAGTGACATCAAGTTGGTCTCTTATTCTACAACTATCACAATGATGCACGGTCCAATATACATAAGATGAGATTAACTAATTATTAAATTGCACATATTTATAAATAAAAACCATATTTCATGCAAAAGGCCAGTGATCCTGAATAAATAATAGACAATTCCACAACAACTCCACCCTCCAAAATTTTCAAAGTATGGTCTTTTATTAATTAGAGTGTTGCGATAATTCATTAAAAGAATAAACTTCTTGTCCAATAAATATAAAATTATTTTAAGTGAAATTCAAAACAGTAATATTTAAAATATAAGTTATATATCGTAACGATTTTTTTTTCTTGCGTAAATCTTATTTTTCACTCTATGAACACCGGGTCTCAACTGAACAAAATTTCGGGAAAATCCTATTTGTTTCACAGTCGGGGACGCTGAAATACTTACTGCAGTACGTTTTGCAAGGCGTGCTAAAGTTGCTATCTTATGTCTGTGTTCGTAAGTACTTTACATACATGAGGACTGTGTAGCAAGAATTTGCATCTCTTTCTTTAATGCAAGTATAGTTCCGTATTAACGACCGTGTTACGGAATTATTGAAAGTTACAAATGAAATTTAAAACTAAAACGATCCGAGCAATACTACATTTCCATGGAGAAATATTTGCATGTACTGAGCTGAAAGCGTATAGATTGTACACATTATGAAGAATAAGTATAATTTAGTGTGCATTTGTATCGATTAAACTATTAAAAGTTTTATGGTGAAATTTATTTTTGACACGAAAATTTAATTTTTGTTGATACGAAATAAATGGACTATAAACGCGACACAGATCGAACTATTGCAGTTACAAGGAATGGTTTATCATACAAGTGGTAGTGTGAAATACAAGTTTGCATCTTATTAAGATTTACGTGGTGTTAAGGATTGTTTGACCTTGCGTCTTCCTCATGAAATAATGTGAAATGTCAATTTGGTGCAATGAGGTAGTTTTATTGATGAGTTCTTAGCTCTACATGTTTCGGGTGCATATGCCCATCATCAGGAGCATTATATGTTGAGTTGCAGCATATGGTTTTCTGCACCGAGTTTGTGGATGGATGGCGGTCTTGGGAGACGCTACGTAGGTCGTGTGTACGGTGCACGGCACCGTCCGCACCATACACACGACCTACGCAGCGGCTCTCAAGACCACCATCCATCTACAAACTCGGTGCAGAAAACCATATGCTGCAACTCAACATCTAATGCTCCTGATGATGGGCATATGCACCCGAAACATGTAGAGCTAAGAACACATCAATAAAATAACCTCGTTGCATTAAGCTGGCATTTCACATTATTTCATTTACGTGGGGTGTTTGAAACAATCTACGAAACGATGAATAACTCTCCCGTCTACCGTGCATTCTTCTGCAGATTTACCCGCTGGACGTTTTACGACATGGTGTAACAGAGGTTGCATTTCCAAAACACACCCTTAATTCTGACACATTCTACCATCGACAGACTACTATACCTGTCAGAGCTATTTGTTAAATGTGCGTCTGCTCTGCACACGCGTCCTGTCTGCTGGGACGATGGTATTGCAGATGGTGATGTCGAAACGAACACGATGAATAGTATCCACTTGGTGCGAATTTCTGCAAACACAACACACCCATCTTGGTAGTAACAGTCTGTTCGAAACAAATGGTGGCAGTTGGGCGAAACCACCGCACACATAAGATTAATCGCATCTGACGGAGTTTAACTTTGTACTACTATACACCCGAATGTAGCTTCAGACATTCATGCAGTTCCTCAAGTAAAGGACCCATTATTGTTTTGCGCTGTGAACAAAGATTGGAATGTGTCGAGAAATTCCAGTAAAATATCACATAAGAGGTTCAGCGGGTTTTGAGGCTGTTACAGACGATTCGAAGTTAATAAGGGCACTTTTTTTTTATATAGAAACTGCCCCACTGCAAATACAACACAAATAGTCCCTTTTAAAGTTTGGTCTATCGACACTTATCGCTGCTCTTGCAATCTTGCCAGCTTCACTTGCTTCGCCATGGATCTCATCTTGGCAAGATGAACTGTGCCAGCACAGAAATGTGAATAAAACGAAGGATGGAATATTAATGGAAGCGCCTAAAGAGAGTTTGAGAATTGAGGCATTCCGAAAGTTTCTCGGAAATGTATCTATGAATGAGGAATGTAACGCAAAGCGAAGGTACGAAGAAATGGGTGAATATTTTGCGGTTCCTCTGGAATGTCCTCTCACCCCTATCCAGTTTATTTCAAAGAGATCTCAGTGAACTGGGGTAAAAAAACTGAGAGCAACAGAAGTTGTTATAATTCCGAAAATGAAATTTCTTATCAGTTTAACTGCTATGTTTTAAGATTACTGGATTCCACTCCAACATCGACTTGACATTGACGACAGTGATGACAACATTTGGTAATTATATAAACTGAGATTGTAGCGGCCGTGAAAATGATGACCGCCTTCTCCTAGGTTGTGGCGTCGTGTGTTGTGCAACGTGAGACTGGCAGGCCAGTCTCACGTTGCACAACACACGACGCACAACCATAACCAGGCTCATTCTAAACAGCGTACGACTCACAGACACAAAAACGCGACGTGCTGCCACAACACCAAAGTTAACATAACGAAGTAAATCACTGAATGTTTTAAATTATAACTAGTAAGGAACAATATATGCTCGCTGAGGATGATCGTGTGATCGAAATATGTAGGAGCGTTTTAAATGTGTTAATGTAAACTTTAGACTTCTTAAATAATATATATGTGCATATGTTGATGTGTGTAATTAAATAATCTACAGAATGCACTGTGAAATGATAAAAAAAGACTACCAGCATCTTTGAGAAATACGCTGCCTCCAACCTCACATTCCTCCCCTGAACGTAGAGGTTAATGACTCCTAAGAACGAAGAAAAATGGCGTAACATCTCATATGTCTGCCATCAACAACAACATGCTACCAAATAATAGTATCATAATGAGGAGTTTCAATATTCGTAGATCCATCAGATATTTTTATGGTGATTAAATAATATAGGGTGAGATGGGTAGGACGTGTAACACACATTTCAGAGAGTGAATAAAAGAGAAACTCTGGTGGGGACTATGGGAATTGAGAGGTCTAGAAATAGATGGCCGACTTTAAAGTAACCCTAATGGAACAGAGTACGGGAACACGGATTGGATTAATCTGGGTCAGGCTAAGGGCCTGTACCACGTCCTTGTAAATACGGTAATGAAATTCTGAATTCATAGAAAGTGGGGAATTTGTTGACCAACTTAGTAATTATCAGCTTCTGAAGGACTCTGTTACACGCAGTTATCACAAATCACTCTCAGATATGTATTCAATATCGAATACATATCAATAGTATCGACACTACTCAGACGTGTTTCGGTACAAATATACCGTAATCAGAGAGCACACGTGTTAAGGTTAAACCAGCTAAAAATGGTGAAATAATATTTACAAAGTTTTATAAACTTTAGTACGATTAGCAGTTGATATCAATTGTGTATATAAAATATACACGTGCGATTTACAGTCTTATATTTAAAATATATTTAAAAATTTCTCGTACAGCAGATATAATTTGTACTGAATAAAATAACAATAATAAAATCATAATCTTATTCTCTACTATTAATATGTATTTGATGGTGGGCATTTTGCTGGTTTTAATAAACTGATACATTGAACCGAGGAGTACGAAAAGATCAACATTTAAAATATTTATACGTGTAAAATTTAAAAAACTCTCAAATAATTGACGTATTTTATTAACGACATCTTGTAACGCGCGTTTTAGCCTCTTACTTTTATGTTACATCTTTGGCTTAGTATACACACACACACACACACACACACACACACACACACACACACACACACACACACACACACACACACACACACACACACACTAAAGATAAAATGC
>Ga0123354_10008766_pt1 | contig 15416 bp, 13 predicted proteins | sample TergutLab28metaG_2_FD_97872 | JGI IMG/M metagenome (GOLD analysis project Ga0123354, IMG submission 97872) | Labiotermes labralis P4 segment gut microbial communities from Petit-Saut dam, French Guiana - Lab288 P4 | ecosystem: Host-associated > Arthropoda: Insects > Digestive system > Gut ...
CTCCCGAAATCGTTTTGAGTCCGGCTGCTGATACCGGTTGGGAAGACGATATTAACCGTCCGGCAATAATAAAGAAAGATAGCGTCTACCATTTGTGGTATACCGGACAAGCCAACGGAAAAAATTCATGGATCGGTTATGCAACCTCCAAGGATGGGAAAAATTTCGTACGCCGGAGCATCCGGCCGGTCATATCGCCTACCGAAGCATGGGAAAAGGCGGCGGTTATGTGTCCCGACGTTATCTGGGATAAGGAAGAAGGGATATACAAAATGTGGTATTCGGGTGGCGAACAGTATGAACCTGACGCCATAGGCTACGCCGTCAGTAAAGACGGCTTGCATTGGGATAAGCGCCCTCAGCCGGTTTTTGTCGCCGATTCGTCCAAAGAATGGGAGCAATACAAAGTAACCGCCTGTCAGGTGATCAAGCGTAAAAATGATTATCTCATGTTCTACATCGGATTCCGCGACATTAATTTTGCGCAAATCGGTATGGCGCGATCCAAAGATGGAATCAATCATTGGGAAAGATACAAGGGCAATCCTATTATTTCTCCCGTAAAAGACGCCTGGGATGCCGACGCTTGTTATAAACCTTTTGCCATCCGTGAAAAAAACAGATGGATGTTGTGGTATAACGGTCGAAACCAGAGCGTGGAACAGATAGGGTTGGCGATTCACAGGGGAGTTGATTTAGGGTTTTAGCGGTCGATTGATTAATAGTTTTTTTATGTTGAATGTATACGGATTGCGCCGGTTTTCAATTTTCTGTTCTCTGTTCTTATTTGTTTTATCGTTCGGATGCGCCGGTCAAAACATGATTCCCCTGTCTGTTCTTAGCGGTTATGTAGAAAAATTCAATGCGGACGACAGCGAATTAGTCGCTACATACATTCCAAACAGTCAGTCGTTCAAGTTTCTTGCCGCCAATATTCCTTTATTTGAATGTCCCGACAAGCAAATGGAAGAAATTTATTATTTCCGGTGGTGGACTTTCAGGAAACACATAAGAAATACGCCCGAAGGTTTCATCATCACGGAATTTCTTCCCGATGTGCCCTGGGCGGGGAAATATAATGGCATCTCCTGTGCGGCAATGCACCATTTCAACGAGGGACGCTGGCTGCGCGACCGGCGTTATCTTCGCGATTATGCTTACTATTGGCTTAGGAATGGAGGAAGCGTCAGAAGTTACAGTTTTCCTGCGGCATACGCTTTGTACAATCAATACATTGTGAGCGGCAACGATTCTATTGCGCGGGAATTATTACCCGATCTTATCGTTAATTTCGAAGCATGGGAAAAAGAACGGTATGATACATTACAGGGATTATTTTGGCAAATCGACGACCGCGACGGTATGGAAGTTTCTATCTGCGGCAGCGGTTACCGCGCTACAATCAATTCCTACATGGCTGCCGAAGCCAAAGCGATTGCTGCGATTGCCCGGTTGTCGCAACGCCCCGGCGAAGCTCGCCGGTTCGCTGAAAAAGCGGAACAAATTACGGCTAACATGTTAAAAACGCTTTGGGATAACGACGCCGGATTTTTTAAAGTCTTGCCCCGAGATGAAAATGCCGCTTTATGCCCTACGCGTGAGTTACACGGATATACGCCCTGGTGTTTTAACCTGGTAGATGGCGCTGAATATGCCTGTGCGTGGAAATACCTGATGAATCCCGATTATTTTTACGCTCCCTACGGTCTCGCCACAGCTGAACAATGCAGCCCCGATTTCAAAATTTCCTATGAAGGACACGAATGTCAATGGAACGGACCTTCGTGGCCATTTTCAACTTCCGTCGTCTTGACCGGTCTGGCTAATCTGCTGAATACGCAAGAACAGGACTACATAACAAAAAAAGATTATTTCGACCTCTTGAAGATATATACCCGGTCGCAGCATTTGACAAAAGAGGATGGCACGGTGGTTCCCTGGATCGACGAGAATCTCAACCCTTTCACCGGCGACTGGATTTCGCGTACGCGTTTGAAAACGTGGAACAACGGCGCGTGGTCAAGCGAGAAGGGAGGCGTTGAAAGGGGAAAGGATTACAATCATTCTACGTATTGCGATCTAATAATTAACGGACTCATCGGCATTCGACCGCAGGAAGATGGTACGCTGACAGTCAATCCGCTTTTGCCGGATGGCGCTTGGGATTATTTTTGCCTGGAAAATGTGATGTGTTTTGGGAAAAATATTACCGTCATATTCGACAAAACAGGAACTAAATACCATAAAGGAAAGGGATTAATGCTATTTGTCGATGGCAGGATGAAAACGTCGTCACCTGGATTATCGCTGCTAAAGTGCCGTCTGTTATGAAAATGAAAGAACCTTTGTCAATCCAGCTTTAGAACAGCCAAAAATGCTTTTTGAGGAACCTCGACGCTGCCGATTTGCTTCATGCGTTTTTTGCCTTCTTTCTGTTTCTCAAGTAACTTTCTCTTACGGGTAATGTCTCCTCCGTAACATTTGGCGGTTACATCTTTGCGAACTGCTTTCACCGTTTCGCGGGCGATTATCTTCGCTCCGATTGCCGCCTGAATAGCTATATCAAATTGTTGGCGGGGAATCAGCTCTTTTAATTTTTCACACATTCGCCTGCCGAAAACGACGGCGTTATCGACGTGCGTCAAAGTAGATAAGGCATCAACCGGCTCGCCATTTAAAAGAATATCCAATTTGACTAATCTGGAGGGACGGTAATCGTGAAAATGATAGTCGAAAGAAGCGTAACCTTTGGATATGCTTTTTAACTTATCATAAAAATCAATCACAATTTCACCTAAGGGCAAATCGTAAATAATCTCGATTCTGTCGCCTGAAATATAATCCTGCTTCACCAGATTCCCGCGCTTCCCCAAACAAAGCGTCATAATCGGACCGATATAAGCGGTGTTGGTGATGACCGACGATCGAATGAAAGGTTCATCGATATGGTCAATCAATGTAGGGTCGGGAAGTCCCGCCGGATTATGCACTTCTTTGCAGTTTCCCTGCTTATCGTATACTTGGTACGATACGTTGGGAACCGTTGTAATTACATCCATATTAAATTCGCGGTCGAGGCGTTCCTGAATAATTTCCATGTGGAGCAAGCCTAAAAATCCGCAACGGAATCCGAAGCCGAGCGCTACCGACGATTCCGGTTGGAAAGTCAGTGAAGCATCGTTCAACTGCAACTTTTCGAGCGAGGAACGCAAGTTTTCAAAATCCTCGCTGACAATCGGATATACTCCTGCGAACACCATCGGCTTTACTTCTTCAAAGCCTGCGATTGCCTTGTCGCACGGACGTTTGATGTGTGTAATTGTATCGCCTACTTTTACTTCTTTTGATGCTTTAATCCCCGAAATGATGTATCCGACATCGCCGCATTGGACTTCTTCCCGCGGCGACATATCCAATTTTAATATACCCACTTCATCGGCTTCATATTCTTTTCCGGTAGCGACGAATTTCACCTGGTCGCCTTTCCGGATCGAACCGTTTACAATTTTATAATAAGCGATTATTCCCCTGAAAGCATTAAATACCGAATCGAAAATTAATGCTTGCAAAGGAGCGTCGGGATCGCCTTTGGGCGCCGGAATCCGTTCGACAATAGCGTCTAAGAGCTCATAAACCCCTTCGCCGGTTTTTCCGCTGGCGCGAAGAATATCTTTCCGGTCGCAACCCAATAAATCAATTATCTGATCTTCCGTTTCTTCGGTCATTGCCGCCGGCAAATCTATTTTATTAACTACCGGTATGACTTCCAGATTGTGTTCTACTGCCATGTACAGATTGGAAATGGTTTGAGCCTGTATTCCCTGGGAAGCGTCGACAATCAGCAATGCCCCTTCACAGGCTGCAATAGAACGGGATACTTCATACGAGAAATCGACATGCCCCGGCGTATCAATCAAATTTAAAATATATTCCTCATCCCGATAAGTATATTGCATTTGGATGGCATGGCTCTTGATTGTAATCCCGCGCTCCCGCTCCAAATCCATGTTATCCAGAATCTGCGCCTGCATTTCCTTACCCTCAACCGTTTGAGTGTATTCTAATAAACGATCGGCTAAGGTACTTTTACCATGATCGATATGAGCTATGATACAAAAATTTCTGATATTTTTCATTGTGCAAAGTTACTCAATTCTTTTAAAAAGAAAAAGATCCACTTATCAATGGACCTTTTTATTTAGTTTTTAATAGGCATTAGTCGCTTAAGGCAAAAAGATTGTTTTAGGTTATCCGATGCAAAGGAATATGTTTTTTTTCATCTAACCAAATAAAAAATATAGTTATATAACATATTTTTGAAAGTTTTTAGAATTTATTCTTTTGAGCGTTAAATTAACTATTTATATTACAAAATAATACAATTTTCTTTTGACTATAAAAAAAGCTTAATTATTTTAGTAATTCTGCTAACTTTTCTTTCAAAATATCAATATCCAAGCCTCTTTCAATTATTTTTCCTTCCGGATCGATTAAAACAGTAAGCGGAATATATTGCACGGCATACAGTTTAGCGCCTTGCGAATTCCAAAAATCGCAATCGGATAGCTGGGGCCAAGTGATATTCAACATTTCTATTCCTTTCATCCAGGCTTCTTTGTCTTTATCGAGCGAATAACCGACAATTTCAAAATTTTTATCCTTATAAGCGGCGTACAACTCAACCAAAGCCGGCATTTCTTTACGGCAATCGGGACACCAGGAAGCCCAAAAGTCTAACAGGACGTATTTTCCTTTTCCTGCATAATTCGCCAGCTCAGCCACGCTGTCCGCTGTGTCTTTAGCTATAATATTGGTAAAAGGATTTCCCGGAAGCGTAGTTTTCATACTGAATAGACGGGCTGTTGCAGTTTTATAAGCGTCGGTATTTTTGAATACCGTATCCGTAACCGCTTGCACAACCGATTCCAATTGTTCCTGATTTAAACGGCGAGTCCACCGGCTTTCGGAGAAAATTTTCTGAGCGAAAGCGGTATTGATGTTGTTTTTGAAAAAACCGGCATAAACGGCTTTGGTTTTTTCGAATAAAGAATCCGATTCATTTTCCGAAGACGCTTTCGCTTCCTCTGTTAACGTTCCTGCTTTCGTATCCTGTTCGTATTTATCAACAAATGCGTTATACGCTGCTTCCGCCTCCGCGCAGGCTTGATACTCTTTTTCCGGATTCCGGGCTTTACAAGACGCAAACAATAAAGCCAGACAAAGTAAATACATTAAATTTTTCATATCGTTTTATTTGTTTTTTATGCAAAGATAATAAAATATTTCAAAGAAAATAAAAGAAAACAAAGAAGTTAATAAAAGAACGTTTGTATTATACCATCCTTATACCATCCTTATACCAAGTTCGAATATTTAACTATTCCTTAACAAATACTGGCATTAGATGATAAAAAATGTTAAAAACCAATTAAACCAGCTCTTTCAGAGAGTAAACATAACTAATCGGCATCCTCAAGGCGCTGTATTCGCAAAGACGCTGCTTCACCGCATGCCTCCCGTAGAAGGACTTTGAAATTTTCATAATCATTTTCATCTGACTCCCATTCCTCTAAAAAAGACTTTCCAATACGGAATTTTGTCATACGCCTAACAAAAAGATGCAGCGATATAATTATTGTTGATAATTTCTGTATCGGAAATTCAATTTTATGATGTATCTTTGCAGTCGCTTTTAGTAGTTAAATTGGGAAAATAGTGAGTAAGTAATTTGTATACAAAATAAAATAAAAAGTTATGGATAAAAAAAGAGTTTACTTGTTCGGTAACGGACAAGCTGAAGGACGGGCAGATATGAAAAATCTGCTGGGAGGAAAAGGAGCTAACCTGGCTGAAATGAATTTGATTGGAGTACCCGTTCCTCCGGGATTCACTATCACAACTGAAGTATGCACGGAGTACAATCAGTTGGGAAAAGATGCTGTTATCGAACTCATCAGCGCTGATGTTGAAGCAGCCATTAAGCAAGTGGAAAAATCAACGGGAACAAGTTTCGGGGATGGAAATAATCCCTGTTTGGTTTCGGTTCGTTCGGGAGCGCGCGTTTCCATGCCCGGCATGATGGACACAGTCTTAAACTTGGGTATGAATAACGAAGCGGTCGAAGGTGTCGCTAAAAAATCGGGAAATCCGCGTTTTGCGTGGGATTCTTATCGTCGTTTCGTACAAATGTACGGCGATGTGGTATTGGGCATGAAGCCGACATCCAAAACGGAAATCGACCCGTTCGAAGCGATCATGGAAGAAGTGAAAGAAGCGCGCGGTATAAAATTAGATACCGAACTGACCGTTGATGATTTGAAAGAATTAGTCGTTAAGTTTAAAGCGGCGGTAAAAAAACAGACCGGAAAAGATTTTCCCGATTCTCCCTGGGAACAGCTTTGGGGAGCTGTTTGCGCTGTCTTTGACTCCTGGATGAACGATCGCGCTATCGTTTACCGTCAAATGTACCATATTCCTGAAGAATGGGGAACTGCCGTCAACGTGCAGGCGATGGTTTTCGGAAACATGGGGCAAACCTCCGCTACCGGCGTCGCTTTCACCCGCGATGCAGCAACGGGAGAAGATATTTTCAACGGCGAATATTTAGTTAATGCACAAGGCGAAGATGTTGTCGCCGGTATCCGCACTCCTCAACAAATCACGCTTGAAGGTTCCCGCCGCTGGGCTGTCCAACAGGGAATTTCCGAAGAAGAAAGAGCTGCAAAATATCCTTCGCTGGAAGAATCCATGCCGGAATGCGCTAAAGACTTGATTGAAACTCAACAAAAACTTGAAGATTATTTCAAGGATATGCAAGACATCGAATTTACCATTCAAAACGGCAAATTGTGGATGTTGCAAACCCGTAACGGTAAACGTACCGGCGCCGCTATGGTGCGCATCGCTATGGAAATGCTGAAACAAGGCATGATTGATGAAAAAACGGTGTTATTAAGGCAAGAGCCGGAAAAATTAGACGAATTGCTCCATCCTGTATTCAAAAAATCGGCTCTGGAAGCAGTAAAACCGATTGCCAAAGGCTTGCCCGCTTCTCCGGGCGCCGCTACCGGCAAAGTGGTTTTCCATGCCGATGAAGCCGAAGAATGGGTGAAACGGGGTGAAAAAGTGGTACTGTGCCGTATCGAAACTTCTCCGGAAGATCTACGAGGCATGGCGGTAGCTCAAGGAATTATGACTGCTCGCGGCGGAATGACCTCTCATGCAGCCGTCGTGGCTCGTGGTATGGGTAAATGCTGTGTATCGGCTGCTAACGGTGTACAGATTGACTACAAAACCAAAAAAATGGTTGTCGGCGACAAAACAATTAATGAAGGCGACTGGATTTCATTGAATGGTTCGACCGGTTTTGTTTATGTAGGAAAAATCGAAACCCAGGATCCGGATGTAAGCGGCGACTTCAACGATTTAATGGCTTTGGCTGATAAATACTCGCGCATGAAAGTCCGCACGAACGCCGACACTCCGCACGATGCCGTAGTTGCCCGCAGATTCGGCGCTCAAGGCATTGGATTATGCCGTACGGAACACATGTTTTTTGAAGGAGATAAAATCCTCTCCATGCGCGAAATGATTCTGGCTAAAGATGAAGTAGGACGCCGGAAAGCTTTGGCAAAACTGTTGCCGTTGCAACGAGCTGATTTTATTGGTATTTTCGAAGCAATGAAAGGGCTTCCGGTTACGGTTCGTTTATTGGATCCGCCTCTCCATGAATTTGTTCCTCATGATGAAAAAGGACAAAAAGAGATGGCAAAAGTCATGGGATTATCTTTCGCAGAAATTCACAGTAGGGTAGAGGATTTGTTGGAATTGAACCCCATGTTAGGTCTTCGCGGTTGCCGTTTGGGTAATTTATATCCCGAAATTACGGAAATGCAAGCCCGGGCAATTATTGAAGCAGCCTTGGAATTAAAGAAAAAAGGAGTTAAAACCTATCCTGAAATCATGGTTCCGCTTACCAGTATTTTGTATGAATTTTTGGCTCAACGGAAAATCATTGACGAAACTGCGCAGAAAGTATTCAAAGAACAAGGTGATTCCATTGAATACAAAGTAGGTACGATGATCGAAATTCCGCGCGCCGCATTAACCGCCCACCGGATTGCTACTGCAGCCGAATTTTTCTCTTTCGGCACCAACGATTTGACTCAGATGACTTTCGGTTTCAGCCGCGACGATGTTGCCAAATTCTTGCCGATGTATCTTGAAAAAGGTATCTTGAAAGAAGACCCGTTTGCTGTGTTGGACCAAAAAGGCGTTGGTCAATTAGTGGAATTAGCTACAACCCGCGGACGTGGAGTCAGGGCTGATTTGAAATGCGGTATTTGCGGCGAACATGGCGGCGAACCAAGTTCGGTGAAATTCTGCCACAAAGTTGGCTTGGATTATGTAAGTTGTTCTCCTTTCCGTGTGCCTATTGCCCGTTTGGCGGCAGCTCAGGCGGTGTTGGAAGGATAAAAAACTAAAAACTAAAGACTAAAAACTAAGAGTTCGGTTAGATAAATTATCATTTTAACTATCACAACTTTTAGTTTTTAGTTTTTAACTTTTAACTTTTAATTCTATGGATCGTTATCTTGTCTTTAAGACGCGAGACGAATTGGTTCGTATTAAAATCGAACGGATTTTGTATTTTGAAGCGGAGCGGAATTATACAAAGTTGATTTTAACCAATGGCATACAATTTGTTTTTGCAATCAATATCGGTAAAATTGAAGAAATTCTGGAAAACCAAATCCAGGATTATGATTCTACCCTTTTGCGGGTAGGGAAAAGCTACATCATAAACAAAAACCATGTTTTACAGATCAGCCTCCCTAAAACAAAAATATTGTTCGCCACAGCCGATGGAAAAGCTAAAGAACTCAACATCCCAAGAGATCCGTTAAAAATACTCAAAGAAACATTAGAAAAAGAATTACCTGAAGCGAAATAACGATGGAACAATCCGGCGATCAGTTAATCGACACCGATGTCTTCGTGGTAATCGAAAATGAAAAGGATTATTGCGATTTTGTCATCATCGATGAAGATACATCCTATGATGCAATCGTCATCGATATGTCGCAGAATGATTTTGCTAATGCCATTATGGTTGATTTTGATACGGATGTTCAAACCGATTCATTCGTCGTCATCGACGAAGATCAGGTGATTGTTCCGGATTTTACAGCCGATGATTTATTGCTTGATTTTTAATTTAAAACAAATTTTTATAAAATAATACGATGATATCCGTTCGCTGTCCCCATTGTCACGTAGGCTTGAAAGTAGATGAATCGAAAATTCCAGCCAATATTCAAGCCTTTAATTGCCCCAAATGCAAACAGCCGATTCTGGTGAGTTATGTCATGAACAATCAACCTCCGGATGACGATTCGGAAACAGTTATTCTTTCTGTTTCCGAAGGGAAAAATATAAAAACCGGAAAACTTCATGTGCTGCCGAATGAATTTACGCCGGAACAATTTATCCGCTTGCCGGAAGGAATCAATATTATCGGAAGAAAATCGCCTTCCAAAGAATCCGCTACGGCAATCGAAACGAAAGATAAATTGATGAGCCGTTCTCATATCGGTATTGAAGTCAGAACTGACGCTGCCGGAAAAATTAATCATTACCTGTATGATAATAAAAGTACGAATCGAACGTTATATAATAGAAACTATATTGAACCGGGGGAGATTGTTATTTTAAAGAATAACGATGAAATACAAATAGGTCAAACCCGTTTGATATTCGAGGAGGAGAGTCCTTGTTAGCTATTATATAATCAATAGTATATGAATATTACATTACAAAAGCCATTTTCAGTCAGTGAAGTCGGGAAAAGATTCAATAATGAAGATTCCATTTATCCGAACGAGGGGTTTGTTGGCATCAACAACAGGCTTTTTTTAGTATGCGATGGCGTAGGCGGTTCAAACAAAGGCGAAGTCGCCAGTTCAATCGCCTGTGATTCCATCCAGACCTATTTCCGTAGTTTTTTAGATACGGAACAGGTATTTGATTCCCGCTTTATTGAAAAATCCGTACGATACGCCGAGATTCGTTTCGATGAATATGTCAAGAACAATCCTTCCGCCAGAGGGATGGCTACTACGCTCTGCCTGCTCTACTTTGCTCCGGAAGGCGTTTACCTGACTCATGCGGGCGACAGCCGGATTTATCAATTCAGAGCCGGAGAAATGATTTTCAAAACCGAAGACCATTCGCTTGTTAATTCCATGATAAAAAGCGGAAAAATTAAACCGAACGAAGCAGGCAATCATCCTCAAAGAAATATAATTTACAGAGCGATTCAAGGTTCTAATTCACCGGTGGAAGTTGATATTATCAAAATTACCGATGTGTTGCCGGATGACGAATTTCTCATGTGCACCGATGGCGTTACGGAAGTCTGGAGCGATGACGATTTATGTAATGTATTTTCAGCCGGCATTTCATCAGAAGAAAAAATAAACAGGATTAAGGAACGCTGCAGGGATATGGCGCGGGATAATTACTCGGCTTATTTGATTCCTATCCTCGAAGTAAACAAAATGAATGTATTTAAACAAATCTTTCTATCCTTTTTTATGTATTAATACATTATTATGTATCTAAAGCAAGGGCATCGTTTGCACAATGATAAATACCAACTCCTGAATATTTTGGGAGAAGGCGGATTTTCATTGACCTATCGAGGCGCATGGAAAACGGAAGTGCAGGGAAATTTAGGAAAAGTTCCGGCTTTTGTTCCCGTTTGCATTAAAGAGTATTTTTTTAAGGACTATTGCCTCCGCAATCCGAATACCGGTTTTGTAGAAACCAACAGCGAAACGGGTAAAGAAATCTTCGATAAAAACAAAGAAAAAATAATCAAAGAAGCCCGCATCTTAGCCGAAATCAATCATCCGAATGTAGTAAACGTACTGGAAGTTTTTAAACAGAACAACACCGTTTATATCGTCATGGAATTTATTTCCGGACATTCCCTGAAACAGGAAGTGGAACAGCATGGCGTAATGACCGAAGAGAAGTTAAAAAAGATCACCTATTCGATTGGTCAAGCGATGGATTACATCCATGAAAAAAATATTCTCCATTTGGATATTAAACCCAGCAATATCCTGATGGATAAAAACGATAATCCCAAACTGATCGATTTTGGCATCAGTAAAAAATATGATCTGTTGAACGCCCAGGAAACAAGTACTACTCTTTTAGCCGCTTCTAAAGGCTATGCTTCCATCGAGCAGTACGACAGCGAAGGCATTCAAGTCTTTTCTCCGTGTCCGGATATTTATTCATTGGGAGCAACCATGTATTTTTTAATTACCGGACAGGTGCCAACCGAATCCATTTTCCGCTCTACTAAAGGCTTACAAAATCCGCGCGATTTAAATCCTGCCATATCGGAAAAAATGGAGCGCGTGATTCTGAAAGCAATGGCTTTGAATGCGTCCGACCGCTACCAAACGGTGATGGAGTTGTTGTTGGACTTGGGCTTTGATCCGGCAATCCATAAAATTGATCCGGCTTCAGCGAGTTTGCCCGAATATCCCGAAGTAGCTTCTAATATGCAAGATGAACCATACGATGTTGATTCGGAAGATATTACAATAATTACTGTAAATAAACAACCGCCAAAATACGGTTGGATAGCCTATATTATTTCCCCGTTATTAGCTTCCGGACTGTTGGCTTTTATTCTATTTAGCGATTTCGGGAAAAAATTGCCGCTTGAATCTTCCGGTAAACCCGCGTCGACGGTTAATTATCAAGATAGCGCAGTAAACAATGCGCTTCCGGCAAAAATTGTCCCTGTAGAAACACAAAAAAATAATTCCCAATCAAATCCGGTAAATGCGCAAACTGCTAAGCCGGAAGATATTAAACAGGAAAACTATCAAAAAACATTGAACGAAGCTCTAACCGCTTACAATCAAAAAAATTTTGACCTTGCGCTTCATTTAATCGATCAAGCCGAAACGTATATGAAAACTGATGATGCAGAACAATATAGGACTCTTATCGAACAGGAAAAAGAAAAAATAGATATACAAAATCGGAAAAACTTGTATGATATATGGATGCCTTTTGGTAACTTTGTCGTGGTTAGAAAAAAATCAAACAAATTAGTCGGCGCTATTGATGACAGAGGAATGGAAAAAATACCTTGTGAATATGTTAATACAGAGCCATCAGGCAATAACCGGTTATTTCAAAAAGATAATAATTTGTATGATTTGTATGACTCAAACGGCGCTTTAATAAAAGAAAATACCAATGGCTTAGAATAAAAGAATGAAACGAATCCTTTTTTCTGTTATTATCATAAACGGTTTTTTAAACGTATATGCTCAATCTTCTACGGACTATAATTTTCAGGGAGATCAAGCGCTGCTGAAAAAAGACTATCAAACAGCCCGCAGTTGGTATAGCGAAGGGCTGGATTCCTGCGACCGCTACAGCATTCAGAAATTGGTTGAGATATGGATCAATCAACCGTCTATGCGTATGAGTATGCAACTTCCCATGCGAAAATCATTTGACTGCATGAAATCGATTGTCGGAACGCGCGAACCCGAAATGATGCGTTTATTCTCGGATTTTTATAAATATGGTATCGGAACTCCTAAAGATTCTGTCCTGTACAATTATTGGTACAATGAATGGTGGAACGTATTTAAAACGACATTGGATATTACGCCTGCAAAACTAAATCCGCCTGAAGATTCAACCACAGAGAAGGTTCCGGAGAGAACGATTCATCTTCGCCGGTTTTATCCGTTTTTAACGTATACTTATTCGCCGACGATGCCTTTCGGGCTAACCGGAGGCGTCTATTTCGATAAAATTGGCGGATATGTCAGCTACCGGACTGATTTCAAATCGATCAATGCAGCTTATGAATGTAATAATACGAGTGTTCCTGCGATTGATATTGGAAATCCGCCTTATGCGTTTAATCGTGAGAAATGGTGCAGCCGGATGATAACAGGAGGGTTATTATATCCGCTGATTAAGAATCGTTTGTTTATTTCTGTGGGTGGAGGTTATGGAAAAAGGAATTATTACAGGGAAATCGTGAGCGCAAACGATCAAAATTTCTCAACAGGCAATAAAAGCGAATGGTGCCGCAACACGGAAGCTTCTTATGAAGGTTTGACTCTTGAAGCCGGCGGTATGTTTATTTGGAAAAAATTAGTGGTGCTGGGTGGAGTTAATTCTACCCGAGTTAAAGATTTGGATGTTTATATCGGTTTAGGCTTAACTTTTTAAACGATGAAACGGCAAGAATTATATCTTCTTTTTATTTTTATAGCATTCTCATCCTGCTTGCAAAGCCCTGAGATGATAACGGGAATTATTAATGAAAAAGAAAAGCCGACTGTTGTGACAGGACAATCAACTCCTTTCATTAATGGCGACGGTAATTTAGTATTTCAAGGCGAAATTACGTCTAAGGGAAAAAGCGATATTATTGAAAAAGGATTTTATTGGAATACCGATTCCATTGATCCGGGCATGAAAGTTATTGTATCCGATACTGATTCCAGCGTTTTTACGTATGAACTTCAACACGCTTCGGGAGAACAAACCTATTATTGGCGCGCTTATGCAATAAATTCCTTTGGTTGTGATACCGGCGAAATACGATCTTGTCAAACTCCGGCAATTTGGATGGAAAAGCAGGAATTACCCGCTGACAGTCGCGGAAATGGAGCCGTTTTTATGCTTAGCAACAAAGTCTATATAACCTGTGGTATGAAGATTTGGGGACAAGCCCTGGTCAATGACACTTGGGAATATAGTATATCCGCTAATCAATGGGTACAGGCAGATAGCATGTCATTCATCGGCGCTTTTCGGGTTTATCCGGCAGTTTTCACTATTGGAAACTTCGCTTTTGTCGGTATGGGATTTCAATCATCTGGTATCGCCCATAAAGATTTATATCAGTTTAGCGCTGATTTAAAAAAATGGACGCAAATAACAACTCCGGATAATTTAACGGCAAGATATAAAGCAGCCGCATTCAGCTTAAATGGAAGAGGTTATATCATTGGCGGCTATTCGTCCGATAATATGGAATTGAATGATGTTTGGCAGTATAATCCTAATGGAGACGTTTGGGAACAGAAGAATAATTTTCCCGTCTATTTCTCCGGAGGAATAAGTATTTACGGCGATAACAGAGCTTTTACAGGGTTTGGCGAGACGTCCGAATCTGCAAGAACATTATGGGAATATGACCAGACAACAGATAGTTATATTGAATTTGCCAAGTTGCCGGATGAAATAACAACAAAAATTTACTCGGGCGTTATTGTTCAAAACGCCATTTATATTGTCGATGGCAATAATCAAATCTGGGCTTTGAATATGTCGGATACAACCTGGACTAAAAAATCCGGTTTACCGATGGATTTTTTAGGATACAGCGGATACCAAACATTACTTACGACCGACAGCTCAAATGCCGTTTATGTAGGATTGGGATTCAGCAACCTGTTATATCAATATAATCCGTTGTGGGATAATTAAACCGATTTCAAACTCAAGTCCAAACTTTTCACCGAATGGGTGAGCGCGCCGACCGAAATGTAATTTACACCCGTTTCGGCATAAGCGCGAATAGTTTCGTAAGTGATTCCTCCCGATGACTCTATTTCATATCTCCCTGCAACTATTTCAACCGCTTTGCGCGTATCGGGCACAGAAAAATTATCCAGCATAATCCGGTCGATTCCTCCTGTTGCCAATGTCTGGGATAGTTCGTCAAAATTGCGGACTTCGACTTCGATAGGAATATTTTTCCCTTGTTGCCATAAATATTCTTTAGCCCGAGTGATTGCATTTTCAATTCCGCCGGCAAAATCAATGTGATTGTCTTTCAAAAGAATCATATCGAACAGTCCGATGCGGTGATTCATGCCTCCGCCAATCCTGACGGCTTCTTTTTCAAGCATCCGCATACCCGGAGTTGTTTTTCGCGTATCGAGAATCCGGGCTTGCGTGCCTTCTATTTTTTTTACATAACTACGAGTTGTGGTAGCAATACCGCTCATACGCTGCATCACGTTAAGCGCCAAGCGTTCGGTTTGTAATAGAGATCGTACTTTCCCTTCTACGGTAAAGGCAATATCTCCGACTTTCACTTCAGCGCCGTCGGAGATAAAAACCGTTACTATTAATTCGGGGTCAAACGTATGAAAAATTCGTTCTGCAACGGATACGCCGGCTAAAATCCCTGCTTCTTTCACTAATAACCGTACTTTCCCTTTCGCCGTTTCCGGAATACAGCTTAATGTTGTGTGGTCGCCATCGCCGATGTCTTCGGCAAAAGCCAACCGGATAAGTTCGCTAATTAATTCGTCTTCCATAAAAAATGTTAGTAATTGAATAATTGA
>Ga0123354_10008768_pt1 | contig 15416 bp, 12 predicted proteins | sample TergutLab28metaG_2_FD_97872 | JGI IMG/M metagenome (GOLD analysis project Ga0123354, IMG submission 97872) | Labiotermes labralis P4 segment gut microbial communities from Petit-Saut dam, French Guiana - Lab288 P4 | ecosystem: Host-associated > Arthropoda: Insects > Digestive system > Gut ...
AGAAGGCGGCGAAAGAGGCGGAAAGAGTCGAGCTTTGGGACGGGAAGGTGATGTGATAATGGATATTCCAACCTATTACGAGGGACGCGTCAACATTATCTCGGTTAAGGACGATTGGGTGAGGATGTGGCTCGCGTCCGAGGAAAACGGCCAGAAGTATTATATCTACTACTATGGCGAACTCACGGACAGCGGGTATATTTGCGGCACGGACGAGGCGCCGGAGCTGATCTACGCCGTGTCCACAAAAACCAACAAGGAAATTATGCTGTTTGACGGGGCGATTTGCGGGTATGACAACATGTGCGTTTCGCACGCCGAGGAGGCTTCCGTTCTGGTTCGCCGGAAGCTGAAAAAACTCGATACCGGCCCGGTAAGAGTGATGATATCCGCGGAATATAGTATTGATTTCGAAAGCATAAAGGACGATTTTTACTTTACTGACGAAGATCACGTAGTAATAGGCGACGATAATAAGGTTTATTTGTGGGACGACTTAAAAAGTAACGGCATCACCGGGCTCAGTATCTGCCTGATAGACGAAAAAGACAACAGAAGCTATATAGTAGACGCGGATCTGTGATAAATAAAGGAGATTGCCCGATGCTCTGTAAATGCGGCCGCACCCACACCCCCGAAACCGCCGACATAATGATCGGCTTTGGCGCGCTGGCGTCGCTTTCCGGTTTAGCGGCCAAATACGACCCGACCGGCGGCCCCATATTTCTCATTTCAGACGAAAACTGCTATTCCGCCGCCGGAAAAAAAGTCTTGTCCGCGCTGAACAGCGCGGGTTCGCGCGGCCCGGACATCACCGAATTGGTTCTGACCGGCGGTACTCCCGCCGGCGGCGCGGAATCCGTCCTCCCCGATGAGCGAAGCCTAGGCCGCGTCTTTGCCGAGTGCCCGCCCGACGCGGGCCTGATATTGGCCGTGGGGAGCGGCACAGTCAACGATCTGGCGCGTTTCGCGGCCTCGCGGCTCAGGATACCGTACATCGCCGCCGCCACGGCCCCGTCCATGGACGGCTACGCGTCCGGCGTGTCCGCGCTGCTTATCGGCGGCTTCAAGTCCACCTACACCGCCGTGCCGCCCGCGGCGATCGTTGGCGATGCGGAAATACTCTCCGCCACGCCCGCGATAATGTATTCCGCTGGCTTTGGCGACATAATGGGGAAATACACCAGCCTGAACGACTGGCGGCTGGGCGGCTTGATTTTTGGGGAATACCATTGCGGCTATATCGAGGGCCTGGTGAAAGAGGCCGTCGAAAAGTGCGCCGCGAACCCGTCGGACGCAGCGTCCTTGATGGAGGCGCTGTGCTTGTCCGGCGTGGCCATGAGCTACGCGGGCAGTTCCCGGCCGGCCTCCGGCGCGGAGCACCATCTGTCGCACTTCTGGGAAATGAAGTTCATAGCGGAAAACCGGCCCGACCCGCTCCACGGCCTGAAAGTCGGCGTGGCGACGCTGGTAATGCTGAGATTGCGGGAGATGCTGAGGGAGGAGGAGGGCGGAAGCGGGCAATCGGGCGGATGCGGGCAGGCAGGCGGAAGTGAGCAATCGGACGGAAGCGGGCGGCCTGACGCCGCCCCTACGGAGTTGCCGGCGATATTTGGCCGCGCCCGCGAAAAGGCGCGGAACTTCGACTTTGCGGCATATGAGGACAAAATACGCGAAATTTACGGGCGGAACGCGAAAAAAATAATCGACGCGGAAATTACCGAACGGCAGCTTGAAAATGTAGAGAAGCGGATCGATAATTATCAGGCGAAATGGGACAGTATTTTGATTGAATTAGGCAGCACGCCGCCGATGGATAGCGTCAAAAAAATGCTGCAAAACGCCGGAGCGCCTGTCAGCCCCCAGGAATTGGGCGTGACAAGGCGCGAGTTCATCGACGGCATCGTGTATGCCAAAGAAATCCGCCAGAGGTTCACGATTTTGCGGCTTTTGGCCGATTTGGGCGTGCTGGAGGAATACGCCGAATTGCTGGCCGCGGAGTTTGGCTACAGTTAAGAAGATAATAGACTAAATATAGTCTAATTTTGTTAAACGATCGCATACATGTTCAAGGCAGCTCAATGCCCTGTTTTGTCCTGGATTTCCTATAAACCACGACCTTATTCCCGATCACTTGCACGACCTCGGCTCGCGTCCGCCCGGCGAGAGTCTCCGCCACGGCTTTTGGCTCCTCCTCGCAGTTGTTCAGGACGGTCACTTTGACGATCTCCCGCGCCTCAAGCGCCTCGTCCAGGCTCCGCACCGCTTCGGGCGTGACGCCCTGGCGCCCGATCTGCGCCGCCGGCGCGAGGTTGTTCGCCATTGCGCGCAGAAACGCGCGCTGTTTGCTGGTTAACATATAACTGCTCCTGTCCGCTTATTAGTGAACTTATTTTCATATTCGTAGTCCAGAATCGCGTAAAAATATTGATCCGCCCAGGCCCCGTTCCAGGGCAGTTCCCCACGGAACACGCCCTCTTTGGTCATGCCGATTTTCTCCATAACGCGCCGGGAGGCCGCGTTGTGCTCGTTGCACATGGCGAACACCCTGTGCGCGCCCCAATTATCGAATGCGTAGCTTAGGGCGATTTCAGCCGCTTCCGTACAGTACCCCCGCCGCCGGTATTCAGGCAAAACGCAATAACCGATTTCCCAGGTTTTGCGCTCCTCGTCCCCCCAGTGGATACGAAACTCGCCGATGGGCGTCTTTTCGCTGTCGTCCAGGCAAACGATAAAGTGCCTGTCCCCCTTGCCGATACGATCCAGGATTTTCTTGCGCACGGCGTCCCTGTCGGTTTGAATCGAGGGTTCAAACGGCCTTAGTCCCGGGGTCGTCTTCATGTCTGCGATGAAATCTATGTTCTCCGCGCTTACCGGAGTCAAAATTATCCTCGGCTGCATAACTCCCCTCCTTCGCATCATCGAATTTTGATTATATTCGCACATTTTTGCGGAAAAGAACCGCAAAAATATGCTCATAACGTGAAAATCGCTACGCGATTTCAGCCGCTTGCGCGGCCGGTTCGACTTCGTCGAACTCACGTTAAATAGCGCTCATTACTTGTAGTAATCAAACACCATCGAATAAATCCTGACAGTCTCCCCGTCGCTTATCCCCATATCTTCCAGTTCCTTGATTATCCCCTTGTCGCGCAGGTATTTCTGAAAGAACGCGAAGCCCTTCTCCGTGTCCAGGCTCGTGTAGCCCAGCATCCGCTCGATCCCCGGCCCCTCGACCGCGTAGCAGTCCTCCTCCTTCGTGACCGTGAACGGCTGCGAGTCGATGACGACCTCCGCGTATTCCTCGTAATCCTCATCGAACACGATGTCCTTGGGATAATCCCGCAAAATCGCCGCCGCCGCCGCTAAAAGGTCGTCCAGCCCCCGGTTTGCCGCCGCGGAAATCGGGAAAACCCGCACGCCCCTTTCCTTCCCATATTCCTCTATCTTCGGAAGGTTCTCCCTGGCCTCCGGCAAGTCCATCTTGTTGGCCGCGATGATCTGCGGCCGCTTCAAAAGCTCCGGATTGTAGTTCTCCAGCTCCCTGTTTATCATTTCGACGCACTCCACCGGGTCAACGCCCTCCTGCCCGGACGCGTCCACCACGTGGATGAACGCTTTCGTCCGCTCCACGTGCCGCAGGAACTCGTGCCCAAGGCCCGCGCCTTCGCTGGCCCCCTCGATCAGCCCCGGGATGTCCGCCAGCACGAAGTCCGCGCCGTCCTTGCCCCGCACTACGCCTAAATTCGGCGAAAGGGTCGTGAAGCGGTAGTTGGCGATCTTCGGATTGGCGTTTGTGACCATGGACAACAGGGTGGACTTGCCCGCGTTCGGGAAGCCGATTATGCCCGCGTCGGCGATCAGCTTCAGCTCCAGGATCAGGTCGAACTCCCGGGCCACCACGCCCCGCTCGGCGTACCTTGGGGCCTGGCGCGTCGCCGTGGCGAAACGCGCGTTGCCGCGGCCGCCCTTGCCGCCCTTCACCAGGACGTGGCGCTGCCCGTTCGTGACCATGTCCGCCATGACCTTCCCGGAATTCGCCTCCCGCACGACCGTCCCCATCGGCACGCGTATGACCGCGTCCCCGCCGTTTGCGCCGGTGCGGTTCTGCTTGCCGCCGTCCGCGCCCGGCTCTGCCTTGAATACCTTGGCGTACCGGAACTCGATGAGGTTGTTCAGCCCGTTGTCGGCCACGAACTCCACATTGCCGCCGCGGCCGCCGTCGCCGCCGTCCGGGCCGCCAGTGGGCACGTACTTCGCGCGGTAGAACGAGACGCAGCCGTTCCCGCCGTTGCCGGCCTTGACGTGGATTTTTACTCTGTCTATGAACATGGATTTCAGCCGCCTTAGAGTTACATGTTATAAGAATTATTCGATTGGGTATGGCTTTGGCCATTCCGGTATTTCTGTTTGAATGTAATACGCATTATATGGATAATGCGCAATTATTCAAACTTTTGGTTTGATGTGCATTATGCTTATACTATTCGTTCGCTATATACATACGTCACAAAATCTAGACGCAGTATTCCATTCTTACTGCCATGGTCAAATCTTTCGTTCAATTCGGTGGTATACGCTTCATATCCTGTATCGCCTTCCAGCGGTACACCTTCCATCGACGAATAATTCAATAACCATTTTTCTCGCGTAAAATAAACGGGATTAGGAAACTTCCGCACCTCTGGATTTCGATAAAAAATTTCTGTAATTTTTTCATAAGCTGGAGATAATGTAGTTTCATCATTCCATATTGAAACTACAATAGGATTAGGTTTGCCGATTCTTAGGCATTCAGCGCGAAACATACCTAAATCGAATCGCCTTAACGCTTGTGCGTTAGTAATAACTTCAACGCAATTTTTTGGAAGTGTCGTGGCTTCGGCTGTGCCGTTAATAATTTTAGCATTTGGGAATGATGCAAGAGTTATTGTAAGCTGTTCACGCATATCAGAATTAGGTTCAACTGCGAATATCTCATATCCGCATCGAGCGATAAGTTCCGTAAACTTTCCAGTTCCCGCACCTATATCAGCGAATGTTGCTCCCTGCGGTACAAGTTTACAAATGTATTCCACGGCTTCGTCGGGATAGCTTGGACGCGCTTCCGCATACGCTTTTGCCCGGCCTGTAAATGCTGCTATGTTCATCTTCTTCCTCCTGCAAATACAAATAATCTTCATCGCCAATGAATTATACGTGCTGCGCATTACCCGCCTAACCCGAATACCGTCTTACCATTTTCACTCCGATATCCTCACATATTCATTTTCTTTTCTTACTTTTCCTTTGAGCCGCCGATCAGCCTGTTCATCGCGAACCCGACCCCCAGCACGATCCAGAACACCGGCGACACCGACACGGTGCTGTCCGTGGACAGCGACGCCACCGCATAGCCCACGACCCCGGCCAATATTCCGATCTGGAGCCCCCAGACCTTTATGTCCTCTTTTTTCGCGCGAAGTATCGCCCGAAGCGCCGTGACGATAAAGTACCCGAAAATGAAGAGCAGCGCCAGCATGGATATGCCGCCCGTGTTCACGGCGGTCTGCATGAACATGTTGTGGGCCTTGTCCACGATGATGTACGGGTTGCCCATGAATTCGGCCTTTCCGATTACGTCGTCCTGCGGGAAAACCAAAGCGAATGTGTCCGGGCCGCTGCCTATTACCGGGTGGTCGAGCATCAGCGGGATCGTCCGCGACCAGATGTATCCTCTCCCGCTGCCCCATAATTCCATGCCGCTGAAGCCCAGCGTCCTGACGGTATCGTCGGGGCTCAGCAGCTTCATCGAGCTGGAAACCGGGTCGAGCTTATCGTTGTTGTCCACGGCGAACCTGAAGCTGACGCCGTTCATCAAAAACGCGGCGAAGCTGCCCTGGCTTTGGATCTGAAAGCTGCCAAACCCGCTTATGCTGTAGCTGTCGGTCGTCCAGGTGCTCTGGTCCGCACCGGAGGGGGCGGACGTGCTGGAGCTGCCCGGGGCGGCCGTCTTCCCGTCCGGCCCGGCGGCTGTGAACTTGCCGCTGGCCGTGTCGTAAGTTACGGAAACGGCGCCGTTTTGCGTGGATATGGTCGCGGTGGCGTCATTGAAGGACAGGCCGTTGAAGAAATTCGTGCTCTGGGTGGAGCTCATGTCGAACACTTTCGTGGCCGTCTTGGCGATCCCGTTCCTGACCGCCGGAACCAGCGCGCAGACCAGAACGCCGACGACGACAATCCCCGCCGCGGCCGCCATGATCCCGGGCTTCGGGGTGATTTTTATCTTTTTCGACGCCAACAGGACGACAAATATCACGATAACCGCCAAAACCGCCATTGCCATGCCCATGAAGCCCCCGGCGGAATCGCAGCCGATCCAGCAGAAGAACAGCAGCGCGGCGTCCGCGATGAAGGCGACGCGGATGCGCAGGTCTTTCCCGGCGTATATCGCGCCCATGACCATGAGCGGGACGAGCAGCGACGTGTAGGCCCCCACGCAGTTCGGGTTGAAGAGGGTGGAGTAGACCTGATTGTAGACGAAGGTCAGATGTTTCGTCGCGGAGGCGGAACCCAGCACCAGCCACTGGAAAAACTTGGTCTCGAAGGGGTTAAGCCCCATGAACTGGAAGAAGCCGATCATTCCGATCACGAAGCCGGAGATAAGCACGCCCCACAAGATGAATTTTACCTTGAAAAGGCTCTTGGCGAAGGCAGTGGCGGCGAAGAACAGCACGAAATACCCCAGCAGCACGAAAACGCTCTCGAACCGCTCCGATATGCCGTGGATAACCGTATATTTGTAGGGCGACAGGAACCAGGACAACAGCGCGAACAGCGCGAACACCCCCACGGCTATGTAAAGGGGTTTCATGAAAAAGGTGTGATCAGATTTATTTTTTTTGCCGATTTTTATATTTCTAGCGTTCGATATCACAGTAACCAGAATGTACACAATAAAAGCTATACACCAATATGCCGCTGTAATATATTGATATTGAGGAAAAGCAATATTTCCCACTATCGTCAATAAAAAACCCAATACCATTATAGCAATATATATCGGATTAAAATAACCTCGTCGCGTTTGCTGCTGCGTCTTCCAAAGACGGAGGACTACCATCCGGTAGACCGCGTAAACGATAATAATCACGGCCGCGCAGAGTATCAAAATGCTCTTATAGTAGGAGAACATGTCGTTCGTGGTGGTCATGTTGTAATAGAGGGAGGCCTGATCCGGGCCCACGGGCCGCGCGGCGTACCTGACGATGAGCGGGACGACGGCCGCCGTGAGAAAGAGGACGACGCCGAACACCCAGTCCGCCTGGCTGAAATCCCTGAAACCGGCGGCGGCCTGAAAGTTCAGCTTGCGGATGGCGGCGCGTTTCATCTGCGCGGCCTGTTTAGGCTTGGACAGGGGGGCGGATGAGGATTTTACGGCCGGAGAGGATTTTGCCGCTTGCCTGCCGGCGGGGGAGTGGTTTGTTTTATTGCCCATGGCTGATCTCCTTACGTTATTCGGTTGAGTAGGATTACCCTTCGTGCGGCGCTGCCGTCAAACTCTCCAGCCGTTTTGCGCGTTCGAAAGCTATGGCGAGAAATTTTTCGGCCGATTTATCTTCGTAACCTTTATTCGTGACCTCCAGCGCCACAGCGCCTTTGTAGCCTGTCCCGGCGATTTTGCGCATTGTCGCGGGCCAGCCGACCGTCCCGTCGAAGGGCAGGCGGTGCTGGTCTTCTTCGCCCGCGCCCGATATGAACCCGCCGTTGTCGTGCAGATGCAGCGCCGCCAGCCGAGAGCCGTATAAAGACAGCCAGTCCACCTCCGGCGTCCGGCAGTTTTGGTGGCCCGCGTCGAAGCACAAGCCAAGCCCCGGAGATTGTATCCGATCCAGAATATACGGCGGGTATTCGGGTTTTTTGAGGTTCTCCACGGCGATGCGCACGCACTTTTCCTCCGCCAGCCATGTCAGCCGTTTCATGCGCTCCAGACCGAGCGGGTTAGGCGGCGGAGGCTCGCTCCCGCGCGACAAGTGCATGACCAGCGCCGGAACGCCGCATATGGCCGCGTCCTCCAGGCGTTTCGCGTACATTTCGGTCAGGCCCTCGCCGTTAAGGCTGTCGAGCCAAATATCGTTGCAGCTGTCGAAGGGCAAGTGTGCGCTGTCGATCGACAGGCCAAGCCGCCGGGCGTAGTCCGGGTACTCGAGATAACTGCTGTTGTCGAACTCGTCGCCCCACCACAGCAGAACCGCGTCAAAGCCCGCCTGTCGGATAAGCTTTATGCGCTCTTTCGGCGGGAAGTCGTAATCGAACCAATCATGGATGGCGATCATGGCGGATACCTTCTTTCAAAGGCCGAACAGGATACGGGGGTAATGAGATGACAGGCATATTATAAATCACGGAGGATTATATGGCAAGCGGGTTAAATGCAAGGGAGTTGCCAATCGCGTTGTTATAGATGCCGCCCGTCATTGCGGGCTTGATCCGCAATCTCCTTCTTTTAATGAGATTCCGGCGCTGGGGCCGGAATGACGGCGTATGATTAACACCGCTATTTAGCCACTCCCAAATGCAAGGGCGGGGAAATCAATTTTTCACGGCATGGCGAAAAAATACGCAATGACGCAGGGCCGGGCATGGTCTGTCCTACGGCCCGTTCACGTCATTAACCGTTGTTTCGCTGTATAACTGGTTTCGCTGTATAACCGCCTTACATTGATTACTTCCAGAAAATGTAACAACACTTATTGAAATACCGATTAATCATTACGCTTTTTTCGTAGGGGCAATTACCAATGGTGATAGTATCAACCAGTGTTGAAATCAATACCAGTTACAGTGATTTGGCGAGATTCAGCCATTTCTGCGGTCTTGGGCAATCCTGCAAACACCGGCTTGCTAGCCTGCCAACGCCAGTTACTACTATCACCATTGCCAATCGCACGCGGGCGGCTAATAGCCGCCCCAACGAGCGTAGTGCTTAATTGATGGAGGGATACTTGGCGGCCCAAGCGCGAAAAAACCCTCCGCTTTCCGGCGGAGGGGGAGGCAACTTGGACCTGTTGACAAATGGCAGATTTGAATGCGGGCGGCTGTACCCCTACGAAAGGCCGAAATCCGCCATTGTCCCTGTAGGGGCGACTATTAGTCGCCCGGTAATCCGACTTTGTCAACAGGTCCAACTTATTATGCCACGTCAAACGCATGAATATTTCAGTGCCGACGAAGCCCGTAATCTCGTTGCCGACAAACGCCAAAAACAGGCCTAGAACTCAAATCTCTATTGTCGTTTTTTAGCGAATGTCGATTTCAAGCCATTGTTCATGCGTTTGACGTGCTTATTATGCAGGAAAATCAATTTTCCGTCATAATGCACAATGCGGTGACACGATTTCGTAGGGGACGCCGCCCTCGGCGTCCCAGTTTTTATCAATAATGCTCAATTTCAATGTTGATTTTGTGCAATCAGGACGCAGGCGTAAGCCGTGGGGCGGCGTCCCCTACGGAATTGGGCTTCTGCCTTGTGCATAATAACGGAAAATTGATTTCCGTGCTTATTATGTCGTTGACGGACAGAAAAATATTCCCAAAGCCATGCGCCGCGTTTTACCTTCTTCCGTACTTTTTCTTCATCACCCTTACGCAAGCGCCGACAGCCAGCATTTCCAGCGGCATGATCACCGTAAGCGCCAGAACGCCGGGAGGCACGGCTTGGCCGGTAAGGGGGTTCTCTTTGATTGTGCCGCCTGCGCTATGCGTACCCTCCGCCATGATGTTTGCGCTGCCGGCCGCGGCTTGGAGGTTTGTCGCCCGATCACCGCTTGCCGCGCCGGTTTCGGCCAGCAAAACAGCGTTATCAGTCTCAACCGGAGGAACCGCCGGCTGTACGTCCGAAGCGGACACGTCCCCGTTTTCGCCCACGGCAGCCCCGCCGTCGGCGTTCCCGGGATGAGCCGGGGATTCGGACGGCTCCGGCGCGATGACCGCCGGAACTGGGGGGACTGCAGTCATGGGCGATTCACGCTCTGTGTCCGCCGATGGCGGCGGCGGCGCAATTACCGGCGCTATAGGCGATGCCGGCGGATAGGTCGTTAATGGCGTACATGCCGCCGGAAAAATCACTGGCAGCGCCGCCGGAATTGTGATATAGGGTGGATTCGGCGTCGCTACAGGCGATGCCGTGGGCGTCGTTGTGGGCGTGGCGGACGGAATTGCTTTCGGCGTCTCCTTTGGCGTGGCGGTTGGAGTTGCCGTCTGCGTCTTCGCAGGTATAACGGACGGAGTTGCCGTGGGCGTCTCCACAGGCGTTGCGGACGGACTTGCCTTGGGCGTCTCCTTTGGTATGGCGTTTGGAGTTGCCGTCTGCGTCTCCGCAGGCGTGACGGTTGGCATCGCTGTCTGCGTCTCCGCAGGCGTGGCGGTTGGAGTTGCAGTCTGCGTCTCCTTTGGCATGGTTGTTGACGTTGCAGTCTGCGTCACCTTTGGCGTAACAGTCGAGGCCGTCGTCTGCGTCTCCGTTGGTATGCCGGATGGCGTTCCCGCAGGCGTGACAGCCGGGGTTGCCGCAGCCGCCGGGCCAGGCGCGTCCGCTTTCTCAAGCACCAGCGTGACAGCCTTGCCGCCGCCCGCAATGCCCCGCAGTGGGTCGCTGTCCGGCGATACATGCCCGTAAGCGTAAGCCGCGCCGCCGATCATGATCCGTGCGCCGGGCGCGGGCGTGGGCACGTTATACGCGTCCCCGGCGCCGTATCCGGCCTGGGAGGTCATCAGCACGCCGCCGTCCTCGTCCGTATAATTCACGGTAACTATGGCGTCGCCCGCCGCGGGCAGGGGGTTAACCGGCTGGATGATGAATGTGACCGCTTTGTCCGCGTCCATTACGCCGGTCAGCGGGTCGCTTCCGGCGGCCGCCGCCACGTACAGGTATCCCGCGCCGTTGACCGTTATGCCAGGGCTGGGCTCACTTATATTGTACGCGGCGTCCTGGGCCAGCATGTAGTCGGTGCTGGCCGATATAACGCCGCCGTTCAGGTCTACGAAGCTGACCGTAAGGGCCGGCGTCCGCGGCTTATCGGGCGTCCGCCGCGCGTAAAGCGCCGGGCCGCCCGCCGGGCCGGGGCCGCCCTGGGTGATCTCCTGAACCGTGGGCGCGGCTGCTTTTACCCAGCCGCAGTCGTCTATGAGGTTGCCCATGGCCGTGCCGGCCTTGTCCACACGCCCGTCGGAGCTGTACGCGTACAGCTCGCGGCGCGTGGCGGTCGTGTCGCCGGTGTTCGGAGCGCAGGTGTCGGCAGGCACGGTGTAATAGCCGTAGCGACAGCCCCAGTTGCCGTTATTGGCCTGCCCGCCGAAGGCTGCGTCCGTCAGGTCTGCGTTGGACCTGTCCTGGAACCGTTCAATACCGTCTTTACGGCCAATTTTCCGCCAGGCAAGCTCTAGAGCTTCGTCAGCGCCTCCTGGCGTACAAGCTGGTAAGTACGCGTCGTCGGCGCTTCCTCGCCTGACGAAAAATTGTCGCGTAAATACGGCATCGCCCGGTTCCAGGACAGGTCTATTGGACGTGCCCGCCTCGGGCTGGGCGCGGCCCGCGCCGGCAGTGAGCAAAGAGGAGGCGTAAGGGATGTTGTCCGGCGAATAGCCGGCCCTGCGTGGCGCGCCGGAGCCGCCGTACATCACCGTATACGGCGCGCCCAGGAGCATCCGGGCGGTGTCCGCGCCCGTGCGGCCCGCGTGCCGGAACGACCACATGTATATCGAACCGACCGTGGTCGAAAGGTCTTGATACGGGCTGGACTGCATGGCGCCGTTGATTTCCGCCATGAAAGAGCTGGAGCCGTCCGCGCCAGCGCCGAGGCTCCCGGCGTGCGTGTGGGTGAAATAATTTACCGCGCCGCCGGTCTGAAAGCCGGACTGCCAGATTTCGATCACTTGATCCCCGGCGGCGGTTTTCCAGCCGGGCACGTTTTGGTCGCCGGCTATGCCCGCGCCCAGTTGAACCGACTGATCGAACTGCCCGGAGGGTTTGTTGCCGCCGGCGGCGCTGCCGTTGAAGTTATACGGGGTGTAGCTGATTCCCACCGCCGAATTCCTGGCGGCGCCGTTCGACGCGTTTATGGTGGCGTTTGAGTCCGACAGCGGATTCAGCTCAAATCCGGCGTTTACAAGGCTAGTCTGTGTCGCTGTCGGGGCCGCCGGCGGGTTCACGGCCATGTCGGCCGCCGCGGGCATCGGGATCAATGCCGCCGCCATCGCCGCGATCACCAGGAACGCGGCGGAGCCCGCCAGTATTTTGCGTGTCCTTTGCATGCAGCTGCGCCTCTTTCGATGTAGTTTTAGGTAGAAAATCATCGGATTTATTTACTAAATCTACATCGGCGCGGGCAGGGGGAATCTTGAATTAATTTTCCTTTCTTGCAAACATGAATAAATTTCACCTTCTCATAAACATGGATTAATTTCCCCTTCCCACAACCCGCTCTTCCCGTCCGCCCCCATATATGCTATACTATCCCCCAAACTCACAACTACGGAGGCGATAATATGTTCGAATTCAACAAGCGCACCAACCTCCTGGAGCGCAGCGAGACGCGCTACCAGCTCCAGGACGTGAAATCGCCGAACCTCAACCGCAACCTCTTCCCCTACGACGAGATACCCAAGATAGCATTTAACCACCGGATCGTGCCTATAGACATGCCGGACGAGATATGGATGACCGACACCACCTTCCGGGACGGGCAGCAGTCCCGGGAGCCGTTCGCCACAGAGCAGATCGTACATATATTCGACCTCCTGCACGAGCTTTCCGGGCCGAACGGCCTCGTGCGGCAGAGCGAGTTCTTCATATACACGAAAAAAGACCGCGACGCGGTGTATAAGTGCCTGGAGCGCGGCTATAAATACCCGGAGATAACCAGCTGGAGCCGCGCCTCGAAGAGCGATTTCGAGCTGGTGAAGTCCATCGGCCTGAGGGAGACGGGTATTTTGGTGTCCTGCTCGGACTATCACATCTTCCTGAAAATGAAGATGACCCGGCGGCAGGCCATCGACCACTACATATCCGTGGTGCGCGAGTGCATGGAGCACGGGATTCGGCCGCGCTGCCACTTCGAGGACATCACCCGGGCCGATTTTTACGGCTTCGTGGTGCCGTTCGTGACGGAGCTGACCGACCTGATGAACGAAACGGGCGTGCCGGTGAAGATACGCGCCTGCGACACCATGGGCTACGGAACGACCTTCCCCGGCAGCGTCATGCCGCGCAGCGTCCAGGGCCTGATCTACGGCCTGCACCACCACGCGGGCGTGCCCCATGAGCTTATCGAGTGGCACGGGCACAACGATTTCTACCGCGCTGTGGTCAACGCGGCTTATGCCTGGCTCTACGGGGCGTGCTCGGTCAACTGCTCGCTCCTTGGCATCGGCGAGCGCACCGGGAACACGCCGCTGGAGGCCATGATCTTCGAGTACGCCCAGCTGAGGGGCGACCTGGGCGGCATGAACACCGAGGTCATCACGGAGATCGCGGAGTATTTCGAGAAGGAGATCGGCTATCCGATCCCGCCCATGACGCCCTTCGTGGGCAGGAACTTCAACCTGACCCGCGCGGGCATCCACGCGGACGGGATTTTGAAGAACGAGGAGATATACAGCATTTTCGACACGGAAAAGTTCCTGAAGCGGCCGAGCAGGATTTCCGTGTCGAGCACCTCCGGCCTGGCGGGCGTGGCGCACTGGGTCAACACGCATTACGGCCTGACCGGCGGGGAGGCTTTCGACAAGCGGAACCCCATCGTCGGGGAGATCAAGGCGTGGGTGGACGCGCAGTACGAGGACGGGCGGGTGACGGACATTACCGACGCGGAGATGGAGGAAGAGGCGGAAAGGGTGATGAGGGGTACGGAAGAGTAAAAGTAAATCATGCAAATACACCATACACAGGGAGGGCAGCAAAATGGCAGGAAATCATATCGTGTGCAACTGCAGGCAGGTAGATTACCTGACGATCCGCAAGGCGATGATCGCCGGGGCGCGGACGCTTCAGGAAATAAAGGAAATGACCGGCGCGTCCACCGTATGCGGGCAGTGCGCGGGCGAGATCAGGGAGATATTGGCGTCGGTATGCGGGTGCAAGCACGTTTCGCTGGCGGAAGTGGTCGCCGCCGTGGAAAACGGCGCGGACACCGTGGAGAAGGTCGGCGAGGCCACCGGCGCGGGGACGGATTGCGGGAAGTGCAAAGCGCTGGTGCAGAATGTTATTGATATGGGGAGGTAATTATCACAAAACGGCAAACCCCGGCGGCCTGCGTGTTTAACAGGCCGCCGGGGTTTTTTTACTTTAATATCATTTTTTCCAACGATGCAGAAACGATACAATTCCGATGCCTTTTTGATGCGGACAACATTTAGCATGACGAATGTTTCCAATAAAGAGGAGGGGAATTCGTGAAAAAGAAGAGACTTTTGTTGAAGTTCGCGGCTGTTTATTGCGCGGCTGTTTTCACATTTACTTTAATGCCGGCGGCCGCGCCCGCCGAAACAGCCGAGACGCCGGCAACGGTCAATACGTCCGAAACACCTGAGATACCCGTAACGGCCATTACGATCGTACCGTCCGGGACGCCTGAAACGCCCGAAACATATGTTTTTGTTATCAATGGGATTTCATATGAGTCATCTCTGCCGCCTGATATCGAAAACGGGCAAGTGATGATACCTTTCAAAACACTCGACATTGCGCTGGGATTGATACACATCACCGATAAGGCGTATCTTGCGAATTTGTTTGGAGTAAAAATCGAATTCATCTCGGACGGGTATGGGTATATTTGCGGTTCAAATGAGGCTGTGCTTGTGTTTTACGATATTCCCGATGGAATTGATCCGGCCGAGGCTTTAGGGTTTGAGCCGGACTACGGAAGTATGGATATAGATGGGGAAAATTACATTTACGCCCAATACGCGGCGGATGTCTTTGGCGTGGTAATTGAAGCCGCGGGAATAACCTACGCTCCCGTGCCGTTGCTGGAGCCATGGAAACCCGCGTCCGAACCGGACGCAGCCGTTACCGGGCCAGTGCCGCCGGTCACGTCGGGTTCGGCCATTACAGCGCAGGAAACACAGGCCACATCAGGTTCGGCCATTGCGGTGCAGGAAACACAGGCCACATCGGGTTCGGCTATTGCGGTGCAGGAAACAAGCAATGACGAATACTAAGTTGAACGGCCATACCAGGGCCAAAAATATATAAAAGCGAGTCATAACTGACTCGCTTTTATTTTTGAGGTTACTGTATCGTATCGCATTATGTGGGAGTGTCGAAACTTTCGTGTAATTGGTAACTCACGGTGAATAAAACAACCAAGTAAAGACAACAATTCAGGTACGCCGAAAAGGATAGGGCAACGCAGGGGTGCGACCCGAGCAGTCCG
>Ga0123354_10008770_pt1 | contig 15415 bp, 6 predicted proteins | sample TergutLab28metaG_2_FD_97872 | JGI IMG/M metagenome (GOLD analysis project Ga0123354, IMG submission 97872) | Labiotermes labralis P4 segment gut microbial communities from Petit-Saut dam, French Guiana - Lab288 P4 | ecosystem: Host-associated > Arthropoda: Insects > Digestive system > Gut ...
ACATAAAAATAAAAAATGTAAAAATAAAGAAATAAAAATTCTTAGTACTCAATTTTTTTTCTCTTTCTTTTTTTTTTTTTTTTTAATATAATAAAGAATGTGCCACTTGTGTATATTTCACACATTCAGAAGTATTTGTTATATATGGATAAATTACTGTAGTTAATTTGAAGTACGGTATAACAAAGTACTTTATGATGTCTGCCTTTATTCATAGGCATGTGGAATTGTGTATCGTGTATCTTCAGGCGTAGGTAACTACCTACCTCAATTCAGTGATGAATGAAGACACATTTTTATGTTTTTGTGCTGCCATTTGTTCTGTGTTATTATAATACTAATACCAATACTATGAATAAGTTGACGCAGGGTTATTACAAATGAAGTATATGCCTTTTGAGACATTACTATGAAACAACTAATTGTCTCATAGAGAGTGTGTCATTGGCATTGAAACATAACTCATAGTTTCTTTTCTAGTTGGCAGGTGATTTATTCTAAGAAGACATCGTGTGCCACTTCTGACAGAATATAAAGAGTGCTTGGAAGATTTAAGGGCCATGGAAGCCCCAAACCATGGTCCCCAGATCCCCAGATCTAAACTGTCTGCAGTTTGTTTGTGGGATTCTGTTTAAAATCATGTCTGTGCCTTACCCAGTACATGTCATATCTTAGGGCCCACAATTAACCAAGGTATTACATCAGTTGTATAAGAGTCTTTACAGAAAGTTTGACATGAAGCCCTGCATCAGTTTCAATACTGCCAGAATTGGGACTGGAGCAAATATTTAGCATTTATAGAGTTACATTTATTTTGTCTTTACTGTTCCCATTAATACTAATATAACGTTTATAAGACTCTATTGATTCACAGTAATTTTTTAAATAAAATCATGTACTTAATTTTTAACAAGTCTGTGAGGTGAAGATGATGTACAAAATAACTATGCTGTGACCAGAGTGTCCTCATTACTGACAAATAATAAACACTACCTTGACAAAATGAGGAGGATTTCTGAATTAGACAACATAACATGAAATTAGTTGCAGACTAATATAAGGAATGTCAGTGTCCACAGAACACAGATGTATTATGCAGCACCAGTTATATCCAGTTGATGAATTACGTATTGTGCTGAATCCATTGCAACCTTCTTTAAGTGACACACTTCCATAGCCTTGAAAACCTGCTGAAAGAACAAAGAAGGATATAAGTATTGGGAAAGCTCGAGTCAGATCTGTGCTCGACCTCTTTGGTTATTTTGTGCCCATGTCAGTCTCCTTAGGGTTGTAAAAGAGGTACAAAACTGCAAAGTGGTATTTGGTTATGAAGGAATTTTCCATGGAGTATGTGAACTTTGTGCTTAAGTGCCAATATATTTTTTAGTTTGATGTAAAATATATTACTATGTAAAGGATATAATGAATATACTTACTGTTCTATGTTAGTATGAAAAATATAGTGCCATGATTTCAACCTGTATCATCCTAAGAGATCATATGCTAGTCTTTAAAATGTACTGGCAAATGGCCAGCATGATCTCTGTGTGTGTTTACTTGGTAGCAGTTTAAATGTCCACACTATGCCGGAAAATCTTAGGCTGTCGAGATATGCAATTGGCATTTAAATCCATCACCTAAAGGTTAACCTTAGTTGCTAATCACTTTGTGTTCAGTCACCTATGCTGTATGCCAAGCACATGTGCCAGCTGTTTCCTACTCTTCTTATTGGAAAGGTTCTGAGTTCTCTGTGACTTAGCAGTCACCATGTGGATTTCAGTACAATATGTTCACCAAAGATAGTTTCTGCATGAAGTGCCATTGTAAATTCAGATGAATATATTGGATGTGCCAGTTCCACACAGGAAAAAAATTTACAAATCAGTGCAAACATTTCAAGCAACAGGTTCTATTCTAGACAGTAACATAACAAACAAGAGACATGTGCTGAGGAAAAACTGTGCAAAATTGGTGCCTGACTGGAGACATTTCCAAGAAAGTCTGATGTGAATTGCATAATAAGTGGGTGTGTTTACATCATTACATCAAAACTGCTGCATAAAACAAGTGTGGTTTGCACACTGCAATACATACCATGACACAGAACTGAATTTTGTTAACTGGTACCATTATGTGGTGCATGCTGAAGAAGTGCATCCCATGTTAATGAAGTGTTATTACATGATGTTAAGGTTCGTATGTGATGTGTTATATGAGTGCAGCTAGGATTTTTGGTCCCATTTCTTACTGAGACCATAAATATGTACCAATTTTGTTTGTAGAGGTTTACTAGGTAAAACAGAGAGTGCATACTTATATGTAATCTGACAATTAAGTATGGTATTGGAAGACCTACATGAACTTCTACGTTTATTGTAACAGAATATCTCCAAAATTTGTCTGACAAATATTTTATATGAAGCTATTTGAATTATTTGTGTTTTTTCGCATGATGAACCATGATGGTTTGCAGGATTCATTGCCTGAAGAATTATATTTGTTTAGCTGGATGTGAAAATGACATTCGTATGTGTTCACAGTATACAGTCCCCCCCTTCATCCATATGGTGTATTTATGATGGTGATATTTCACATGTATATAATCTTCTACAATACAAATTCTAATATAATTTTACATTAAAATGTTGCAACACATGTATATGAAGCATCATGTCATCTGAGGATACAAGTTCAAACAGGATTCCCCCCTATCAAGTTAGCAGAGTTTCATTTGCCCTGCCATTGTCTTGAATGCTGTTACTCTTTGTTTCTGCTTGGTTTTTGATGAAATGACAACATGAAGGTGTATTATTAGTCCCAGCATATTTTGTCTCTATGGTAACTTTTTTTTGAAGGAAACAAGACGGTATGTCACTCATCAAGGAACAGTATTTTACCTGCTTTGGAACTAAACTTTGGGGTCATGACAAACCACGGGCTCCATACACAGCATGTCACTGTTGTGTTCCAATGTTGAGCCAACATGCTATGGTGTGGCTTGAATCTAGAAGCCTATCCCATTACCATCATGGCCACCACAAATCCCGTATAGACTCTTCTACGGTACAATTAAAACTAGGTCTCCATGTTGAGATGCTAGCTATTAACTGCCTGACCTCTGGCACATCACAAGAATAGTTATATTCGAGATTGTATAAAAGGGTAGTACCAAAGACATACACCTGCTAAAACATACAAAATGAAATACCGATCCTAGTGAGTGATTTGTTTTTCTGAAAAATGCTGTAGTGGTCCATGCTCCAAGCTGCTTTCTGTGGAATCCCATGTTTATTGGTACAGAAATTGTGTGCAGAAATTTGTTCCATACTTATCCCACAAAGGTTAATTTGCCATTTACAGTGGTACATACTGTTGGATAATTAATTAGCTTAGTGACTGGAGGTTTTCTGCCAAGATGCCCAACAAGACACTGAAAGGCACTTTTCTTCAAAATGGCAATAGAAATGCTTTTGTTTAGGTTGTTCACCTTAGACACATGAGAATCTTAAAAACCTCTTGAATGAAAGTATATATAATTACTGCCATCTGCATCTCATACACATTTTATTAAAACTTCTTTCAGAATTTGGGCTGCATGTTTTTGCTATACATATGTGCTAACAGTAGTAATTCATAAGTTATGGTAAGTATACTTTAATTGTAGTTATCAGCATGATGGGACACTTCATTTCAGGACTCAAACATGTTTATTAAAAGTTACAAGGTACTGTTGTAGATACTTCAAAATAAGTGTGGTACTTGGTCAGCTGTCTGGTTACATAAAAATTCTGCATTATTAAATGTGAAAAGTGGAAGTGATTTTAATTCTGTTAGTTAATGTTTAATATACGTGTATTAAAGAAAGCCATGGACTACAAGTTAATGCTTTTTAAAGGTGATATCTGTACATTTTAATATGTGTATTGTCAGATGATTTAATGTAAGGTGTGCAAGTATAAAAAATGGTGTAAACTTTGCTGTACCCATCAAACAGCAGCACAGATAGGGTATGTACAGAGTACAGTGAACCTTTTGTCAGCTGTTACGATTTGGAGGTAACCGCTGTTTAGAAACTAAGACTTTGGCTGGCCTTTGTTAATAATGTAAATGTCTTCAGAGTAAGGAATCACTGGACCCAAGAAAATTATATATTGGGCTAGGATTCAGAGTTTGTAATGTTATTAAAAGTATGCTACACATCACTGTAAAAAATATTCATAGTTGAAAGGAGTGCTGCTGCTAAGAAATACCACAATTACAATAATAATTTAAAAGAAGTATTAACACTAAGCAGAATGTCAACTACCACACAAAAGTTTTTTTCATTGTTTGACATGGTTTATGTGTCATCATTTATTTTGGATTTTGGCTAATTTTTGCCACTGTTGGTAGTGGTTGGTAATGAACTTCATAACACAAAAAGAGGACACAGGACACTTTGGCCAAGGTTGCACAGTGAACAAAATAATTACATCTTTGCACCACTGATTTCAACAATGATAGATCTTATTTTGTATTAACATTTTTACACAAATAACAGTTTATTAACTCCATAACTATAGTTATGAAATATCTGGTACTGTAAGAGTATACACATTATCAGTCTTTGGGGAGTTTGGTGCTTTTTATGTAATTGTATAGGTGACAGAGTCAGTCAGTTTGAAGATCTGTTAAACTTATTTCAACAAGGAAAAGTTCTTTGAATGGTAACACTGAATTGGGAGTAATTTCTATTATATAAAGGTAATAGCAGACATGCTTTGGTGTTTAGTAAACAAATACAGTTTTCAGTAATGAAAAGTGTGATTTGTTATTGTTTGATCCATACCTTAGTACAGGGTTGCTGAACCTGTAGCTTGTGTGAAAAATATTACCATTGGCACAGTATTATTTTGCCTGCAGATACATTAAAAATGAGAAATTGCCTTTTACTTTTTTACTGGCAGAGCCAACATAGAATAACGCAGAAATTCTCACATCTCTTTATTTAAGGAGACAGGATTACCTTACTAATTCAGTTTGTAAAAAATGTGCTAAGAATAGTGACACTGTAGCCAAGGTTGTGAATTGCTTTTTTTTTTCCTTTCTTTCAAAATTTGCCTATAACTACTGAGGTAGTTTTGATTTTATTACACATTATTAATAGAAAACACAGGTAAAATTAAACATTTACTTTAAAATTATTAATGTTGAGTGAGAACAGTCACCATACATTCCAACAACTGCACTATAATTACAGTGATAAACAATGTGTGGGAAACCTCCTACATATTGCGCCCTTTCTCGGCCATCTTTGTTGAATGCCTCCCTGAAGCTGGCTGAGAAAGAGTGAAACATATAGGTTTACCACTCACTGTTTATCATTGTATCTAATAGTGCAGTTGTGGGTGTAAGTATTGTGATATGTATACTTATTCATTCTTGATCCTATGTATGCAATTTCATGTTGCCCACATGCAGACCAAATTTTGCCAAAGTTGCCTAAACCACATAACACGTTGAGCAGGCCTACCTTAATATGAGTATTTTAAATTGTCAAAAAATATGTGCTTTTTTTGTATAGTAATTATAGTGCAGCATATTTTAACTGAAAGTGGTGTTAATACATAACTAAGGTAAAAAGCATTTTAACACTAACAGAAATCTTGAGTTTCACTTTCAAGTCTCATTTATTAGTCACCTCTGTCAGTAATGCACGGTGTACATGTAAGACTTGTGTTAGATTTTACAGAACAACTCTATTAGTGATGTACAAGTTGGTGACATGGTTCCTGTCCATCTTACATGTAGGGCAAGCGTTTCATATTTTCTTCCCATATACCTCTGAAGCTCAAGGAACAATGTTGTATATTCTTGTGCACACTGTTATAAATGGGTTTGAAGGCATGGAAGAGTAAAAGTACAGCAACTACAATATATTCACAGCTATGACAATTGAATGAAAGGAAGAACAAATGGAAATTGCACTGGCAAGAAACCATCAAAATTTTAGTGTTAAAAAGAACAATGAGTGGTGCTGGGTGACTTAAATAGCATATTCACAGACACACAAAGGCTAAAGTGCCTCATCAAATTAAATAACTAATGTCTCAGAATTGCCAACCTGGAGACCTTATAGGCTAAGGGTAATTCACTGATCTGCCACCCTGCAAGGCTGTGATTCAATACAAAACAGGTCTACTTCACAAAAACCCTCAAACCTAGTCAAGTAAAAAATGATAGTATTCGTAAGCAAGACTGCTGTTACACTTGAAAATGCGAAACAATGTCCACGTTGAACAGGCAGCTCCGTGGTACTAGAAAAACACATTTCCTCAGTTTCTAAGACACAACCTATGGGATATATATGTGTACAAAATGTCCATCTTCTATTACTTTTCTACAGCTCTTTGTGGCTTTACAGTAAGAATGTAAATGTGAGGGCATAAGAGAATGAAGTTTTCGGTACAGTATCTGGGTGCAGGGCAACGAGACAAGGAATGAAGAAACTTAAAACCGTCCTGGTCAGTCAGAATCATTCAAAATATACTGAGGCTTCAATGTCAATTTCTCAAAGAGTTCATCAGAATTTCTTCATATATACCAGGAAGCACTACATAAAGCAGTGTTTTGGATGTGAGGTTTTTACAGCACTAAACATTTGGACTGTGGTCCTATCAGTTACAAGACCATTCTCATTGATCGTTACCAGCATGGTTACAAACATGCTTGTATCTTCAGGGTAGAGGTTGAAAGTCCTCAAGAACACTGGTAACAACTTTGATGACTACACTGTATTTTTACCAACAGACCACAATCTTTAAATTTAAAAAAGTGCTAAATGTCCCAATTGCCTACAGATGTAATGATCAAATAAAGTGGACAAACATAACAGCAAATACAATTTTATACAATGCTGACAGTGGTGTATTACACCAATAATATTAGCTTCATGGACTTTAGCCATAATCTGGCATTGTACCTTTATTGCTTTTTAAAACAACAGACAGCGGACAAAGACCATGAAGCTAACGATCTTAAATAAAAGCAAATGTCAAGACACGTAAGGTACAGACATGCAGTATGCTATGAGCAGTACTGTGCAAGAAGTCACTTTGGTGTCGTAGATGCCTTTGAAGAGAAGGAAGTCCTGGAATTTGGGGTGACATACAAAGAATTGGTTGCAAAAGAGGTATCAAGTTTTAAATAAGTGGTAAGGAATTGTGGTTAAGACTACGACAATTATTTCATCCCCCACTTCACATTCTTCAAATAAGAAGTCTCAATTCATGAATTTATTTATTCACATCCATCTCCTCTGTATAAAAGTACAGTCCAACGTTTGAAGATACTGTCTCAACAATAATTAATGCACAATTCATTTCTTTAGCCTGACAGTCACAATATATTGAAGTGAAGCTGTTACAGCAGGATTGGTCAAATTATTCAGAATTCAAAGTAAATGTTTGATTTTCAGGGGTACAGTTACACATGAAAATACCAAACTACAAAGGTGTAACAGGTAAGGCTCCTTGCATTTTTAAACTGTACTAAACGGAAAAAAATGACCACACACACTCCGACTACATGACCCCTGGATAGAGTCCGCTGCCCCCTATAGTTGTTTTTGACGGTGACAAAAACAACTCCACTGCTAAGGTATTGATCCCAAATCTGAGGGATTGTTATGATATAAATCAGGATGACCATGCCACAGTGCTACACAGTGTATCTTTAAAAGGCTTACTGTGGAAAAGGAAACGTCTATACCAGGCCAGTCTTACAAGTGTTCCTTCATTGCATCAGTGGTGGAATGTCATGCATGTCTACTCATCTGTCTTGCACACAACAGTGCACCAACGTCACAGGCGTTTTCTGTGGAGGAAAGTTTATTTTCAAGACACGCAGAGCAGGTCATGAGTGAGAGGAGTTAGAAACTGGAGCATTCTAATAAACGTCCAGATTTTAATATGTGCAATTATTATGATTATGTGTATGAGACGATATATTATACGTAAACGACCGAAATTCCTTCCAAAAAATGAAAGAACATTCAAAGAGAAACTGCCAACATTTTAAGACAAGGTCGATGGTTCATTTTGTCAAGAACTATTTTCTGTAAGTATGAGGCCTGCTTTGCAGCTGGATGTCGGCACTCGAAACAAGGCAAGTTCCAGGGAAACAGCAGATTCAAATTCCTAGTAGATGCAGACTTTGTATGTGATAAAAGCTCCTGTGACAACTGCCATGCTGACAGGAAAGATTAAAAATACACCCCAATACAAAATAATCTTCCCATTTTTGTGGTTATTACCAGCAGACACAATTACATAATAGTGACTACATTAAAGTAGGAAACAAATGGGTAAAACTTTCATTCCATATATTTACAAGCTCATCTCCTGAAATTTCACTTTGAGGGGAATCCAGGGATTCATATCCACAGTCCGAGAGAGGTGGTTCCACTTTCACAGACTCGGTGTCATACAGATGAGGGGAACATGGTGCTGAAGACAAGCTGTCTACTGTTCTAAAACTACATGGTGAAACCAGATTTTCTATAGGTTCATTTTTGCATGGCACAGTGCAAAGCACCGATGTTGGTACTGACAGAGTCTCACTAGTTACCACCTCCTGAACTGCATCCTCAACACACACATCCTCTTGCGGGATTACTATTGTTATAGTATGAGTCAATTCATCATACATGCCAAACACTGATTCTGGTGAAGTATCACAAGTGTCTTTTTGGTTTGGTAAAAGGTACGGAGAAGAGTCTCGAATGTCTGGAATGCATAAAGAAGTGGCCTTGCCCTGTTCTGTAAATTTTAAAGAAGCAGTACTTGTAATCAGTTCTCTATTGGTTTCCATGTCTTCTGGTGACGACCCCACCACTTTATAACAGCTGCTCTTTCCTTGGAATCCATAAGTTCCAACCTGAAAATAGTACACTAATAAGAACACTCGGACACAGGGAAATTCAGGGAATCCAAATATTTTCGGGTTCTATGTACTGCTAAGTTTCAATAAATCCACATAGCTTCTCTTTGTTCCTAAACAAATTCATAATATTGCTTCCAAAAGCCTAGGGATCAACAATGAAACAATCCAGCTGCTTCACATAGGTATGAAATGTTACCTCACCCTGCAAGAACATAAATTCCTCACAGACTTGCTGGAGGCATGACAAGATGTGAATCAGCACCAGCAGTGGTCTGTATCATTTTCTGAGTCATAGCCTTCAAACCCAGGGGCCTTATCTACCCTGTAATCTCCAGAGCTACCAGATATTATGACAGGTGACTCTGGTGTATCATCTGTCATTGAAAAAATATCCTCCCCTCACTGTCACAGTTTGGAAATGAAGATATTACAAACTGCAAATTTCTAGGTTTCTAGGCTCTATTCAACATCTCATATTTGAAAAAAGGGCACTTGGCCACTGACTGACTACCTCTGTCAATGTAGCACATTCCAGTGACATTTAAGACTGTGGGTCAAGCACATGTTTTGTGACTTCAACATTTTATGTTAAGCATTGTGTATGCCAGCAGACACGAAAGCATAAATTACTGAAGCATGAAGTTTGCAACGTGCCTCTACGTGCAATGCCGCTCTGACAAATTACATAGGAGATGGAGTTTCTGTTTTATAAGTCATTAATTTCTTAGTAGTTTTTATGGTTTATATTTCCTGGAAATTTTTAAAATGAAAAGCATGCATATGACAACAATTACATACACATAACTACTCTGTTCAAAAATTACCATAAGGTTTTTGTTGCAGTATTAAAAAAATTCAAATATGGCCATTTCTACAAAAATATGCTCAGAAATCAAGGACTACAGAAATTAAATCCATCTAATTTTCTATACTCCAGGACTGTAAATTTCCTGCACTGCTACTGTTAAATTATCATATATGTTCACTCATTACAATTAATATAGTATCATAGTGTATCACTGCACATCAGGTACAATTTTTAACATCATGGTTATACTTGCTAGTATGAACACAAACTTGGCACAAAGTGTTCTCCTAGGACTTTCTATGGACAAAGGTGAGATACCCATATGACAATCTTATCTTATCACCCAATAAAGAAGTAAGCTATCTCATTAGTGAGGAACATATGAAAACTGTGTTATACTGTAAAGGCAGAGAACAAGTGCAATGAAGATTATATGACAGGTTAGTAATGTGTGTTTTTAAGTAAAGGCAGGTATTTTACACTTCGGGAGAATACATGCATTGAAGATTATATGACAGGTTAGTAATCTGTGTGTTTTTAAAAAGATACACATCAAACAAGCATCGGAAACAGGTGGACTTACTGCTGATTTAGTGAAATAGAACTGACCTCTGCACTGGCCTGCCTGTGCTCTGTGTCCATTTCTTCTGCAGCTTCTCTGAGTAGACTCTGTGCCAACTCATCCAGGTGAGATAGGCACACATCTCCATCAAGACTATCGAGGAGATCTGGGAGAGAAGGCAGTACCTCAGGATTGTCCACATAGTCAAAACCTGAGGCCCCAGGCCCACTGCCAGCTGTAGTACCTGTCCCTGCAGCAGAGGGTCTATGCTGAACTCGGCTGGTTCAACCTGGGTACTACAGCTGACACCATGGGTCTGATGGTTGTACTCAATGTTTGACAACTTCTGGAGCAGTTGTTGATTCTCCGTAGCCAATTGTGTCTTCTCCAAATGAAGATTACGACATTGCAGTGTTAATGTTTCATTCTAAAATCCAAGATAAAAGTTCTTTGCACTTGAAGATTACAATGCACACACATACTGGCAACAAAGTACTACACTTCTTTTTTGGTCTTAAAAATCAACAAGGAATTTAGTACTGAGAGATAATGCAAACATGTATACTTACAGTACAGTTTAGAAAACTTCTGTTCATGGGAAAAACTATACTACACAGAAATTAAGTTGTAACTGAGATTAGCAGCAACAATTACAGAAGTGTCACTTTGAGCGAAAAATACACAAATTAAGTTGTAACAGATTAGCAGCAACAACAATTACAGAAGTGTCACTTTGAGCAAAAAATTTACATAATTTTGAGGTGTTAGTGAATAAAGAGTTGCAAACGTTAAATCTCGTAAGATTAATAAGTTGTGCTCCTACTACACACTAGTGCATATAGAATAACTATGTTCATTAATTCTTTTGCCACTACAGCACAATTTGACCTTTGGTACACTGCTTACTTCCTTCACTATCATCTGGTGTACTGCAATTGCAAAAAATGACTGCAAACCTACAATGCATGAAAGTGTTGGTTACTGGCACTGCATTATATAAAGAGCAGTGTATGGCGTCAACATACATGCACATCATTGGTTACCACACATGTAAGAAAAACTTTAAAATCCAATTCTGGATACTAGCAATGTCAGCCCTTGTAAAGCGACAGTAACAAACATACATGCCACACACCTTCTCTCTGAGACCTTTTACTTCAGCTTCTAGATCATCCAAACGTGCTTTTTTCCGGTCTCTTGAGCTCTGGGCAGCCACTCTATTCTTCAGTTTCCTAAAATGCAAAATAACTCAGGTCAGTGTTACGGAGCAACTTGACTTTATGAGTAGTTATTCTTATCATGATTACAATTTTGGATGTATTAGGCTGCCAAGAACTACTACAGGGTTAAACTGCCACGTATACTACTGCCTCAAAACAACGTACGCCGTGACTGCTGCACTTACATGCAAAGGTCTGAAAGATTAACGGATGAAATCAACTGTTGGCTTACTTTCTTTGAAGCTTTTCTTCCAAAGTTAAATGGTCCAATCTCCTCTTTCTGTTCGAAATGCTCACTTGTGAGTCTTCACATCCTGTATACTTTACAGAACCTGACTTTGGTATCACCATTTTATTGGCAACCGCAACGTTACTATTACACCTCAAAACAGAATTCACGGCCTTCAATTTCATTCCGACCTGATTACCAAGACTGCCATCACTGCCAACACACTTTGGAACTGCTGTAATAATTATCGCCTTAGATGCGGCCATTTTAAAACAAACGAATGCAACATTTGAATCTAGTAAATTCGCGAACTAGACATACACAACACTAAACACACGGACACACAACTCACAAACTCCTATCTTTTCATCAGCTTATTGCCTAGTGCGCAAAAATTACGTCATCTCTTGCACATTTAACAAATGCCTTATGTGGTGCACTGTGATTGGTGATTACTGAGGATGACAAACTGTGACGTCAATGCTGACGAACATGATCACATGTGAAAGCCATGGGTATAAACCAACTGGTGAAACCAAGAGTGGTTACGTGGTGGGGTTAGAATCCTAGATCCATGCCTATATGATATTCTGTGGAATACTTTTTGTGCGTTGGATGATGCAAATGTGCAGTTGAGATTTGTAGTTGAGGATAGAGATACGTTTGCTGGCAATAGAAACGATGTGGTTGTGGTGTCAGATTGGCATCCTACTGGCTAATCCTGTTATAGTACTGTTGATAGGCCTATATATTGTACGTAATAATTATTGTTGTTCCTAGTGTTATATGAAAGACCTAAATGGGGTACCTCCTCTGAACCACCACCAAACGATGTTTGTAAGTACTAAAAAAGAGGCCCCGTAGAATAAATCACAGATGATAACTGGTGTGTAGCTGTAGTTCCTGAACGGTTGCGAAATGGTGCAATGCAACTTAATTAATGGACGAATTCAAACATTTGTAACTCTTAACTATGATGCACGTAATTAATTTCTTTGGTTTCTATGTTTGTTTTGTCACTACTACTGCATTGCTTCCATTTTGGGTTTCTGAAAGTAAGTTGTTTACTTACAAAAGTAAATGCTTGTCTTTTCGAGTCGTATCTAGTCAAGTTTTGAAGTATAGCCAACATGATGATTGTGATCCGGTGTGCCATTAGTAGTTTTGCATTTGCTCTCCGGTAGTGAAATGATTACGGAGTACCTGACATAACTAGGGTGCAAAAATGGAGTAAATATTTAGGATTGGACAAAATTAATATGGTGCGTTGGATTTAATTGTATTTTCTTTAAAACATGTTGCAGTAAGTCAGTGGAACATTTTCGGATTGTGTGGTTAGCTCATTTATTTCATCTACTAATCTAAAACTGATCATAACCTTGCGCAGAAATTTTGTGTAAAATGCAGGCCATTTGCTTCAAATCGATGTAGTGATGTGTGCCCCATCTTTTATTTATATTGTGTGGCCGCTATTATGGAAAGATAAATGTGTATACTTGCCCAACATACGATTTCCACAGCAGATGCTTTCAGGTTCCGAGATTTTTACAATCGGTCTTTTCCTTTACTATATTTTTTTCGCCAGATTTAATGATTGTATCAACAGTATGAACACAAATTGTCTAATGTAAAAGTCATTTAAAAATTAATATGAAATACCAGATGTTCAAAGATGAAGTATATTTGCCTGCTAATATATTATGAGAGGAACAGTTCAGATGAATAAAACAGTTAGTTCTGAGCTTTTTGAAATTTCTCTTTTGCCAAATTAGACTTTTTTCATGATCAAAACTCAAGAAATTAGCACATGTTGGTAGTCAGTTTGAGCTATTCAGAATTGTGCAAAATTATTGTTCTTCAGGTTAGAGATATATTTGTTGCCATTGGGGTTAGATTTCATGTCATTATGAGTAGATTCACTGTGAGCTTCTTTGATACTATTGATGGCTGTTGGGTTAGATTACGTTAATCTAAATTTAGGTTTTTGTCTGTGCATTTGACTGCATTTGTGAAGGTCTTGGGTAGGTTAGTGTACAGATTTCAGTGTGTTGGATTAAATCAGTCTGTGAAATTTTAAGGTGCATAAAAATCTAGACCTTGTTTGTTTGGAACCAAATCAGACAAAACTCTTGTTTCTGGGGACTAGACCTAACTACTACCACAAACAAGTATTGAAAGTTCCTCATATTTCATAATACTGAGGAACTTGGTAATGGAGTTTGTAATTTAAAGTTAGGAATGATGTAAGAGGATGCAGTTGAGGTAGGATCATTCTAATTTATTTATAGAGCAAGAATAATGTGACATAACCAAATAAATAGATCTGTATAGACCATAGGAATAAATAGAAAACAAATTGGTAAAGGCTGTGGGGATGTAGAAGTCACAGAGAAGTTTTTTTCCATTGTAATGACCTGTTGATGTTGTAATGTCAGTGGAAGAGGTCATTGAACTTGTGTAACTGGGATTTGTAAAATTATGAGTAAATGCTTTCTGGATTTGAGACACTGTAATTAGAGTTTGAATGAATTTCACTTCACTGAGTATGTAGAAAATTCTGAATATATTTCAGTTATGGAGGTAGATACAAAATTCATCATAATAACTTTGCTGATATTCAAACAGTTGGAACATAAACTTAATCATCATTCATTCCTGAGGGCTGAGAAGTTTCATGCCCCCTGCCTACTCTTGTGACAGTAATTATTTGTAGATTATTTACTGCCAGTACTACTAACCTCTGTATGTGAAATTCTTATAATATTTTTGCATTCTACTATTTATTTTTTTTTTTTTTTTTATGATGATGATGTATGCCATATTGGCCCAATTTTTGATCCATGGATGGTGTAATTGTATATATGTATGTATGTTATATGCATGCATACATGGATGGGAATTAAGTTGGTTGACTTTTCCATTGATTTTAGTTTGTTTTAAGCCATGCTAAATTTAACATTTGTATATGCCAGTGGTGGAAGGGTTTAAATATTTGGGAACAACTTTAACAAATAAAAATTCTATTGCGGAAGAAATTAAGAGCAGATTGAGGTCAGGAAATGCATGCTATCATTCAGTGCAGAACCTTTTGTCTTCCAGGTTGCTATCCAAAAATTTAAAGATCAAGATATATAAAACTATAATTTTGCCGGTTGTTTTGTATGGGTGTGAAGCTTGGTCGCTGACATTGTGGGAAGAAAGGAAGCTGAGGGTGTTTGAGAACATGGTGTTGAGGAGAATATTTGGACATAGGAGGGACAAGGTAATGGGGGAATGGAGGAGATTGCATAACGAGGAGCTAAATGATTTGTACTCCTCACCCAATATTGTGCAGGTGATAAAATCGAGAAGAATGAGATGGACTGGGCATGTGGCGTGTATGGGTGAGGAGAGGGGGGTGTATAGGGTCTTGGTGGGGAAGCCGGAGGGAAAGAGACCACTGGGGAGGCCTAGGCATAGATGGGTGGATAATATTAGGATGGATCTCCAGGAAGTAGGATGTGGGTATATGGACTGGATTGGGCGGGCCCAGGATAGAGATAGGTGGCGGGCGCTTGTGAGTGCAGTAATGAACCTTCGGGTTCCGTGAAATGCGGGGAATTTCTTGACTAGCTGCAAACCAGTTAGCTTCTCAAGAAGGACTCTGCACCATGGAGTAAGTAAGTAAGTAAGTA
>Ga0123354_10008773_pt1 | contig 15411 bp, 7 predicted proteins | sample TergutLab28metaG_2_FD_97872 | JGI IMG/M metagenome (GOLD analysis project Ga0123354, IMG submission 97872) | Labiotermes labralis P4 segment gut microbial communities from Petit-Saut dam, French Guiana - Lab288 P4 | ecosystem: Host-associated > Arthropoda: Insects > Digestive system > Gut ...
AGATTTAAGATAATAACAATTTTAATGTTTTAATTATTGGATTTTAACATTAATTGATATTGGTGCATTAAGTTGGAATAAAAAATACTAGAAATCAAAAATGCACGGTGAAAACATCAAAATTTAAAACTCTTATTTCTGTTTCCTCACGAATTAGGCTACCTCAGGCAGACACACCGATGACTTTCATTATTGGATATAAGTAGAAAAATCAGATCGGCCTATACGAGTAGTCAAATTGTGGTATTCTGCAGAGAAGATTTATTATGTTAAAATAATTATATGTGACGGATTTAAATCTTAATTGGAGACTATATTCACAAGGACTGCAAATAGACAGGATACTGAAAGTTACGTAAGGGTAATGAATATAAGTTCTGTGCTTCTAAACGAAGTTTTGGAACAGCGAGAATTTTAAGCCACTTTGAAGTAGGTTTCTACATGTATCATAGATTATACTGAAAGAAATTTTGAAATTTGGGACCTTTAAATTTTACACTCCATAAAACAAAACGTCTTGCTAATTTAGTGGAAATATGGTAAAGTTCAAAAAAACTATTATGGCTTTCTTGACACTCAGATCTTCTCAGAGCCAAAGTGCTAAGTGATTTTTATCAGAATTTTATCCGCGCCGTCTAACGCGTAACTTCACTCGACTTGTGAAGTCCGGTTCATGACAAGACATACAGTCACGGACGTATAAATCCAGACCCTTTAAAGAAACTTACATACACTAATAAAGGCATGCCATGAACATGCCTGTAAGCATTTTTAAAGTTGATTTTAGGGTGGGGGGGGGAAACAACTATTTTCACATTCCACAATATTTTCGAAATTGGGTGACTTCAAGTTGTTGCAGTGGTGTAGCCTGAAGTTTTATTTCCTGTGGAATATGACACCACGTCTCTAGGCAAATAAATCCTGACGCTTCGAAAAATACGTCCCGAAACTTCGGCGACAGATTAGCCAGTGATGCTGGGTTATAAATATTGTACAAGAAAAAACTTTTAAATTTTGTTATGTAAATTTTTACTGCTCAAAAAATTATTGCAAACAAAGAAGATTTGTTGTGTTTCTGTGTTTTTAAAAACCGCTAAATATCGTTTGATTTGCAGGGCTCCTTTCTGCGTTCTTATGAGTACGACAAACCTTTCCATTTGTCACAAATATTTGTTTCATCTCATAATACATAATTTATTCTTTCATACTTCTTTCTTTGTGTTGTAATTTCTATGAGATACATTCTGTTCTTCTCCTTATTGACATTTGTCCTAACTGCCTGAATCCAGTTTTCCCCAATGTCGTTCTCTCTTCCTGTCCTTGTCTCTCTTTCTCTTTCTGTCGTTCTGTTGCCTTTTTCTAACTGACCTGTTTAAGTTTATTTGTGTCTTTATCTTTCGCATAAATATCTGCCTCTTCTTGTTTTACGAGTTTGACAATTCACCAGTACAAGCCGGAATACATTCTTCAACTCAGCCTACTTTATTAATCACCCGCGTTTAAATCGTGTACAATACTTTACAAATCACCTGAAATCGTTGAACAGACAAGACTTCTGACACTTTGTCATTTATACACTTCGAGCATGTAGATATGGCAGTGAGATTATGTAACTGTATTTGGTAGGTGCCCATTCAAAGTGTCTGCCATCACATTGATTAGCGTTACTGAGGTTTACTACCATTTGCCTCAGCTTCTCTGGGCCAAGACTAGCATACGGCCTAGAATCCTAGGCCTTATTGTTGCACCGTGCATTTCGTAGAATCACTTCAATTATTAACCAACAATTGCACTTATATAAATTCTACATAAAAACGCTTAAAACACTTAAAATCACTCCGCATGTTTCGATCTTTTTTAGACCATTATCAGGGAATTATGTTTCTCCTTGCTAAAGTTGTATTCTAATATTAGCAAGGAGAAACATAATTCCCTGATGATGATTTAAAAAAGATCGAAACATGTCGGAGTGATTTTAAGTGATTTTATGTGGAATTTATGTAAGTGCAGTTGTTGGTTAATAATTGAAGTGCGTCATCCTAGGATTCGACTCTATTTTACGATATTGAAGGCGTTATGAAAACACCTTACTTACTTACTAACACCATGGAGCAGAGTTCTTCTTGAGAAGCTAACAGTTTCTCAGCTAAGAAAAGAAATTCCCCGCATTTTTTTTTGAACCAGAGGGCCCATTATCGAGTTTACAAGTTCCCGCTACCCGTCCCTATCCTGAACTAGATCAATCCATTCCATGCCCCCCCCCCTCCAACCCACTTCCTGAAGATTCATTTTAATATTATAGTCCCATCTACGCCTGGGTGTTCCAAGTAGTATCTTTCCTTCAGGTTTCCCCCACCAAAACTCTGTATACACTCCTCCTCTCCCCCTTGCGTGTTGCATGCTCCGCCTATCTCATTCTTCTCCATCTGATTACCCGAACAATATTTGGTGAGTAGTGCACGTCAATAAGCTCCTCATTCATGTCTTTTTCTCCATTCCCCTGTTACCTCTTCCCTCTTAGGCCAAATATTCTCCTCAGCACCTTCTTTTTAAACACCTTCAGTCTACGCTCCTCCCTCAATGTGAGCGACCAAGTTTCACACCCATACAAAACAAGAGGCAAAATTATATTTCATTATGTCTTAATCTTTATACTTTTGGGTAGCAAACTGGAAGACAAAAGATTTTACACCAAATGATAGCAAACATTCTCTGACTTCAATCTGGTTATGAAATAACCACCTAGAGCAATTGTTATTACGTAATTTAATTAATTAATTACAATTTTTTGTTTTATTCGTGCATATTATATTATTATGTAATAAAATCAGACTCTTTACTATTAATTTCATTTGTAAACAAATATGAAAACAAAATACAGCCTGCTACACAGAAAACAGCATTTACGAAACAGAATTTACATGTTTGCATTTAATCTTATTTTGGTACTAAACAGAGGAAAATTCCTGGTGCCGGAATAAAAATTTCGATTTATGTCTTCTCTCTTTATCTTACGAATGTATCCCGTATTCAAATTTAAGCCACATATATTCACGTATACATACGAGGTAAACCTATGTCCATACTGCATTTTAGCGACAGAATCTTTATAATTCCGACTATACGAAATACAGACCTGTTATAAAATCAATTTACCGTCATGTTTCACACAGAACATTCATTTACTTTAATATGAATGTACAGGGAATTGGTAATTAGAGGCACCGAAAAGCAAACATTGGTTTAGTCTGAGCGAACTAAAGCCAATTCATGACGTCAGGACCCACTTAGCTTATTTGTCTCCAAAAGTGTATAACTGCTATCTACGTCGCTGTGTGATTAATACCTAGGTCCTCTTCCATGAAATTTCCTCAAATAAATGCTTTTTTTACGTTTTCGGTTTTTGCAACATTCCTAAAGGTTTGTGCTACATTCTTACAGGTTTGTGCTACATTCTTACAGGTTTGTGTTACATTCTTAAAGGTTTGTGCTACATTCTTACAGGTTTGTGCTACATTCTTACAGATTTGTGCTACATTCTTACAGGTTTGTGTTACATTCTTAAAGGTTTGTGCTACATTCTTACAGGTTTGTGCTACATTCTTACAGATTTGTGCTACATTCTTACAGTTTTGTGCTACATTCTTACAGGTTTGTGTTATATTCTTAAAGGTTTGTGCTACATTCTTACAGGTTTGTGTTACATTCTTAAAGGTTTGTGCTACATTCTTACAGGTTTGTGCTACATTCTTACAGGTTTGTGCTACATTCTTACAGGTTTGTTTTACATTCTTAAAGGTTTGTGCTACATTCTTACAGATTTGTACTACATTCTTACAGTTTTGTGCTACATTCTTACAGTTTTGTGCTACATTCTTACAAGTTTGTGTTGCATTCTTACAGGTTTGAGTTACATTCTTAAATTCTTCCATCATCATTTAAAATGTAACAGCTATTATGGCAATTAAAATGGCTCCGCCTTTTTTCAACTGCTGTCACCCAACATATATTTTAGCTACAGAACTTTCACCTTACACATTATGCTTTCTGTAGGTATGTAATAAAAGCAAACATAGACGCCAGCTTGAAACATTTTATTTAGATGCTTAACAATGGATATAGTTGAAATTCGTAACTGGAACAACTCTAGTCAAATCAGGTTTGTAGCACGTCATAGGAGTATAAAATACTACACAAAGTTAATATGTAGTATTCTGTCACAACGACTGGTGTCTTTTATAGATATTAATGATTGTTGTAGGCATGCATCTTTGTTCCAAGGCCTTTACTTACACTGAACCTTCATTCTTGTATTTTAAAAATAAGAATGTAAGTGTTCACAGCAAGTAAGTAACAATTATAACAAGAGACATTCACCTGTCGATATTACTTAAGCCTACTCTAAATTTAAAAAATGCCAATTTTGTCCAAAAGGAAGCCGATGCACTGTGTCGTAAAACGCCAAGAGGGCACATATTTTTATGCATTATAACTTTCACCTGTACTTTTAGGCTGATTATACCAGTGTAATACCCACTAACAACTGAATTGACATTTTTGACGAACCTCACCTCCAGCTAGTTTCCACTGACAGGTTTGCCGCGGTGTCAATCTATATTAGCTGTCAACTTTAAAACGTCGGGAAAACCAGTCTCACATGATAATCATAACAATAGAGATGTACATTCTGCTGGCATTGAAACACTGCTGACCTCATCACTCTTATTTTAACTGTTTTTTTTACGTTAAAAACACATTATGCTTTTAAAATAATGACTACAGTGTGCTTCACATTGTGTGAAGACGACTTCATAAAGTAAGATCATGATTTATTGTTGAGGTAAATTTTTCCATGCAATGTTTGACACGATGCTAAGAAATCAAATATTAATTAAAACATCTTTTGGTACTGCCATCTACGGGTGTTCGCTCATTTAATCAGAATTTTCATTAGCTTGTTATAGAAAGGCAAAATCAGTGTATAAGAACCGTTCTTGTGTGGGCTAAAACCCATTTATCGGTGAACAGGAAAGAAATAAAGAAAGATTAAGTTTTACACACGGTGATGAGTCTGTAAAGTAGGAACAGCTGAAAAACCTACTGTTGCAAATATAGTCAAACAGATGTGTTAAAAAACTTAGTCTAAGTCATTCCGTTAAGTATAATGTCCACGAAAATAAAAAGCTTAAAACTGCTGTATTGTAAAGGTTTTGTATGGACGCTATAGCTTATGAATTAACCTTTTGGCGCCGGAATTTTTTTTTTATTTTAGCACACTGTATATAAAATGTGAATAATATAGGAACCAAATACATGAGAATTATGAAACACACTGCATTTTGAAGAAAAAAACGGAGAGTATATACTATGTTTAAAATATTCAGTACCTATATTTGTTGAATAAATATATAAAATGCAACCTTTAGAGGTTAGCGGTGCGGTACGAACCCTATATGGGTCGTTAGACGTCAAAGGGGTAATAATCTTTTTGAAATAGCGGTTTATTTGAAAAATGTGTTAATTTTTCATAACAATTAAAATGTACTTAGAAAATAAGCCACTATAATATCAACATTACTCCTATTACAACACTAATAACACCTTTGAATGTTTTGAGTAAAAATGGAAAAGAAATATGATTTATTACTACGGATATATATATATATAGAGAGAGAGAGAGAGAGAGAGAGATTCTGAAGAATATGTGCTGTATCAACAATGACCAAGGGAAAAGAACCTCCGAGGCTACCACTTCTCAAGACACATACCCTCACACCTACAGTCAGACGGTCTGTATTTCTTAAGGAAAATAGTAATTGTACCGTACTGCTGTAACCCAGTCAAGGCCGTTGGTTGTCTAGCGTACGAGAATGCTTAAGTTTCTTCCTGATAAACACAAGTAATATACATTAAAACTCCACTTATCCGGAAGCTGGCTACCCAGATCGTCAATTATCCGATCGGCTTAATCCTTCGGAAAAATTTGTCAATAATTCTACAAAACTAATTTTCTTTTAAATTACGGGTTAGTGGATCAAGCACAGGACAGTGTTATGGCTTCTAGAATTCCAAATCATGCGTGGTCGAAAGTATTAGACACAGGCATATAATGTAAGAAGTTACAGCCGAAATTTAAATGGCCAATGTAGGCTTCTTTCAAAGAAAAATCCAATTGTCAGGATTTTCTGCATATCCGGATGGCTTGCCGTCCCAATCGATCCAGATAAGTGGAATTCTACTGTATCGTTTTGGGGGAAGAGTTCCGTTTCTCGGCACATAATCATGCGCCCTGTTTCGGATACAGCCTTAACAAGTCTTAATAAGCTAAAATTTAAGAAGAAAGTATCTGTCACTTTTGGAAACAAATATTACCACTGATATTATTATTACTACTATTATTATTTGTCTTTTGGTCTTCTGGGCTTTGTCTTTGTCTTAATTTTGTTTTCTCCTAGTATGTATGCTGTGTTTGTAACAGGTTAAATGAAAAAGTAAAGAAATAATAATTATCATTATTATCACAATAAGGTCTCTTTTGGAGCTGGTCTTGCTCTTGTCTTGATTGTGTGTGATTTTTTCTTGTAATCGTGCTGTTTTTGTAGCCAGTCATTAGATATTTATATACGCAAATAAATAATAAATTGAATTATTATGATTATTATGATTATTATTATTATTATTATTATTATTCACACACTCGCCTGCAGTTATGACATTTTTAATCAGCCTGTACTATACGTATCGTCAATCAAAGTGTCTGGGATCGGTTTTGACCATAAAAATCCACATGGGAAAGAACAATTCTTGTTCATCTCCCCGTTTCGCCTAGGAACATGGTCTGTTCGATTCCCCAGCGTGTTTTTGTTGTGAATCTCACAATTCTCACTCGGATTTCTCCCTTTCTCTTCATCTCTCACTCTACACGAAAGAATTTTTTTAACCCGGACGTCGGTCTGGCGTCTCGGCGCATTGCGATGCGCTCTCGTCCGTTCTGGTATTGATCAAACTGAAACATTCAATGGACGGGTCCACATGAGACTCTGAGAAGCACGTTAAGTGTCAAATGGGAATGATCACAGCCAGACATACAGCTTATAAAATTCGAGGCCTTGTAATGTTACTACTCACACAATAGATGCTCTAACATTTTATTTTAAACAGATTTACCACAATCCCACACGGAAACTATTTAAGTGTAGCGTGGGTTTTAAGACGTGGAAGAGGTTCAAAACATTTCCTGCTAGAGAAGTTCATGCCTTTGGACGTACAATTTGGACGGCAGCAAAATTTAAGCTTCTAAATTTACATTTGAGATAAGAGCAATACCCTTGTTACTCCACGTAGAAAATTTGCTTTCTACATTGAAAAATTGGCCTCACTTATAGCTTCGAACAATAGGAAAATAAAACTTACTGCTATGCAAGGCACACGTTCGTTCAAACATGAAGAGTCTGCTAAATTTTCTCTTTCATATCATCCTGTTTTTTGACGCTTCCACATCTATGTAGATAATAGAGCGCCATTAAGAAAAATAAACACAACAAAGGCAAAAGATACGTTGGAAATATAAATATATCTTGATATTCTTATAAATATTCACCATTTTGTGAAAATCGTTCGATCGGTGGTCTTTGTTTCTGCTAAACAAGTACAATTTCTCACAAGTCAACAACTTCAAACGTTTCTTTTTATAAAAACAGAAGCCAATATTCCAGTGTTTTCCTACGGAAGCTGATAGTTGCACAGCTAAGTAAGAAATTTATCTTACACTACGTAATAAGCAACCCCATTACAAACCTCGCAACAGCACATCGCTGGACCCCAACCTGAGCAAGTCACAAGTCCTCAGTCCACAACTTCACGAAGTCAGTGTTCAAATTTCACTTCGAACATTATCTGTATCCCTGTGGGTTTCACAATCAAAATTTTGTAAGCAATTCTCGCCTTCCCTACAAGTGTTACAAGCAGGGTCCATTTCGTCATTTTTGATTAGCAAAGTAAGTCCTGCACCTCCCGTCGTAACACGAAGAAACTTCGCACGCTGCCGCACAGTGTATTTAGATTTTTCATATAATTCTCATGTAGTAATTAATTCCTTATATAACATTAAATGATCGGTCTTTATAACGGATGAAAATGTTTTCCGTGCCCCAGGAACTGAATTTGTACGTATATCTAAGAAGAAGTTTAGTCTTCGAAGCTTTCAATCACGCTGCACTCCAGCCTAAAAGAGGTAGCGTCTTGACAATATTTCGCATTTGACTTTGTTTCTGGCCTTTGAAACTTGCCTTACCTTTGTTTGTTTGTTTTTGGCGTAACAGTCCCCAGTGGGCCAGGGCCTCCACATACACGAGGTTCTAGATCACACACAGCGATGCACCACAGTCGGTAGGACTCCTCTGGACGAGTGATTAGCTCGCCGCAGAAAACTCTACCTTACAACACACACAAAACTCACAACAGACAAACGTCCATGCCCCTGGTGGGGTTCGAACCAACAATCTCAGAAGGTGAAAGGCCGTAGACTTACAATTTAGACCGCATGAACACTGGGGCCGGCTGGCATACCTTTAACTTATAAATTTCACGGACACACAAAAACAGAACTTATAGTGAAGCAGAATTCGGCAGAGTAGAAATAAATATTACGTCATATAATTTTTCGTCATTTCTCTCATAAAAGATTAACGCAACAAAAAAAAACACTGTACTTTCTTTATGAATCCTGCAAAACAGAATACTGAAATAAGTATAATTCTTTATGTATCTTACAACCATAAAATATGAAGGTCTTCATATATAATTTTAAATAGAGAGAAATCAATCTAGCGTGAAGCTGACTTATTTCATAGAGGAAGGATATTAGGTAAGAATAAATCCTTACGGATTTTTAGGTACAATTCTTTGTCAGGGTTAAAATGATGAATTGGTAAATAATTACTGTCTTAGTGCAACAACTAAGTCTAGCCCGCACATATAGGTCGTGATACATACTGAACGGTCACTTACGCCCATCACTGCTGTATCACGTGTCCCAGCAAATGTCCACAATTACAGGGTAGACAGACACGCGAAACGAGTGAAGAAATAACTCCAATTTTATAAACACTCGTAAAAGGAATTAATTTTGGTGCAAGGTACAACACTGAATACTCCGTCTCTGCAAACCGTTAGTCTCGTACTGAAGAATGGGCAAGATTTCAAGCCACGTCTTCTTCGTTGTAGACGCTCAGTAACCACAGGTCACCTGTCTGTCTCTTCTCCTAAATAAATAAAGAACAAGGTTCTTCTTCTAATAGCTTAAAACCCACAGCAAATGTGAATACGTCGTATTCAAACATACATGAACCTACACTTCTGGTTCGGCAGCTTTTTAATACTCTTGGAACAGTCTAAGTAAACAAATCGGAACCTAAATTACACAAGCACACACCTTCTTAAGCATAATATTTTAAGGTCTCTTTAGATTCCAATAAAAGTAGTTTTTTTACTGACAAACCTGAACCTTATGTTTATGATTATATGTGGTAAAGAAGGTCATGACACAGAAAGAAACGTATTGCTTAATTAGGCCTAATGTGGGAATTGTAATGAAAGTGGAAAAGAGTCTCAAGTGGCAGTGACGAATGTAGGAAGAAGAGAACATCTGTTGGAAATAACGTTGAGTATGCAGAAGTAATTTTGAACTACAAGGCAGTAAATAGCAGCAGGTTGGAGAAAATTGCATAATGAGGAGTTCCATTTTATTTACTCCAAACCACACAAAATTAAAGTGATGGGATCTAGGAGAATAAAATGAGCCACAAACCTAGCTTGGAAGACGATGAAAAATGAATTGAGAATTTTATTCAATAAAGGTAGAAGAGAAACCTCGCAAAACCTAAAAGCAGATGGGAGGATTTTATTAAAGCGAGTCGTGACGAAAATGATATTGGTCTGTGCATTGAATTCAGTTGGCTTGGGATAGGACAGGCCGCAGATCATAGCGAAAACGGTCATTGTCCTGTTAAGCAGGAGATCTGGAAAATCTTGATGACGTTAGCGACTATAACCTGCTTAAGAACGAACATTAAAGTCTTCTAGGTTGTTACGCTGTTTAATTTGATGGATCAGATAAGGTGAATCAGTTTCTGGGCCTCCTAACAGTGCTTCACCGTAACGATAAAAGCAAAACGATCTCTCAAAACATCGTGAAAAGACAAAATGTTTATTTCATGAAATGTAAAATAAAATACCTGTGGGATGATTCTCTATTAATAGAGGACTTTTGCAGGATAGATACCTCCCCTCTAAGAATTTTACCTATTTCCGTAAATTCCTCTCACCAATATCAATCACGTCCCACTCATTTAGGGTGTGTTCTTACGGTTTCAGAGAGGGGTTATTATTTTAGTAATTTCTGTCCATCCTTTTGCATGAAACAATTGAGTTATCTCTGAATGGATTTTAGTGAGATTTTACACCGTGGGTTTTATTAAAATTTGCCTACCAAATTCAAGTCTGATTAAAATCGGACAAATTTATCAGGCACTGTACCAGAAGTCTTGCGTAATTTACGACTATTTTCGTTACGGTTTTTATTGTAGTTGCCTTCGATATTAACAGACACCATGATGTAAAAATCGACAGTCGTCGAAATTTATCTAACTTATTTCTTCACGCAATTTGCATGTTGCAAAGTTAAAGACAACAATAAAACCACAATCTTAATATGTACTAATCACATGTAAAAAATGTGTAATTCTGTACATAGATAATTATGCGTATACAAACAATGTGTGAAATATATTTTTTTTAAAGAAAACAATTAAAATAGATCGAGTGGGCGACGATTAAAATTCGTATGTTAACGATAAATCTAACATAAAGAAAATCAAGTTAGGCTCGTAAATGAAAGGCTTTACACAGAAATATTATAAGAAAGACTAATAATAGTAACAGCATTACGATTGCGTATAAAATTGTGTATGAATAATAACCAATGTGTGACCACTCTTGATTAAATGTATGGGGAACTGCGGACGTGCCTCAATGTTACGTCTTACGTACATTTTCCATTTTGTTACGAATTGCTTTCTATTTCTTTTCCGTATAATCCCTCTTCACCTTTTTCTATAACACATATTTCTATTTTAAAAAAAATATTGCTGTTTATTTTGCTGTTAATAATAGCGTCATCACATCAATATCAACCCGTTCTTACGCATGTACTACTCACACCAAGAGAACATAAAACGCCAGAAGGCTTGAATCTTCACCAAAACCGCCGTGAGAACAAAAGATTCCACCTTATAAAAGATTATAATTCACGAAGATGGTTAAAATTGCTTTATCCCGTCAAAACTTTGAACGATAATGGTGTATAAATATTTCATCGTCCAACTTATGCACAATTATATAATATATAGATACAATTAAAATTATAAAATATTTAAAAGTACTCCAACATGTTTCGGATCACAGAGGATCCATCATCAGGGAGCCTTGTACAGTACTTGGCTAAAATTACGAGAATGGTTCTATTGTGTGGTCGACGACCACGTCCATGTCAACGGACACAATAGAACCATTCTTGTAATTTTAGCCAAGTACTATACAAGGCTCCCTGATGATGGATCCTCTGTGATCCGAAACATGTTGGAGTACTTTAAATATTTTATAATTTTAATTGTATCTATATATTATATAATTGTGCATAAGTTGGACAAAAAAATATTTATATGTTGATGATGCACGGTGCAAACTTGAAGATAATGGTGAACTTATTTGGGGAGAGTAAATAGAGTGATAGGAAAGCAGAGGCCATGATCAGGAATTATAGAATAATCGAGAGCTGAAAGCATCAATTTTTATGGCCACTGCTTCCAGCAGCCTCCCATCTTAACAGTCGATTACGTACTTCATTCTCATTATGCATGCAAAACAAGTTCCTTTTCGTACAAAGTTCAAAGGAAGATTACTCAATCTTGCTGTGTAACTCTATTACAGGTTTAAAGTGGTAAAATATGCCCTCCTACTAGGTTTAAAGGTACATGTGACAGGGGTTTACATGCTTGGTTTCGTGATGTACAGATCCGTCATCGAGCTCGGCTTGACACCCGTATAATAAAAATACGACTTAAAACAGCCAAAACACTGTGCATTCAAGGCGTGCATTCCGCCGCCAATGCTTTCGTCCATTATGTTAACAGGTCTTTAATTTACGTATTACTTAAATGTGAAAGAAACTCTTAGAAAGTAATAGAGGCAAAATAAATAATAATGCGAAAATCAATAAAACAGGGAAATTGCATGATAGTACGATGTAGATTCCATGTAGACCCGGTTGATTTCCCTGTTAATTTTTGTTAATATGTCTCCGTACGTACGAATTATTACAGAAAATAATACTGTGAATGGTTCTCGATTTATGTAACTGTGACATGTCGTCTTTTATGGACTGGCTTCTTGAAACCCCTATGGATATAGTAAGCGGACTGCTGTGAAGATTTGTACACATGTGTTATATTTCGATTGATATTAAAAACATCCTTAATATAGACAAAAAAATATGTCCAAAAGAATTCTTACACACTTGCCGACCTGGAGTAGGCCTATAATAACGATAAAAGAGGAATGCAAGCTCACATACTCGTACAGAGCACCCAGAAAACCAGAGTATTGTGCGACAGAGACATGCATCTTCTCACATCTCTGGAATTACGATCATTACACTGGTACAGTTGGTACAGCTAGCAAATAAAAGTGGCAAAATGCCGATCGTAGGAAGTGGGGTCAGAAGATTGGCATTCCAGTGCTGATATGGAGGTAGGTCAGGGGCAGAGCCGAAAGCATAATGAAGGCTGGGAGAATTGTAAACAGGCAGTGAAAGGGGAAGGAAAAGATCCCCAACAGAAAAGAGCGGTCTGCTGCACAGGTCTGCAGTGTCTACTGCTCGCTGTTCCTTTGCTTTTTTGATTAATGACTTGTGTTGAAAAACTGCACGCTGCAGTACCAGTGGGATTGGAGTCCAACAAATCTAAAAAAGAATCTTGGCTGGTTCTCAGGCTTGCTTTTGCTACAGTCTAATGCGGACAGCTGAGAGCAGCTTTTGTAGCCTCACAAAGAAAGGAGATATAAAGTAACTAAAAAGAAACAGGAGGAAACCGAAAAAAGAATGAAAGACGGAAAGGGAAAAGGAACGGAACAAAGAATTAAAATAAAGGAAATGATAAAAAAAAATGTTTGCGAATTCCATTCCCCCTATTCACGCAGGATATATGTTATGACTATGTGCATGTCACCCAAACACAGTTCATATTAGTTAGAGAAGTTACCACCAGATAGCAGCATCAATTATTGCAGTGAAAAATGTCAATCTGTAGGGCAGCACCAAAATTTTTTTCTGGTCTCCAGTTTCCTTAACCATATTCAAAGCAGATATGAATAACAAGCAAAAGTTTCGTGTTTACCTGACATGAAAAATAAAAAGAAATATTTAAATTATGAAGTAAGTAGTGCTAAATGACCTTAATAAAATTACCTTTCCTTATACAAAACCAATTACAATTCTTTAGTAGTAATATCGAATTTTGTAATTGTACGTCAGGTAGTATATGACTACCACTTCTCGTTAAAGAGTCAACGACGCAGTGAACATCTCAAAATACGTAGCGTAAAATTACTGGGTGATAATAAGAATGGACAACTGCAAAGACAGCAGCCTAACTCAAGGTTATATCCAGAGATGTGTCTGAAAGGAGTGAGAGAGATTCGCAGTTGGGATAGTCGATGTCGAGATTAGAATGGATTATCTACCGAATAATATTAGAAATATTATCGTTTCAGTCACATTTTCTTATCTATCAAGCTCTCTGTCCAGTGACTGAAGGTGTCACATAGTCCATTTTAAAGATTCAAGCCACTAATAAGACTACGGCAAAAAAAATATGTTTGCTTCAAGTAAACTGAAAAAAAATTACACATAAATTAATGTCTTTGAGTTTAGATCAAATTGTACTTGTTCATTTGGTGTGCTAACTTATACAAAGCAACTTATGTAAGAATGCTACTTATACATGAAGGTAATTAGTGGTCCAAGTAATGTGGAACTTATTCCAAATTCTATTTTGAATGCAGCTATCAGAGAAATGTTATGTGCCTGACAATTCTTTCGGTCCAGCTTGTTATACTTTACTTTATAAAACTCTTCTAACTCTTTACTTTATGTCGCCTATTTTGGGTTTCGTGTTTCATCTCAAATGTCATGGTTGAGAGAGAATAACCATTAAATTCTTAAGTTGAATTATATTAAAAAAAAATTTCTAGCAGGGAACCATAGAAAATTTCTCAATAAGAAAGGACTCAATCAGTACGTTTCACCAAATATTATTCAGGCGATGTTGTCGAGGGCTGGTAGTATAAGAGAAGACTAGAGTAGATATAATAAATAAACACACACACACACAATGACATCCATTACTTCCGCTCTAAGACTGACGTCTAAAATTTCCTTGTCGTCCATGTTCTCATTTCAGTCCCCTTCCCTTGTCTTTTGGTTATTATTTTTTTTGTATTACTGTCCTACAGGTTATCCCCAACATTCCATTGCCTTTCTGGTCTTTGTCACCTACATGTCCGTCACCACTCCTAACAGTTTCGTCCCCATACGTCATTTCCTTTTGAATTTAACAGACTGCTAAGCGAAATTTGCTAATACAAAATATTATTTAATTTCAATTTTAATTTATTTCTCTCGTGAAATATGTAAGACAAGCTTAAAACTGAATGACGTAAAGTAAAATGAAATGAAATGATATAAGATACGCAGATATTACGTCTTTCCCAGACACTAAATTAATTGTGATTGAGTTCTAAGTTTCTTTCATGGAGTGCAGTCAAGCTCTACGGTTTGCTGCAGTTTAATAACTAACTTCTCTGTAACAGCAAGAAGTTTTGAATAAATAGATGTTACTGTCCGTCGGTGACCGTGAAGACCAAAGAATGGAAACAGTGAAGCCCAGAAAATATACAAGTGAAATGGCAGTAACGAAAACGTTAAATTCTTTCAAGTGTTAATTGTTTTACGCCGTTCAGAGTGATACGTTTGTTCCGCTTTTCCGCAGAAACGAACTTACGATCATACTGAGTGGGACTGAATTGGGTTCAGGTGGGGTCATCCTAAAGACAGTGTGTGCAATAACCCAGAAGTTTGCAATGTTTTCTTCCAGATATCTGTTCAGTTTTAACAAAGAAAATTTTTTTTCATAAATTTGAATGTTTAAGGATAGTGCTAAAGAATATATGTGTATCTGGGGGGGGGGGGGGGGGGGGGGAAACAGGAAATAAGGAAAAGGAAAGAGAAGTTTGTGGAAGGAAAAAGGATTATTTAAATTTTTGTTGTCATAAATATTTTGCCGGACCGAAATAAAA
>Ga0123354_10008776_pt1 | contig 15410 bp, 7 predicted proteins | sample TergutLab28metaG_2_FD_97872 | JGI IMG/M metagenome (GOLD analysis project Ga0123354, IMG submission 97872) | Labiotermes labralis P4 segment gut microbial communities from Petit-Saut dam, French Guiana - Lab288 P4 | ecosystem: Host-associated > Arthropoda: Insects > Digestive system > Gut ...
GAAATGAGCTAAAGTCAAAGCGACATGATGACGCTATTCTTACAATGAAAGCTAGCAAGATGCACTATTTCTCTGCTAGCGTGATCCTGACCACGCTAGCAGACGCCAACAGAACTAGCTTGACAAATACCTGTTACGTGTACACAGTGTTGAGATACTCCTGATGATGGACAGCGGACATGTCCGAAACATGTAGAGTACTTTATCAAATAAATTTGAGAAATAGTGCATGTCGTTAGTTTTCGTTATAAGAATATATCATGATGCACGGTCCTCTGAATGTCAAATGATAACGCTAGTATTGCAGCTGAATGCAATTCTTCGGTGACTGAGATTATTTATAAATGCATGGTGGGTGAGTGCGTTGAAATGGAAACGAAGAATGAGATACTGTTCAGAGAAAACTACGGAGACACATTGGAGAAAATTTTGCCCTTTAATGTAACCCACGCGTTGTTGTGGTTATTAACGGAGTAATGGTAGGGTGACCATATTCAGATTCAAACACACAACGCGTTATGCGCATTTCGAAGAAACGCGACACATTTCTCGCTAATTTCACCGCTGACTTGAGAATGAATTCCACTTGTCAGAAAATTTGTTATACCGATTTATTTCGTTACATGCTGTTTGAAGTCAGTAAAACTTCTAGTTAAATTAAAAAATGCGCGCACTGTTCAGAATATTACAACTAAAGCTCGTGTAGGTAGAAGCGTGACTGTGACTACCACTATACATGCGCAGCAAGATATTAGACGACTGACGGGGCAAATAAGAAATTGTGCTGGAGAAATAAGTATAGCATTAGAAGGGAGATGTCGTGGTTAGAATATTCGCACTTGGCACTTATTTACATCGGTGCAGTAGAGCGTAATTGTGTTTGAAGTTTTGGCCTAAGTAGGGACTGGAATCAATGTGACCGCCGTATGCAAATGTAGCAGATCCAATCCTTTCGAGACGCGTCTGTGTGTGAATGTGCACAGAGTGATAGAAGTGTCTATAAATAATGTTCTTTCGCAGTTCGTTAAACAGCGCACGAATGTGAACACGTCTCAGGATGTGTAGGTTTCGTACAAAGCCAAATTTGACGACCGGCTACGCGACTCAAAGAAGGCGCCTAAGGAAGAATTTTTCCTCAGTAAATGAATTCGATAGACAATTGTACGTTATGTAACGTGTTCCGTCAGTCGGGCTAACATTGCGAATGTTGTGTGAGCTGGAAGACGGACGAATCTTGATTCAGTTTCCGACAGATGTAAGAGATTCTCCTATACTCGTACTCCGAAACGTTAGGACCGGCCATGGGAAGGAGACAGCCTTCTTTCGCTAGGGGCTGGACAGCCCGGCAATAAAGTACCTCTAGGGGCGAGATTTTTTCACCTGTCCAGACCGGCCCCGGGGCCGACTGAGCCTGCCGTGCGTTCGGTACCGGAACATTGCCGGTAGTAAAGCGGACGGAGCGTGGCGTTGACCACCAATCTAGCGCGAGGTCAAAGAAAGATTAGAGCTATACCTCAACTCCCCCTCGGTGGGTTCATGGCGTGTTATAGGGCGAAGTCTACCTTACCTTATATATTACGTCTAGCCCAGAGGTAAAGCTTCCGAGGTAACAAGCTGACCTCTCACCTGTAATTGCTACCGAGGTCGAGGATTTCTGGAGCTTTGTTGTCACTCTTCGACTGTGCTGCTCAACTGCATAAGTGCAGAAACAGATATACGTGTAATAGAATGGAAAAGCCTAATGGATTTTACGTGACCTGTTGTGGGAAACACAGCTTTGATATTGAAATCAGGAAGCGTCTGTGACAATTAATTGGTGCCGCAACGGTACTGTCTACCGCCACGTAATGTGGACCAACAAAATGCACCTCTCTGAAATTTAATTAATTTTTTTTTTCACAATATCTTCTACAGGTACCTGTTTCGAATCCGAGAGCTTATCTGCAGGAAGACTATTGTAACAAGTACAGGTAGGGTATAACATATTTATCGCAGGTGCATTTTATTGGTCTACATTAGGCTATATGCTTACGTCACAATGCACGGTACAAACAGCATAAAACTTGAGGGTTCTTTGACCGTGCATGTTCCTCATGAAATAGCTTGAAATGCCAACTTGATGCAACAAGGTAATTTTATTGATGCATTCTTAGCTCGACATGTTTCGGGTACATACGCCCATCATCAGGAGCATCAGATGTTGAGTTGCAGCATATAGTTTTCTTTACCGACTTTTTGGATGGGTGGTGGTCTTGAGAGCCGCTGTGTAGGTCGTGTGTACGGTGCGGATGTTGCCGTGCACCATCCGCACCGTACACACGACCTACACAGCGGCTCTCAAGACCACCACCCATCCAAAAAGTCGGTAAAGAAAACCATATGCTGCAACTCAACATCTGATGCTCCTGATGATGGGCGTATGTACCCGAAACATGTCGAGCTAAGAATGCATCAATAAAATTACCTAATTGCATCAAGTTGGCATTTAACGTTATAAAACTCATCTACCCTATTTGTGGCCATTTTTGTCCTGCCAGTGTATAAAACACACAAGTCCTAGTTCCGTATTCTCACACGACAGCAACCTGAACTTTTGCGTGTTCAGTACAAACACCAAACTGCCTGAAGTTAAATTCCCATTTTAACATCTTCCTCTGATATTTTTCATTTCTCGAAACCTTTGTAAGGAACATAATTCTGTATCCCAGGCCCATTCACGAAGTTTTACCTTAATTATTTTTCGTTATGTTGCGTATTCAATACACGTAGTGTTACATGCAGCGTTATATACTCCGCTGGAGTGCAGGGTTATTCATAAGTCCGTGAAGCAATTTAAATATTCGCAACAAATAAACTACTCAACGGATCATGGCAGTTCTTACGCCGATAGGGAGAGAATCTCTCCAAGTTTTTTTTTTTTTTTTTTTTTTTACATATTTCACAGATGCTCAGTTTGTCCACCTTTGGTAATACGGCAGACATCTATGCGATAGTCCATCTCGTTCCACGCGCGTGTCAGCACATCACGGTCGACCAGATCCACAGTAGCGGTGATACGGTTGCGAAAATCTGGAGATTAGCGGGAAGTGGAGGCACGAAGACAGTGTCCTTCACAAACCCCCTGAAGAAAAAATCGAGCGGGGTTAAATCCTGGGACCGGGGTGGCCACCGCTTTAACGCGTCATCTTCTTTTCCTGTGCGTCCTATCCACCTTCGTGGCAAGTTTCGATTGAGATACCCTCGCACGTCTTTGTAGTGAGCCGGAGAGCCTTCTTGTTGAAAGATGTAATCATTACTGTCTTCATTTATCTGTGGCATCAGCCAGTTTTCTAACATGTTTCACGGACTTACGAATAACCCTGTATATATCTTTGTAGGCTCTTGTATGAATTTAGATTCTGTACGAAAAGTGTTTGCGCTAAAGCTGTGTCCGTGGACTCTTGTCTGCCATTCTTTATATTTACGCGACATTTTAAAGAATAAACACCCTTCAGACGTAAGCCCATCTGCTGTTTTTTGTATGAGGAGAGAATTGCGAATTTTCATATTAAACTGTTTTTAAACCACTTGTAACAACAGCAATATAAGGAGGCGCATTTTGTTTTTCAAAATTACCTTCCCAACAAATAATCATATAAATTAACAAATGTTTGGTAAACAAATACTAAACTAAAACATAGGAATTTAAAAAATAATAGAAATGGAATAAATGCAGTCAGTAAATATTAGTGTCTAACTACAGACAAGATATTGATGTTGATAAAGCTATAATATATTATTGAAATTATTGTGGTGATTAGTCTACAAGACTGGCTTAAGTACGTTAGGGCTGAATTCGGTAAAGTTTAATAGAAGACACATCGTGTCTTATCATAAAACTATTATACCTCTCTTGACCCCTTTTCTGTTGAACTATGTACATCTCCGGTACAATTCTAATTAAGATATCCTTCTTTTGACATCTCTTTTCGCCGTGTCACGTTCGTTACTCTCTTTCCGAAATTAGCTTACCTTCCCTTCAGTATGTGCATTCAGAATTTCATCACCGTGTCGTGCCATGAGCTTGGATTAATTCGGCCACGTACCGTCTGCGCGCTGGTATCTTTTCTATGACCCGAGAAAAAAAATGACATCGCTGTACGTGCCTCTGCAGTGAAGAACGTCTCGCTTTGGCGAAGATAAACCCAAGAATATCTATTTATATTTGCCTTAACTAAGCGACCGTAATTATAAGTTTCATGGTGAGATTGGTGAGATGTCATTTATACATAGATGTTTAATTTTTTGAGCACGTGTGCATAGGATTTGACATCATAAACATGAAAGTTGTGGTGGAAGATATGAACCGCAGCACGATGTATCACGCACATTCAAGCTTCCCGGAATGCTATGCTGCGCCACCTGACAACCTCATATCTTGAGTATATTACATTACTGACATTGCGTGGTGATGAATTTCCTTTCTGTATTTAATGGAAACCATCACGAAAAATGATTCAAGTGGATGTTTTAGTGCTTAAGGAGGTACGTTATTTTACTCTGGACAGACATTTTTAGAAATGAGAAGTGTCTCAGGGAGATGATAAAGTTGGAGTTAAGTTTCACGTAACTTGATGATTACATTGCTCGTGCACGAGGAAAAATTGAAGTGCTCTCACATAATTTAGCAGTGCGTCCAGATCCAAATTAACCCTTCGAAAACTGACATTTATTTAAAATGTATACAACACTTCATGTCGTGCATCGCAGAGGATTTTGTGCCACTATAAAGACCAACTGTTTGATCCTCTTTAGTGAAATAATCCACATTTATTGTGGAAGTTATAGGAAACACATAAAGAAACTATGTGGCAAACGCAAAGTTGTTTCATGTTATTAAAGCAGGTGGTATACATGTATACACTTACTGCTATGCTTTAAATGGCTAATTATTCAATTAATCATTACTTGTTGAATAAAAGGAGATTAAACGCCTGTGTTAATCTTGTCACCTTCATGGTAAAATGCACGATATTTTCCGAGATGATCACTTTACTGTGTCTCCTGTTATGCTTCCGTTTGATTACTTTGACTAAGTCACATTGCTTTACTAATTTTTAGGATCTCACAGGGCCGTACACGTCCTTTGTATTGTCACTTTTCAACACACTACACATCCTATTCTCGTTTTGCAGCTGTGCCCATAATTATTACCCTGTTCTTTTTTTAAAATGCGGTTATAAGTTGAATATTATTCGGAAGTAAATAGGCATAGAACCCGAAGTACTTGTAATCCTTTAAGTGTCAGTAGTTATTTTTGAACAACCAAGTTTAAAGTTTAAAAATGATACGTTCTGCCCTTACATGTGTCAACACCATGTTGCCCAGGAAGTGCCTACTCAAGACAAGTTACTAAACGAAAGATAGAAGTGACGAGAAGAAGAGGAAGAAGAAGTAAGTAGCCATCGGTTGAAAGAGAAGATATTGGAAGCTGAAAGAGGGAGCAGTAGATTGCGTTGTGTGGAGAACTCGCTTTGGAAGAGGCTTTGGACCTGTCGTAGCATGTTCGTTCCACTTCGTCCTGTTGTGCAGCACACTGCACATTCAGCAACAGCGCACTATAGCTACACCACCTGAATAAAGGAATTCCTACAATATGTTCATTTCACGCCTCGCTGTTCAGACGAATGGTGTCTGGAGGAACTCCGGGAGGAATCCTGCAGCGTCCTCTCCCCTGAACAGCTGTGGTTTCCATTGATTTCACGCTTTCCTCTTGCCGGGGGCCGAATTTCTTGCATTTGGCCTTCCAAATATGCCGAATTCACATTCACACTCAACTCAACAAACGTTTGGGTTGTAAAACTCAGCAGATATGAACGGAAACTTTCGTATCGGTCTCATATAGATCCGTTAAACAGAAAGAAAAAAATGGAAGTGCATTATGTCACCTGACATGAACTTAATATTGGTGTAAGATAGGTGTAGGAAATTTTATCTCTTTCCCTGAAGGAAGATTATAATTGATTGAGGGTATCTGAGAGAGAATACCGAGGATTTGGTTGTCGGGAAACAAAAAGGGGGGACAAAGAAACTTAAGTTGAATTATCTTCATAAACTGAAGGAGCGTTCTTTGTGGACGTGATCTAAAAAGAGAGATGAGATGGGTGGAAGGGGGACACAAATGAAGATGATTAATAAATGAAAAACTTCAGCTATTGTTAATTGCTGTCAATATAATTAGCTTCTTATTATTAAAAACCAACTTTTGCGCATACAAATTATATATAAAAATATAACTTTCCATCTTATGTTTATTGAATAAAGACAGACCATCTTGAAAGCACTTGCTTTATTTCATTATTCAGTGCTCAACATTTTTCGGATGTTAATACATCCATCCTCAGGAGCTTGCGACTTATTTGTTGAGTTATTTTATGGGTTGTATTGCTCTGGTTCGATGTGTGTTGTTGTTATGGTGTGGCTCGGCTGGGGTGGTGTGGTATCCTTAGCCGGGCTTCAACATCCGAAACATGTTGAGCACTGAATAATGAAATAAAGCAAGTGACATCAAGTTGGTCTATATTTGTTCAAATAACTTTCCATATCTACACTTACATGTTTCGGCCGTCGATCGCCATCTTCAGGGAACAATGTCTGAAACATTTCAAGCCTTTGTAACCAGTTATATATATATGTATATATATATATATATGTGTGTGTGTGTGTGTGTGTGTGTATACAATAAAATTAAACGACAATATTACTTCGTACTGTAATGTAGAAACATCAGCTGATTGCAGGTGAGATTAAAATTCTAACGTAGGCACTATGTGGTTAGCAGACCACTAAAAATTTAAAAAATAATTGATTATGAACTTAATTTGCAATATATTAGGCACGTTATGGCCTAGCAGGTACTCAGGTCTTGTTCATATTGACGAATGTGGCCCAACGGCATGTAGGTTTGTGCTATACCCCTTGTTATATAGACTGCTGTAGGCTAATTCCTCGAAGGCATTGTTAGTTTTTAATAATAAAATCCTTAGTCTGTAAATCTAGTTGAAAAACATCATTTGTTGTAGCGAAGATAATTAGATTAATTTAAAACTGATACTAGCTAGCTGAGTGTCGTCTCAAGATATATTTTAGCATGCTATTCGATATTCAGTTGTCATGAAAGCGAAGCATATCTTATTGGGCTCAGCGTTTATCAGCTCCGAAAGGATAATTCTGATATTAGTGCCTCCAGCTTCGCGTTTGTGAAATATAAAGTGAAATTCCACGCACGAAAAGCGCTACATGTTGAAAAATGATGCCTTTGTCGCTTGGCAGATGGTTACCAACCTTTCTGAGGATCATATAATGTTTATCTTTACGATAGAAGAGGAGGCAAGATTCACTTTTTGGTCCTGAAGATAACGGAAGGAGACTTCTACGAAATATTCTTTATTTATCAGCTTACCCAGTATGACGCACGGCCCAGACGTCCAGACTACTGATACACACAGCTGCCAGAACGTCCGGTGTCACACGCTCCATGCTTGTTGTTTTTAAGTTTCCGCTACAAGTAATGTGCCATACGTCATAATATAGAAAAGATTTTCCCGGAAATATTCGAACTTTCCCGTACATACATGTTGTCGCTTTTGTCTTGTTTCCCCCCCCCCCCCCAAAAAAAAAAAATTTGCATACGAGTAGGGAGAGAATGTGCTTCGTGTTATAGGTTCTAAGGTTCTTTTCAGTTTGTACGTTTTCCGAAATGATACAAATTATTATTAACAAATATTTACTGCCAAGAATTTCAGTAGCGTTTTACTGAAATATTAGCTTCACTTCGCCTAAAAGTGTAATAAATATTTTCCAGTATACATTAGTTTATTGATATTATAAATACTATTTAATCTGTTGTTTTATACGAGTCTGAAACCGAGTCTCTCGCCCTACGGACAAAACTAGTACAGAATAGTGAAGAGAGTGTCTGGGAGTACGACATAGTGAGTAGCTCGAAGGTGGAGAACATTTTATGTAGTTTAGCATCCTTATATCGCTCTTTTCATTCAATCGGATATTAAATGTACACGTACATTGATATTAGCTGCTTGAACGATCTAATGTGATACGAAGTGCTTTATTATCTGTTATACACTGCTGAATTTTAAAGTTAGGCGTGAAGCTCCCAGGAGATGGAGTAAATGACGCCGAAACGTGTTGCAGTATCATAAAAATGTATTTTGATGTGTTAAATGTCATTCGTGCCGGTCCCAGTGGCCGCGCGGTCTAAAGCATAGGTCTGCGGCCGCTCGCCTGCTGAGATTGTGGGTTCGAATCCCGCGCGGGGGTATAGATGTTTGTCAGTTGTGAGTGTTGTGTGTTGTCAGGTAGAAGCCTTTGTGACGAGCTGATCACTCGTCAAGAGGAGTCCACCAGACTGTTGTGCGTCGTTGTGTTTGATCTAGAAACCTCGTGAATGAGAAGGCTGTGGCCCGCGTTGGGCCACAGCACCAAAAAAAAAAAATGTGCCTTCTTTGGTGTGGTGAATGATTACGTGCCTTCTTGTTCAGAGTGTTTGTGAAATCTGTGAATAGGTTTCGGAGGAGGGGCCCACCGCGCACCAACACGAACAGAATATCGTCTCAGATTTTATGTTACATTTCTTTGTACCGCTACAAACGCAATATTTGCGACCTGTGCTGCATATCAGATTTTTCGTTTTTTGCCATCTCTTGAATACTGGAGGGGTAATGCCGTTTTATGTTCTTGGGTTATCAGCACAAGATGCTTGTGCAATCTGACGACATCTGCGAGGACTGCAGCGCGCGCACACACACACACACACACACATAACAGAAACCTTCGTTTTATGAACATTAAATCTATTGTTTACGATTTCAGTCAGATATCAATTCGTGCGCCATCCTGTACCTTCGTGTAGCGCGTAGGAACTACCTGACATTCACTTTCTGTTTGTCCAAAGTAATAATCCTCACTTTCCGCAGAGAAAAAAGAATTTCTTGACCGGCTGACAGAATATCAACTTTTCTAGTGTTTCTGAATGGGCTTATTTGTGATCTGTTTGAGTTCAGCCGGTCGCATGAATTTCGCATTCCGCTCATTTAATTGACGGTGAAAGACGGTGGTACAGAGCAATCAGATTCTTTATTCCAGTATTTGTATACCAAGCGATATTTTTGGAAACCCAAACCGACTTGCATCCCAAGACTTTAAATTAATTTTGCCAAGTATTTCTTTAACAAAAGAATGGATCCTTACAGGCTTAAGACTTTGTTTAGACTGGATCAGTCGTTTCACTTCGTCGGGCCTGTAAGCATAAAGGCATGTCTGATGATGGCTTAAACTTGCATTCTTATATTAAAGGCGGATGGAATAATAGCCCAAATAGACTTCCATTTTGTAGGAAACAGCAATTTTTCAGAGAAACGAATATGGTTAAGGGCAAGAGAGAATTGGTGGCAAAAGTAGGGTAAAGTACATGGTAATTCTGTATGCAGCATGGTAGTTATGTATGAAGCATGCCGCAATAGCCTGTTTGTATATGACAAAAATATTGAAGGACGGCTTGCCACAGCAATATAATATCAAATGTATCTGCAGTACAGTGGGTGGGGGTGATAAGATTGAAGAAACAGTTAGGCGACTTTGAGGAAGGACATAGACATATACATATAAATTTTCAAGCCTTTTTGTGATCATGGGAAATGTCTCCTCTTTATTTAATTTTAACCTTTTCGTATAACAGTGATTTATTATTTCCTTATGTTGACTGTTTACAGTTCCTGTAGCTTGCCTAAGGGTGGGTTTTGTACGCTTCAGTATAAGTCTGAAAGAGATATACTTTTGTAACCACTGGCAAAATGTAACAAAGATTCAGAGAATCCAGTGTCTTTCAATAGTAGATTACACAGTTATAAATGTGTGTGTGTATACATATATATTCAAGACACGACAGACCCAAGTGGGGCAGTGCCTCCTCATTGTCGAGGCTTCACCATCACACTCAGAGTCACGACAATTGGTAGGACTCCTGTGGACAAGGGATCAGCCCATTGCAAAGAACCCGACAACAAACAACATTTCATGAGATACACATCCATGCTCCTGGCGAGATTCGAACCCGCAATCCCAGCAAGCGAACGGCCGCAGACCCACGCCTTAAACCGCACGGCCACTGGGATGGGCATCAATGTTATTACCGAACGTAATTAGAGGATAGTGTAATCTGCAGTTATTATAAACCAACATTGAGCCAACTGCGATTTCAGCAGGGAATTATTAGTGTTATCAACATTATTTGTGGTCACACATTATTGCTTACTTCACTGTCACTGGGTGTTACAGTTTACAGTCCTCTAAGGACACGTGGATATTTGGGTTGGAGAACACGCACGAAATGGCCTTGAACATTTCTGAAAGGCAGGTTCATTTCAATCAAGATATTACTTGGAAAGAATGACATAAAGGCTGTTGACATCTGAAGGTTCATTACAAATATGTTTTTTGCAAAGTTGGACTCTATAATGCTGACTTCGACTGCCGTTTATGGCCACCACCTTGTGTTCCTATTGACAATTACTTCCGTCTGGTTACATAACCATATAACAGCAAGCGTTAACCTTTTTATTATTCACGCGTATTTTTTATTATCTCCCAGAATGTTGCAATCTGTCAGAAGACATTCAGCAATCGTACTGACAGTCACTATTAATGGCATGTAGGAAACACATCCAGTGATACATCTCGTATTTAGTCGCAATCAAAAGTGACTGGCTATGGCGAGGTTTGTAGATCATACAAAGTGACGCATTACAGTCGGTAGGACTCCTAGTGATCATCTCGTCCCAGAGACCTCTACCTGACAACACACAACACTCACAACAGACGTCCATGCCCCCGGTGGGATTCGAACCCACAACCTCAGCAGGCGAGTGGCCGCAGACCTACGCCTTAGACCACTAGGCCACTGGGATCGTCATTTCATATGTATGAATAACCAGATGTGGGATAAATAAATTAACCGCTTTAAAAGGAAAGAACGAATTTTTGAAGTGTGTTCTACACGATCACCCTTCGTAACTTTGTTGTCCCGACGCGCTCAGTCTGGTAGGTGATCCTTTTCCGGGAAACGGGTGTGGTTCACCGAATCACACATAGTTTTAATTATTTCTTTTTTACTTCTTTTATTTACTCAATTTATTCTTGATATAAAATAATGGAGTGATATATCCAGTAAAACAACTCGATCATTTCTAGGAAACTAACACACTTTTCTGTATTCCTACCTACATCACACTCGTACGCGACTGACTTCCTCACTGGACTGCTAGCGTCCGTTATCAGCTCCTAACGTTTTCACATTTAAATCTCTTCCCTTCGTCCTATCGCGAACGGTCCCGAATATACTATGACAGATTAACTTTCAACGCATGACATGAACCGTCCGTAACTGACGCCAGCAATCCTAAGAAACAACTATACTAAAAATGATCGGCTACAGTGTATACCGTGCCAAATTGCACATCATTTGCAGTCTTGTTCTTTGGTGGGGAATGAATGTTGTTTAGGGCTAAGATGCGGAAAACTGTTATTATCTCCGTACTGGTCTGGACAGACCGGGTTTGTTCCAGGAGGCTGAGGTTCCCAGATTTTTGACAATCAGCACATGAAGGTGGTAAGTTTGTCACCCCTACGCACCGTCCGCCTTTACCCCCAGGAAATATTCCTAGTACTCATTTCTGTCAGAGACTGAGTCGACGCCAGGGCCATAGTACGGCCGGAAGGATTTTGTCGATGGAAAATTCAAATAACACCATCGGGAATCGAACCCGCGACCTTGCGGCTTGCAGGCAGTACCACAACCGCCTGCGCCATCGCGTGCCCTTATTTAACAAGGAGCTTAAAACTACGTGCTCTTTACCGTACAACATCACAATCATCTAGTAAGAGAGGATGGCATTATGGGACATGTAACACCCATCAAAATACGACACATAATTACACACATCACTGCATGCTAGTGGCCACAAAAGAAACGTCTATATTAAAATGCATCTTAATGGAAGATAATGTGAGAGTATGAAGAGGATTCAGCTAGCTCATGGTGGTTCTTGTGAAGAAAATAATGTGCCATCATATCCTAGAAAACTATGAGACACTGTCATCTTACCAAAAGCTTTGTGTTCCATCGTCACAGACCATCCTGAAATGATAGTGAAAAAAAAATTGAATTGAAAATTACGTCACGTTCAAACGAAACTGTGGTGATTAACTTAATGGAAATTTGTTTCTGTCGAATGAGTGTCTTAATGAGTGACATGTTGTGAAAGGTTAATGGCATATCAAGGCGAAGCAGTTACCATACTGTACACCCAAAGCGAAAACAGATGAAATAACGTGATCTACATATTTTGTGGTCTCGATACTGTGATCTTTTATAATTCATTATGTTCATACGAATCGTTGCGTATTAATTAATTTCATTAATTTTAATTACCTCAGCACATATAAAATATGAAATTGAAACTCGACTGCCGAAAGTGCATCTATAGTTTGATCAAATTATTAATTAGCTGTCAATTGAAAAGGTTACTAATTTATGTTGTGATCACATGACTATGTGTATTAACTGGTAATTCATTAAAATACTACGTGGAAATAAAAAAAAGCACTTTTCATGGGATCTAATTAGCCACTGTACGTCTTTGTAGAGAGTTTAATATTAATTAATTAATTTTATTATTATGAATTAATATGAGGTTATGCTTGCAACGTGGTGTTATTTCCTGATGAGTAGCTATATGTTGGAATGAATGCGATGAAGCCACTTTTATACTTTCAATATAGCGTTTATTTACATCCAAATGTGTGGGGTCTTTTAAGTCAAGTTTCAGTTTTACCGTTTTCAAAATGCTGTTCATGTCGAATGTGTCAAATCACACGGCTGTTTTGCTGTCGTTCAATAGGCTGCGTAATCAAGAGTTCTTGAAATCAATATGACGTTTTATGTAGGCCCGTTATTGACGTGTAAATGTAGCACATAGGAAGACAATTTTTTTAAGTGAAATTCTTCAGGGCAGTAAAATTAGGTGGTACAGTTGAAAACAAAAGAACAACTTGAGGTCACTTGCTATTTTATTTCACTTCTTATGCGCTCAACATGTTTCGGACATTAATATATCCATCATCAGGAGCTTACGTCTGTTCTGTTGAATTACCACATTGGTCGTGTGTTCTTGGTTCGATGTGTGTTGGTGTTTCGGTGTGGTTGGGTTGGAGTGGTACCACGCCAACCCAACCACACCGAAACTCCAACACACATCGAACCAAGAACAATACGACCAATGTGGTAATTCAACAGAATAGTTGCAAGCTCCTGATGATGGATATATTAATGTCCGAAACATGTTGAGCGCGTAAGAAGTGAAATAAAATAGCAAGTGACATCAAGTTGGTATTTTGTTTTCAACTATTACAATGATGCACGGTCCAATAAATATAAGATTAGGTGGTACAGTTCCTTCAACTGACGGTACCAACAAGACAGGTACTTTTGAAACAAAATTTTCGCGTCTGTTTTCTCTGTCATTCTATTGAATATGTAACTGATTAGCCACCCATTTCTGGTAATAAAATTCAAAGTTTTAGCACGATGATATCTATCCACTTTAGTTAGTGCTACTTGTATAAGATGTGCAGGCGAGGCACGTCTTTCGCATAGTTACAGGAATTCCCGGTTGGGGTGAAGACTCGAGGTTCGGAAGAAATTAAATGAAACTGACGTTTCTCCTAACCTTCTTTGATTGGAGGTGCAATAAGTTGTTATTTCGCTAAATAAGGAACTGAAGCGTGTAAGAGAGTTGATCATCCATGAGTCATTAATATGACACGAGTAGAAGAGTTCCACTAATTATGTAATTATATTTAATCATCCAGATGAATCATATTTTAATTCCCTAAGCTTCTTCATGCATAAATGGACTAAGCTTACAAGTGGCACTACAGTAAAGTGACTACATTAGACCGTGTGTGATTCAGCTTAGACTAGATTACCGACTATCATAGACAGCCACTTTAAAACAGAGGTAAGCAGTTTTGCACTTCGAAAGTTGCTGCTAACAGGGATACTGACAGTAGAACGAATTCGGATAACGTTTTTACGTCACGGCTTTGTTAAGTGTGGATGCAACGCTGTCTGTAATTAAGAAAAAAAATTAGGAATTGTACAGTTAGCGAAATGTTTTAACACGTCTGCTGACTTCAGTTTAAAAGTTCCAAAAACCGTACGTCCTACAGAGAAATGGTACCTGGTATAAAATGTGGTAGATATACACATTATCACCAGAATAAGTGGACTAATAAAGAAATACCACATGGTTCCAGTGCAGGTTTTCCGAAGAACTAAATTATGTGTGAACCATATACCGTATATTCTCGAATCTAATCCGCACTAGTTTTTGCCGATTTCTTAAACGAAAAAAAGTTAGTTCGCGGTTCTAATCAGCACCTATGGGAGGACGATGGTGAAGATAAAGATGATAGTGACTGGGTGACGGATAACGATTCAGTTATGAGTGATGACGGCGAGTGTGATGAATAATAAATTATAAATATTATGTAATATATTATATAATATTATAAATAATAAATAAAGTAATAAATTATTTATGGTATTGTTCTTACGGTACGTACAGCGGCTGTATCATTTTTCCAAAATCCAGCTCACGACCGCGAATCTAATCCGCACGCGATTCTAATCCGCATCTGATTTTTTAGCCCTCTGAAACTGTAAAAGGGTGCGGATTAGATTCGAGAATATATGGTATGTTGAGGTAGGACAGGATTATTCTGATCAGCTCATTCTTTATACCCATCGTCTCACATAATTTGGTATTATATTATGTGTTCAGTTGCACGTGCAGTTACACGTGTTATCTACCAGTCGATATTCCCTGCTGTCTACGAAAGGAAACGTCCTCCCTTTCTGATGCAATTAGTTTATCTTTTCGGACTGTGAATTGTCATCCTATGCAAGTAAATGTACTGTACTCACTAGAAAGGAATTTTAGTGCATTCATACAAAAATTCACACGTAACTTCACTCAATATACATTTGTAGTGTATTCACATAGAATTTGTTGTACTGTGTGTGTGCATTGCTGTTTTTTTTTGTGCTTTAGATGCCGGACTGCTGGCTAGAAGTCAGTACTCGGAAGGTCCTGCAACCGGCCATCTCGACACAGGTTCTTCTTGTTTTCCCTGTGTCTATAAGCAAATGCTGAGATGGTTCCCAAGACTCCAAGTTGCCACTACATGCTTCTCATGTAGCCCTCCCGACTTAAATCTAGTAGTAACCAATTTCTTGTTTTGTTTACATGTAAAATAACCACTGCCACCGGGTAACAACCCAATTGCAGTAA
>Ga0123354_10008777_pt1 | contig 15410 bp, 12 predicted proteins | sample TergutLab28metaG_2_FD_97872 | JGI IMG/M metagenome (GOLD analysis project Ga0123354, IMG submission 97872) | Labiotermes labralis P4 segment gut microbial communities from Petit-Saut dam, French Guiana - Lab288 P4 | ecosystem: Host-associated > Arthropoda: Insects > Digestive system > Gut ...
GATATTGAGGCGAATCACCTAAACATACGCATTCACGCCACGCTTGACCGCCGTGAGGCGTTTAAAGACGCCAAGTATGTCGTTAACTGCGTCCGCATCGGCATGCTGGAGGCATTCGCTTTGGATGTGGAAATACCGCTTAAATACGGGGTGGATCAATGCGTGGGCGATACACTGTGCGCGGGCGGCATTATGTACGCGCAGCGCGGCATCGCCGAAATGCTGGCCTTTTGCAAGGACATACGGGAAGTGGCGCTGCCCGGCTGTATCATGCTGAATTACGCCAACCCCAACGCCATGGTAACATGGGCGTGCAACCAATACGGCGGCGTCCAAACCATCGGCTTGTGCCACGGCGTACAGGGCGGGCATGAACAAATTGCGCGCGCGTTAGGTTACGCGCAGGATGAGGTAGATATCATCTGTGCGGGCATCAACCACATGACATGGTATATTTCCGTCAAGCACAAGGGAGAGGAACTCACCCCGAAACTGCTGGAAGCGTTTGAAAGGGATCCGGAACTCATGAAGACCGAAAAGGTGCGCATTGACATGCTGCGCCGGTTTGGTTACTACTCCACCGAATCCAACGGCCACCTCTCCGAATACGTGCCGTGGTACCGAAAACACGCGGATAAAATTCACCGGTGGATCGATTTGGGAACATGGATTAACGGTGAGACGGGCGGTTATTTGCGCGTATGTGTAGAGGGGCGTAACTGGTTTGAGACCGATTTCCCCAACTGGATGCTGGAGGCTCCCAAGGAATACGCCTACGACAAACGCGGCCGTGAACACGGCAGCTACATTATAGAAGGCCTGGAATGCGGTAAAATGTACCGCGGCCATTTTAATGTCATTAACGGCGGCGCCATCACCAACCTGCCGCCGGATTGCGTGGTGGAGGTGCCGGGGTTTGCCGACGGCAACGGCATATCCATACCCATCGTGGGCGACTTGCCGCTGGGCGCGGCCGCGTGCTGTATGACCAATATCATCGCGCAGCGTCTGGCGGTAGAGGCTGCCGTTCATGGCGACGAGAAACTATTGCGGCAAGCCATGATGCTGGATCCGCTGACCGGAGCTGTCCTGGACACCCCTGCCATCGACCAGATGACCGATGAAATGCTTATCGCGCAGGCACAATGGCTTCCGCAATACGGGCAAGCCATTCAAAACGCCAAGATAAGATGGGCGCAAAAAGAGGCTGACGGCACACTCATTCCGCCCATCGTGACAAACGGCGCGGCACGCCTGCATACCCGAACCGTTGAGGAGATGGCGCAGGACCGTGGTGGTGCGCGCAGAAACGCCGCGGAAGCGGATAAAGCGCGTGAAAGGCCTGCCGCAACGCCCGACGTTTAGGGTGCCAAGACAACGCTTTTAACATGGAAGAAGCATTAGAAAAACTAAAACTTAATAGTAAATTACTATATCACTGATGCCGATACACTTCCCAACCCATGTAGTTGCCCAACGCCTCCTCCAGGATGTTGGCCACCTCATCATGTACCAGCGCCACATGATGCTCGTATCCGTTAAGCGTTAGGTACCGCATTAGATCATTGAGACGCGGAACACGGCATACTGCCACGCCTCCGAAGGTTGATAACGGGTCATCGGTAAAGGCTGCCTCTCCAAGGTAACACTTGATTTTACCGTTCTTGTCATCGGTTGTGATTTTAAGATAAGTCATATGCCCCGGTGCAACGCGGCCTTTGAGCGCGCCGAAAGAAACATCTTCACCCAGCGTCGTGGCCAGTATATCCAGATTGGCAATCTCCGGCTTTTCGGTAAACACAGAAGCCGGATAATTAGAGCAGTGTACATTAATACATTTATCGGGTTCATCACGGTAATTGTTGTTCCAATCTTGATATAACGGCGGCTTCCCGCTGGCCTTGAGCAACGCTAACATGGATACCGCGCCCATCACATCCGTTTCACAAGCCGATGGATGCCCCTTCTCCCCCATCATGCTCATTGCTAAGCACATGGCGCAACCATAGTTGTTTTCCACACTGTCCCAACACTGGATGGCGCTGGCAATGCAATGATGTGAGTCCATCCAATCCTCTATTGCCAGACAAAGCTTAGCCTGTTTATACAGTTTTTCCTCGTTTATACCGGTTGCAATATGCCCATACGCCCGGATCTCGTCGATTTTCGCGGCAATGCGGGGCTCATCTTTTTCGCCAAATACGGCGATATCAGCCAGGATTTCCGAAAAATCCTCTGTCTCCACGGTAATGCCGGCTTGCTGCAGCAGTTTTTCTGAATACCGTACGGTGCGGAATGGTGTTACCCTTGCACCGATTTGCGCTATTCGCGCCGTACGCAACGTTTTGACTATGGTGCACACCGCGGCGAAACACCGCACATCCTCGGTAAAAATAGCACTGTCGATAGCACATGTATGCTTTTGCGTCAGCGTGTAAGGGATGCCATACTGGTATAAATTGTTGCATAACGATAGCTTGCCGCAAAATGCATCCCGGCGGTTTTCCAGTTGTAACTTGTCAAAATCGTCATCACATGCCTGTATCAGAATAGGCAAATCCAGTTTACTTAAACGAATTGCATCGGCAACACCGGTCTCTTCGCCAAAATTAGGCAGGCATACGATGATACCATCCAACACATCAGCGTGAATGCGAAATAGAGCCGCACATTTCCTGGCTTCGTCATAAGTCATGGTTTGACCCATTGAGGTGTCTTCATCTGACAGAGTGATTACCGTGTGCCCCCATTCCCCCAACTTGCGTAACAATTCCGTTCGGGCAGTCCTCACCAGATGTGCCGGGAAAAATGTACGATTACTCACAATCACGCCGAAGGTTGCCATCAAACACGCCTCCTGATAATATATTTCTTACATTTTCACACGCGCTACAGCCTCACGCCAACCATTTAGCATCTCTTCGCGTTTTACCGCATCCATCGATGGTTGATACACTTTGCTACCATGCATGTACTTGCCAACCATGGTATGCAAATCTTGATACAGTCCCACGGTTAACCCTGCCATTAGCCCTACGCCTATCATTGACATTTCACTGATGGCGGCACATTGCACCGGACAATCCATTACATCCGCAAGCAACTGCATGAGCAAGGCGTTGCACGTGAGGCCGCCGTCTGCTCGCAGCGATGTTAACTGCGTACCGCTCGCGCGCATGGCGTCCAGTACATCCCGCTCCTGATAAACGATAGATTCCAATGCAGCACGTACCACATGCGCACGGTTTGTTCCCCTCGTCATACCGCAGATGAGCGCCCGTGCGTTTTCTGCATAATGCGGCGCGCCCAAACCCGAGAAAGCCGGTACCAAATAAACACCCTGAGTAGTAGGTACCGAAGCGGCTAAGGACTCTATCTCTCTGATGTCATGAATCATCGCCAGTTCATCACGCAGCCAGCAAAGGGTGTCACCACTGGAGATAATGTTTCCTTCAAGCACATAGGCTGTTTTACCGCCAAATCCATATCCCACAGATACAGATAAGCCTTGCGGTGCGGATATAGGTTCATTTCCTACATGCAACATAACGGAGGAACCGGTTCCGAATGTTGCCTTGGCCATACCCAACGAAGTGCAACCATGGGCAAAGAAAGCCGCTTGGCTGTCGCCCATCACGCCAATGACATGCAGGCCGTACGGTAATCCATCGCAAACAGTCTCACCGAAGTGAGAATCGGAAGGATAAATTTGGGGAAGGCACCCCATCGGAATGCCGAAGGCCGCACAGATCTCGGGATCCCAAGATAGCGTCCGAAGATTCATAAGCTGCGTACGGCTGGCGTTGGTCACATCGGTTCGATGCGCGCCGGTTAAGCGGAACAGCAGATAGCTGTCCATGGTGCCAACGTATATTTCCCCGGCACACGCCCGTGAAAGGGCATCCGGTATGTCGCGCAAGATTGAAGCCGCCTTGGCCGCCGTATAATATACAGATAATTGGAGCCCCGTTCGCTCTTGTATCATTGGCGCGATAGATGGGTTTCTCAACCCGATATCGGCGACGATTTCACCGCCGCGTGTATCCTGCCAAACGATAGCCGGTGCGATAGGCCTTCCCGACGCACGCTCCCATACAACCGTCGTTTCACGCTGATTACATAGCGCCAAAGCAGATACTTCAGTTGGATTGACACCGGCTATTACCTCGGTTAATACGGCTACTACATTCTCCCATATCTCTTGAGCATTGTGTTCCACCCGGCCGGGGGCAGGATGGGATTGGGTATGAAGCCGTACCGCCTTAACAACGACTTGACCATGCTTATTAAGCAGCATCGCTTTACTGGCTGAAGTGCTCTGATCCAGCGCAATAATATACCGGTTCATCTTTTCTCACTTTCAGCAATTCTTTTGCCGCTTGGGCGATGCCTTGGGGGGTTAGGCCATAGTGATTGAACACTTGGGCGCTGGTGCCGGTATACAACACCTCGTCGGGTAACCCGAGGATGCGCATGAACGTTGGCCTGCGTTGAGCAAGCAGGGAGGCGATTGCACTACCCAACCCACCATGAATATTGTGTTCTTCTATGGAAACAACAGCACCGGCAGCAGCAGCATCCAATATTACTTCTTCATCCAAAGGCTTAAGGGTGTGCATATCGATTACAGTTGCTTCAATTCCGTTTTGCGCCAGCAACTTGGCGGTTTCCAGCGTAAAGTATACCATCTCGCCGCAGGCAATTAACGATACATCGCTACCCCGGCGCAGTACATTTGCCTTTCCTAAAGTAAACGGCGGGTCTTTTTCATACACATCCGGCACCTCGCCCCGCCCCATACGTACATATACCGGACCGATATGCGACGCCAAGCCACGAGTTAATGCTTCAGTTTGATTGCCATCCGCTGGTAACACCACTGTCAAGCCCGGTATGGCGCGCATTAATGCCACGTCCTGTGTTGCATGGTGGCTCGCGCCAAGCGCACCGTAACTGACACCGCCCGACACACCGATGATTTTAACATTGCTGTTAGAGTAGGCTAAATCTATCTTGATCTGCTCTGAGGAGCGTAACGAATAGAAACATGCCGGGCCGCAAATAAACGGTTTTTTACCCGTATTGGCCAATCCGGCCGCAATGCCTATAGCGTTTTGCTCTGCGATACCGCACTCGACGAATTGTTCAGGCAGCTCACGAGCAAAATCATCCAACGCTGCAGAGCCGCGCGAATCGGTAGCCAGTGCGAATAAACGCGGATCCTTCCGCGCCAGCATTGACAGTGTGCGTGTAAAAGCTATTCTGGCCGATTGCTTACTCATGCCCACGCCACTCCCTCCACATTCAACGCCGTATAACCAGCATGGAGTTGATCGGCATTAGGCGCCTTGTGATGCCATGCCGGGTCGCCTTCCGCAAAGGGGAGGCCCTTGGATTTAACGGTATGGGCAATCAGGCAATGCGGCCTGCCCTTTGTTTGCAGTCCATGAAAATAGGCAAGTAACGCGGATGTGTCATGTCCGTCCGCTTCCGTCACATCCCAGCCAAAAGCGCGCCACTTGGCGGACAGATCCTCCAGCGCTATCACGGATTCCGTACTGCCGCTGATCTGTAACCCATTACGATCGATGATTGCCACTAAGTTGTCCAGCATATAATGTGCACCGGCCATAGCAGCTTCCCATATCGACCCTTCAGCTAATTCCCCATCGCCCATCAGTACATAAGTACGGAAAGCATCTCTGCCGCGCTTTGCACCCAAAGCCATTCCCACACCCACCGACAAGCCATGACCTAATGCACCGGTACATATTTCCACACCGGGTACTTTGTTGTTCGGGTGCCCGATCAACCGCGATCCGGCTTGTGAGAAGGTACGCAGTTCTTCCACCGGGAAAAAACCGCAATCAGCCAGCAGTGCTAAGTATCCTTCTACGCTGTGCCCCTTACTAAGTAAGAATCGATCGCGGTTTGGCCAGTTGGGTTCCGAAGGCCGTAGATTCAATACACCGTAATATAGCACACTAAGAATATCCAACGACGAAAGTGCGCCGCCGGTGTGTCCGTTACCGGCTCGCTGAACCATGGTGATGACATCAGCCCGGCGATGATTAGCCAGTCGGGCGATTTCTCCGGCGTTCATGTGAGCCCTCCATCGTATAGTTCTTCAAGGATGTAACCCTCTCTTATCCGCTAGTGAAACCAAGCGATTAACCAGATCATCCACATCTTCTGTAAGCATGAAACCTGAAGCCACTCGCCTAGCACAATCTGCCGCCACCAGTTGCCTATATTGATCAAGCGTTCCGTATAGCTCCTCCAGTGTAGAGGGGGCAATAGGCTCGATGTGCCCCCACAGCGGATTCTTAACACCATTGGGAAGCGTTGAGTATGTAAAGTATCGCACAGTGGGGTATCGTAGTGCCGCTGTACGAAGCCCTCCCATTGCATGGCCTAACAAATCATTGACCGGCTTTGCATCCGCATCTCTTTCGAGTCTTGGGGCGCATGGTGCGGGAACATCGTCCCGTACCCAAACAAACAAGTTTCTCCATGCGGCGTTAAACAGCGGTTCGTAAGGATAATCGCTTGGCTCCCCATCAGTCCCCTCGAATTTTGGCATTCTGCCAATGCGGATAGTATCTATGTCCTCCTGATAATAATCGATTAGGCTGTATTTGGTGTCATGGCTGCCCCCCGCTATTTCGTAGACACGAAACAGCGCTCCGGGGCAATGACTATCGCCTGCAAAGTTTACCCAATTCATTTCGCTTTGCGTATTAAGAGCGATATAGGGCTTAGCTGCATGCATAGATACGGTTGGCGCTTTTCCACCGGCAAACATTTTTGGCGTATTCATTGGCTCATACGCATTCAAAGGTTGCATCCAGCCTCCCCCGCCGGCTGCCATAAAGCCATCAAACAGAGCATAGGCTTTATCGGGGAATGTATGCACCATGCGCGACAAATAACCTGCCGATTGAGACCAACCTGTTAAATATACTCTTGATGTACCATATGGCTGTAATATCCCATCAGAAGATCGGAGTGCTGATGCCAAATCCGTTAACATATCCCAAAACAATCCCCACTCATACCGTTCGTCAAAACCAAACATATTCATTTGTTTTGGCTTCTCGCGCTGCGGCAAAGGATTATCCCAGCATAAAGGCGCGTATCGCCCGGCATCGGCAGCCATTAACGTGCCTAGTACGGAGGACTTACTGGTAATACCTACATAGATATCACCGTTGCGCGTAAAGTACTTCCAGCTATTCACCCAAATCCGATCGATGTCCATGTTGGCCGTAGCGTTAAGAACTTCCAATACCACATTGCCGCTGAATTGACGAGTGTCCTCGGGGCGACGCAGCAAAAAACGGGTACAATAGGGCGCTCTCTCATAGATGATTTTAGCGGTTCCTTCGGGTTCTTCCGCATATACATTTGCTGTGCCGGAAAAGAAGTACTCGTCTTCCACATATCCGTTCTTGGCAAATTCACACCGAAATCCTGCTTGTAAATACGGATGTGATACTTCCGTGCAGGGAACCTGCCACAGTTTTTCGATCATGGTATATCCTTTCTATTTACAAGGGAAACAGAGCTGCAGCTTGGCATAAAAGTCTTCCATGGTCTGGCGTGTATCCAATGTATGATACACGCGTATTTGGCGGTATCCGGTATCGTGAATATAAGCCATATCAACCGGATTCACACGCGGTGCATCACGCATAACATAATTACAACGCTGCTGCTCTTCAAGCAATAAGCTAACCGTCGCCTGATCTCCCAATCCCCAACTTTCTCCATGAGGCCAGTCTCCAACAAAATCCGCCAGCATATTATTAAACTCAACCATTTGTTCAAACAGATACTTTCCGATCGCACCATAAGGAGCGCAACGAACCTGCAGTTCCGCCAAAGTGACACCCATTTGCTTGTACACATCCTTGGGGACCTGCCATAATGCTATATCACTGGCGAATACAATGTTCGCAGCGTGGATGTCCTGCATGAGATTAAACTCGTCTCCTCCGTCCGGCCATATGCCGCCGCCAATCCAGATGGCAGTAAGGCGCTCTTCGATACGAGGCTCCTTCAAATATGCGCATGCAAGATCGGTAATAGCTCCCTGGAAAACGACAAATAGAGGCCGCTCATCTTCACTCATCGCTTCCCGGATGATGCAATCGGCTCCTTCCGAGAACACGGGCGTTTGTTCATCCGCCATACCCATGGTCGCGCCCATGTAAACAGGGCAGGTATCTTCCATGTCCATTAAGCGCATCACACGGATGATCTCGTCATAACTTGCCCGGGTCGTCAGACCCTTTGCCCCATACCGACGCTCACTTAAAAAATCGAAATGCCCGGCAATAACGGCTCTTATATTAAACTTCGGCGTCATAAGGTGGTGAGCCAGCGCAAACTGATCGTCTGCCTCATTTTTGCAATCTGTATGCACAATGACACGGAACTTTTTCTTTTCCGGGACAGTAAAAAGAAATGGTCTTTTTACCGGATCCTTCACAGAATATTTCATGTCCTTACCCCTTCACCGCGCCCAAAGCGATGCCTTTCTGATAGTACTTTTGCAAGAATGGGAACATCACCAAAATCGGCAATATCGCCACAAAGGCGATTGCCATCTGTACTCCGGTTGAGGGTACCCTTGCCAATTCCGCCGATGCATAGCCGGACATAGTGCCGCTGGTTAAAAACTGAAGATCCGTTACCATTTTATTTAAAACACTTTGTATCCCATATAAATCCGTACGTTTAGCAATATAATAAAGACCGTTCATCCAATCATTCCAATAGGTTAATGCGGCAAAGGTGCCCATCGTCACTAAAATAGGCTTCCCGAGCGGCAGCCCAATGCTACGAAAAACACGAAACTGTCCTGCACCATCAATGCGCGCCGCTTCATACAGCGCTTCGGGTATACTGTTACGGAAATAGGTTCGTATCATTAAAACATTCATGGCACTAACAAGATAAGAAGGCAATATCAATCCCCAAAATGTATCTTTCACACCAAGATACCGTGTCCACATAATATATGAAGGAACGAGTCCGCCGGAAAAAAGCATGGTAAAAAACACGTAAAAGGTCATAATTTTGCCAAAGGGTAAGTTGCGTTGCGAGAGGGGATAAGCCATCAATGTGGATAATGTTATATTCAGTAATGTGCCGACAACCGTGATAGCAATAGTCATTCCGTAAGCGCCCAGAATCTTGTCACTTGAACGAAAAATGTAGCTATACGACTCCAACGAAACTTTCCGCGGGAAAAAAGAGTACCCATAGGTCAAAAGAGTCGCCTCTTCCGTGATAGATGACAGGAACAAAAGCAGGAACGGCAATATGATCGCGGCGACCACCAGCATCATGACGACATGGATGATGATTTTGTAAGTAAGCGGCTGGCGATTCATCTTATGCCTCCTTCTTTTGCACTAAAACAGCGCGTTCTCACGGCTGACTTTTCGCACAACCAGATTGGCTGACAGTACCAATGTAAAGCCAACAATGGATTGATAAAAACCGGCAGCAGAAGACATACTGATGTTGCCTTGCGTGACAAGTCCGCGATATACATAGGTATCAATGACATTCGTTGTTGAATAGAGCATTCCAGAATTGCGCGTGGCTTGATAAAAGAGGCCGAAATCCGAATAGAAGATGCGGCCTACCGCCAACAGCGTCAGTGTAATAATGGGCGGAACCAGGGCCGGAAGGGTAACATGCCGAATTTGTTGCCATTTGTTCGCACCATCAAGAGCTGCTGCCTCATAGAGCTCTGTATCAATGCCATTGATTGAGGAGATATAAATTAAACAACCGTAACCCACAACCTTCCATGTATTCACGAAGGTTAAAATGGCAGGCCAATGTTGGGCTTCATTATACCAGTAAACGGGACTTTTACCTAATGCCGGCAAAATGCTTTTATTAACGATTCCATACTGCATGCTGAATAAGGCGAATACTATGTATCCCACGATGACCATCGACATTAAAAAGGGGAACAGAATGATGGACTGGTACAGTTTTTTAACACGTTTTCCCGCAGAGTCACAGATGAAAATGGCAAATAACACACCAAATATTGTGTTGCAAACCATGAAAGCAAGATTATACAGCAAGGTGTTCCGTGTGATAAGCCAAGCGTCATTCGTCGCAAACAGATACTTAAAGTTGGACAATCCGGCCCAAGGCGAATTTAAGATGCCGATGCTGAAGTTGACTCGCTTAAAAGCAATAATCAACCCTGCCATCGGGATATAGTTATTGATAAACAGATAAATCGCGCCTGGTATAAACATGACATAGAGCGGCAGCCATTTGCCATATCGTTCGGCAAAGCCTTTTTTTCGCGGCATCCTGTTTTGCTGTACCACTTAAAGTATCTCCTCCCGATAAAACATCCAACATGACTGTCCGGAATACTAAAATAAACAAGGAAGGAGCCCCCAAGCCGGAGACTCCTCCCTTGTTGTGAGATTACCTCGTCGCTAACCAGGCATCTAATTGGGCTTGCTTTTCGTCTATCACCTTTTGTAAGCCGGCCGCGTATAGGGCGGCGTTAAGCTGCGGCAGCACAGTAACAGGATCCACGGAACCGGTTGCTAACGCATTCAGGTATTGATCCGCGACATTATTAAGCGCTACAAGTTCATCCATCACACTGCTGGAATCATAGATGAAACCAAATGCCTTTGACTTTGTAGCCGAATCATTGAACGCTTGATACTGTGCCCAAATGTCGGGAGGATTGCCGTTCCAAACATGGGCGATGAACTGATTAGGCAGCTGCCAGCCGATGTTGAGGTTATAACGAGCGCTCATCGCATCAACTCCCTCAGGAAAGTCAATGATTGTCTTTGATTCATCAACAAAGACATAGTGCTCACCCTCAATACCCCAGTTGATTAAGTTCATAAAATCGGAATTAGTATAAGCAAAATTGAGGAACTGCATAGCCTTTGCCGGATCTTTGCTGTTGGCGGCAATCGCCCAGTTGAAGAAGTTCACGGATGAGGAGTAAAGATAGTTGGCGTTTTCAATATAAGCAGTGACTAACTCATACCCGGTTACCTTTTCTTCTTGGATTAGGAAACCAGGTTTGATGGGGGAAAGATAAGCAAACGTGTTGCCCGCTTTGACTAAGTTACTGGACGATTCGGTGGTGGTAGCCGCATCCAGCATGATATACCCAGCTTCGTACCACTCGCGGATGAGGCTCACACGGCGCACATACTCATCGGTTTCGTAACGGTTGACCACTGTGGTGGATTGACCGCCGTCGGAAAGGACACCAAAACCGTCAAACAGAAGATCCCAGGACTCTACCTGATTGACTAGGTTTGTACCAGCCAGCAGAATCATGTTTGGTTCACCGGCGTGGATTTTTTCAAAGACCGGTGTCAGATCCTCGTATGTTTGTATGGAGGTAACATCGATATCGTACTTATCTACAACGTCCTTGCGCATAACGATACCCGACAGGCTCGCCGATTCCTTGTTAGCCGGAGTGCCATAAATGAAGCCGTTCACGGCACCGCCTGTCGCCACATCCTCGCCCATAAAGTCTATAATACCCTTGCCATATTCGTAGATATAATCCGCTTCATTCACCAGATAGCCGTTGTTGATATAACCGATTGCATGCTGGAAAAATACCGAAAAGATATCAAGGTCGTCATTGCCGGTCAGCATCAGCTGCTGCCGCTGCGCATATTCACCCCAACCAAGCTGGATAACGTCGAATGTCATGTTTAATTCTGCCAATGTTAGTTCATTAATCGCAACGACTACCTTGTCCATATCCGGCTGCTCGTTACCGACATAGGCCATTGTAATATGATAGGGCTCTTCGGCGGATACGATGGGCATGCCGAGAATCGATGTCATCAGACAGCAGAGAAGTAAAACGCTAAGCAGTTTCCTCATGGATTGTACCTCCTTCATCATTATCGATTTGCAGCAGGCATACAAAATATATGCTTGCATTTATCAGATGCGTACACTTTACCAGTGAATATTACTACTGTCAACAGTAAAATTTAATTTTTATTTTACTTGACGCGATTCTATCAGAACAGTATACTGATAGATATCAAGTGTTTTGAAAAGCAGGGGGCCTTATGTTGATTAAAAAGCAAGCGAAACCTACCATTCATGATATCGCAAAGGCCGCCAATGTTTCACTTGCAACGGTATCCAATGTCTTATCGGGAAAACGTCAGGTATCCTCCCAATCAGGACAGCGTGTCCTAGCCATTGCCAAAGAAATGGGATATAAGCGTTCTCCGACCAGAAAATTGCGTAGAACCATACGACTTGCCATCGTAAGAGTACATGGCTTGGTCATCATGGATACGCCCTTCTTTTCTGAACTGATCGCAGGCATTGAGCAGGAATGTCAACGAAATCAGTATGAGCTACTCATAACCTATATTAATCTATATGAGGGAATCGATGCTCAAGCGCGGATCGACTCCATCGTTCGCGACGACAGCATGGCATTGCTTTTATTAGGTACGGAAATGAATGAAAAAACACTTGCCCTCTTTCAAAGGACCAATGTTCCTATGGTAGTGCTTGACAGTTTGTTTCACCATCAAAATGTGAATACTGTTGTCATGAACAATTTTGAGGCAGGCTATATTGCAACAAGACATTTATTGGATCACGGACACAAAAGAGTAGGCATCATTATCTCCAGCATTGACTTTAACAACATGCGTGACAGAAGTTTAGGTTATCAGGCCGCGTTAACCGAACATGGCATAAAACCGTTGGATACCGATAGATTTCCTGTAGAACCTACAATGGATGGTTCTGCCCGTGATATGCAAATGCTGCTGGAAGGACGGCAAGGCAATTTGCCAACGGCTTTTTTCGCTGCCAACGATATCATGGCTGTCGGAGCATCCCGCGCGATGAAAACGCTGGGAATGCGTTTGCCGCAGGATGCTTCTGTTATCGGCATGGATGATGTGCCGGTGTGTCAGGTTGTGAATCCCACGCTATCGACCATCAGTGTGCCAAAGGGCACCATCGGCGCAACCGCTGTCCGCAGGTTAATCCAGATGGTTGAAGAGACCGACCAGGCTTGTTTAAAAACACAAGTTGGTGTTGAATTGGTCGTTCGTGAGAGTGTCATTACAAGAATAGAACATGCAACTAAAAAAGCTTTACCGCTTCCATATTAGGACACCCCGCCGCCCGCGTCGTTTTGCTTAATGCCGTATTTTAAAATCTCTGGTTGCGCGTTTAAAATGAATGGTACGGTGGTTATACTCGTTATCCATCAAGGGAGAGGTGATCATAAAATCCGCCGAAGCCCTGTTTGTGGCGATGGGGATATCGTATACGCCCGCGATGCGTAAAAGCGCTTTGACATCCGGGTCATGGGGCTGCGCGCTGAGCGGGTCTGAAAAGAAGACCACCAGATCGATGGCGCCCTCGGCGATTTTGGCGCCGATTTGTTGATCGCCGCCCAACGGCCCGCTGTGATACGCGCGCACAGGCAGCCCTATTTTAGAAGATATCATCGCCGCGGTAGTACCTGTGCCGCACAGAAAATGCTTTTGCAGCAGGCTTTTATTCCAACCGCACCACTCCAGCATCTCCTTCTTCATGCCGTCGTGCGCGATGAGCGCGATATTCTTCTGTTTCCCAATGGTTTGGGTGACCGGTTCTTCCGCCATGATGCCATCTCCCGGTGCATTGTCCGCCCGCAGATTACTCGGATCGTTTGATTTTGTTCTGTCGTTTTTCGTCATACATCCTGCCGTCCGCCAGCGAAAGAAGCCGCTTTGGCGTCACGCCTTGCTCGATGTCTGATGGAACACATCCGAAGCTGATACGTCTTTGGTATATCTTTTTACCCTTTTGGAAGGACAGACATAACTTGCGGATGCGCTCTTCCACCTCGCCGAAGGGTAACTCGGGCACCAACAGCATAAACTCGTCACCGCCCAAACGGGAGGCCACGCCATCCGCGTACGCGTGGACGAGCATGCCGGCAAAATCGGAAATGTAATTATCGCCCTCGCTGTATCCGTATACATCGTTGACGTATTTTAAATTATCCAAATCAAAGAAACAAAGCGTGAACCGCTTGCCCTGTTCCACCCAAGCGTTGACTATTCCCAGGCCCGCGTGCCTGTTATACATGCCGGTCAGCTCGTCACGGTCGGTTGCGTGTTCCAGCGCTTCTTTTCTTTCTTTTTCGTGCGTAATATCATGCGCGACCGTTGCGCAAGCGGGTTTGCCTCCCCAAATGAGCCGGTAAGGTGTCACCGTATAGTAACGCGTCCGCTCTTCCTGCCTGAAAGAAATCATCGTTTCTTCCTCAGCGCCCGCCACGCCTTCGGCGGCAAGCCTTGCCATGGCGTGAAAGAACCCGGGGATGACGCGAATGGTTATTTCCGCGGATTTATTCATATAAAGGGGTTTTCCCGATTCGCCGTCGAACACCATCACTTTTTGCGCGCCGCCGATGGTAACGTGGGTAATCAGCTCATTGGCGCGTTCCAAAAATAAAGATTTCTTTTTCCCGGCTTCCGCGTCGCGCGCAAGCAACCGGACGCGTCTTTTAAGCTGTTCGGCAGCCTTACCCAAAGACTTATACGCATCGGATGTAAACGCTTCGGGAATGACGGCTTCTTCCGGAGCATCTTTTAAGGCTTTTAAGTATTGTAACAGGGGCTTGATTAAATTATCCATACACTCTTCCTAATAAACTGTATCCCCTTCGTATTGCTTGTCTATCATACATGTTTTGCCTATGAAAAGCAACAAATGAGCCGTGCTTAGTTCATTCCATCACCGTAACAGCCTGCCGGCGCGGCGTCGATGCATGCATCGGCTAGCCACGCGGATAATCCTGTGATATGATTTATACGTACGAAGGGAGCCGTTTATGGAACTGCTGATTATTTTGACCGCCTTGTTTTGCCTGTCCGTCGTCTATGGTTTTTTCGCGACGAATAAACAAGTTAAGGCGCGTCGTACCGAGCTTGAACGGCAGTTCGGGCAGCCGCCGAAACAGCGCGCCGACATGGAAAGCGTCAACGCGTACTGGGTACGCTGCGCGATGAATCATCCGGACGAGTCCGCGGTGGATGACATCACATGGAACGATTTGAACATGGATGATGTTTTTCATCGGATAAACGCCTGTCAGACTTCCGTCGGCGAAGAGATGCTGTATGCCATGCTCCGGCGATGCCGCGGTGTTCCGGAGGATTGGGAAGCACATTTGAAAGCGCTTCGGCGCGATAAAGACGGGCGCTTGAACATCCAAAGCCTTTTATGTCAAATGGGGAAAGCGCCCTACAGCGGATTAAGCACATTCTTGTCCGGCGTGACACTTGCGGAAACGCCTCATCACTATCTGCTGACCATTTTGGGGACTCTTCCGCTGCTGGCGC
>Ga0123354_10008778_pt1 | contig 15409 bp, 14 predicted proteins | sample TergutLab28metaG_2_FD_97872 | JGI IMG/M metagenome (GOLD analysis project Ga0123354, IMG submission 97872) | Labiotermes labralis P4 segment gut microbial communities from Petit-Saut dam, French Guiana - Lab288 P4 | ecosystem: Host-associated > Arthropoda: Insects > Digestive system > Gut ...
TCGGTGTTGATGTTCCCATAGTTCCTTCCGGTCCCGGGGTTCGGCTGGTGGCCGGTCATCGCCGTCGTTCTGTTGTCAAGTATGACCATCACTATCTTGTGGTCATTGAAAAGCGCGGACGTCAGAGGTTCGATGCCCGAGTGGAAGAACGTGGAATCCCCAATGAAAACGATCGCCTTCTGGTCGGTAGCCTTTTCGAATCCTCCTGCCGCTCCGGCCCCTCCGCCCATGCAGATCACGAAGTCAGCGGTGTTGAAAGGAGGCTGAACGCCCAGGGTGTAACAGCCTATGTCTGAACAGTAAACTGCTTCTTTTTTGCCGACGGCCCTCTTTGCCGCGGCGAACATACCTCTGTGAGGGCATCCGGCGCAAAGCGTCGCCGGACGGTTCGGCAATACCACATCGGCCGGGGCGAGAGGTGCGGGCATGTCTCTGACCGTAAGAAGGCCCTTCAATTTTTTCATGGTGTCCGGGGAGAATTCCCACTCCCTCGGAAGGTGCCCGGACCTTTTTCCGTAGACCGGAACACCTATGCCGTTCTGGGCGCATATGCGGAAGACCTGGTCCTCCAAGAACGGTTCGAGCTCCTCTACCACTATAACATATCTCTTGTTTCTTATGAAATCGGCAATCTTCTTCTCCGGGAGAGGGTTGGTGAACCCTATCTTGAAGATCGACGCTCCGGAGGTGAATTCTTTGACGTAGGTGTAACTTACCCCCGACGTTATGACGCCGATGTCCCCCCCGCCTTCTATGCAGTTAAGGGGCGAGACCTCGGACAGCTCTTGAGCCTTCTTGTTCTGCTCAAGCAGCCTGAGCCTGTTGAGCCTGGCGAAAGCAGGTATGTTCACGAACCTCTTGTTATCTTTTTCGAAGTGCCCCTTTGCAGGAGTATCCTGTTTCGGTCCGAATTCGACAATAGATCTTGCGTGGTTTACCCTGGTGGTCGTCCTGTAGATGACCGGAAGGCTCAGCTTTTCCGATATTTCGTAAGCGTACCCTATCATTTCCTTCGCCTCGGCGGGCGTGGACGGCTCGATCATCGGAAGCAGAGAGAGCGTGGCGAAATAACGGTTGTCCTGCTCGTTCTGGGAACTGTGGGCGGAAGGATCGTCGGCACTCAGTATGAGCATCCCGCCGTTCACTCCCGAGTATGCAAGTGTCATTAGCGTATCAGCAGCGACGTTCACGCCGACATGCTTCATGAAAGCGAACGACCTTACGCCTGCGATCGCGGCGGCGGCGGACACCTCCAAAGCTATCTTTTCGTTGGAAGAGAATTCGAAATACATCCCTGCCTCTTTGGAGATCTCTTCCAGGATGTTGCCGATCTCAGAGGACGGGGTCCCGGGATACGTGGACGCGACCCTCACGCCGGCCTCTATCAGGCCTCTTACAATCGCCTCGTTCCCAAGTAACAGGCCTTTGCCGCTTTCTTCAAGAATGTTCATCATCGGGGCACCTTATTCTTGCGGTATATTCATCTTCTACTTAATTGGATTTCGTCTGAGCCTAGGCGTCCCGGCAGCCGTAAATGCGGCCAAAGGTCCGCCGCAGCGCTCTGTAAGTTTTTGCTGAAGGAAAATGATAATAACGGAAACCGTCGTCATGTTAGACAGGCAGGGGTAGCCAAGCACGGAAAAGGCGCAGGACTTAGGATCCTGTTCTTAGTGATACAAGGGTTCAAATCCCTTCCCCTGCACTCACACACTCTATCTGGACAGTCAAATCCTGAAAGTAATGTTTTCACCAACTGCTCATTATCTTCGCACCAGCAGTCTCGCTTTTCCTTCTCGCGTAGTTAATCTCCGTTGTTCTTGTCGCAGCGCGTCCCATCGCCACCAAAACGGATTCAATATCTGCGTTGGCATCGACCAACTGCTGGCTGAAAGTTCTCCGCAGTTCCTGAAAAGTGAACCTTTTACCGATATTGGTTACAATTCATCTGTAATGAACCGATACGATGGTATTCGCAGGAAAAACAAAGATGAACAAAAAGTGGCAGATAAGCCTGATAAAAGATATTGCGGACATTTCGAGATAAGGAAGAGGAGTACATCAACTTTTTGCGGAAGACAGGAACAAAATCATCGGAAAAACAACGGTAAATACGACAGGTTCGACTTCGAAAGAGAGATGATTGAAGAAAGAGTGCGCAATCTCAAAATGGATATACTGGAAAGCGCCAGAGCCGACCTTGATAAACCGGATGACAAAGAAGACCGGAGAAGCACCGCATACGAGATACACAAAAGAGAACTGGAAAAGAGGCGGGCGGACAGATCATGATGGTCTGCTATCACAACAAGTTCAATCCATCTGATGTGCGAGGAAGCAAAGGTATCTTAACAAGATATGATTACACCGTTCCGAAGGAAGGGATGTATCTGCATGGTGGGCCTGATTGCAATTGATGAATCCGGAGACACCGGAGAGAACGGAACGCGCTTTTTCGTCATAGCGGCAATCGTGTCCAGGCGATCGAGAAAACTGTTGAGCACGTACAAGAAGATTCCGATAAAAGATTACGAGTCAAAATTCAGTAACTCTTCTAACGAAGAAAGAATAGGGGTCCTTACTGAAATGGGGGACAGCGATATGCAGATTGTTTACGTCTGCATCGATAAGAACAATTGGAGAGAACCATACACGCACAGTAACATCCTTTATCAGAAGGCACTGGAAACATTAATGGAATGTGCGATGAGCGTTGCAGACTTCAAAGATATGAAGATAGTTGTGGACAAAAGCCGTTTCATTAAGATAGAAGACATGAGGGCGGTTTCCAAAACGATTTCGACGAAACTTGGAAAGAACATAAAGGGGTGCGATAAGGTTCTGTCATCATCGAACAAATGCGTCCAGATTGTTGACTACGTTGCCGGCGCTATATGGACTAAGTACGAAAAGAACAATCCAGAGTTCTTTGAAATAATCGAAGAAAAAATATCCGTTGCCCGTGAATCACTTAGGCCGTAGACGACCGATATCACGGGTCTTATCGGGACATTCCTCTATAACGGTAATAACTATTTAACACTGACCGTTTAACTAGCGCTTAGCGACTTAGATGTTACATTCTAGCTACATTGTTTGGTTCAGAACCGTTGCCAGGATCGTTTTCTCAAACACAAAAAATCGCCGTATTACTGTAATACATAAGTATAAATATTCAAAACGTATATGATGATGTAATACTGTATTACGATATAGAAGCATACTAAACAAGAGGTAAAAACATGACAAAGATGTGGGTAAAAGATGGAGAAGGAAACAACATCGCACAGGTAGAATACAATGATAATCTAATAAAATATGAAGAACGTTTCGAATCTGAAGGTTTTTCTACAGGCATTACAACTCTCGGTATAACGAAGTTGAAAAGCGGCTCTTATGTCTTAATTGAATTAAAGGCAGATGAGGAAGCAGAGTGTCGCAGCGCAAAGATCGTCTCCGACAGAGCTGCGTTCAATGCTATTACCGACACGGGAAACGATTATATGCTAGATGAGCCCAAATATGCACGCCTCAAAGTGTTGGCGGAAATCGATGGTGAGGATGATGGGACAGGAGGGACAGACGTACTCACGATTGAAACCACGGTCAAAAAACAAGGAAACTCCCTCGTCCTTATCATAACAGACGAACTAAGACAAATGGGATTGGATGTGGGGGAAGCGGTTGGTGTGACCCTTTATAAAGTACAATCGGAAGCGCAAGGCCAAAGCAAGGTTCAGGGAGGAATAAAATGACGTCTGTTGTGAATAGAATAAAAGAAATCGATCAACCAAGAGGAGGGTATCTCAACCCTAAGTTGTTTGCAGTCACTCAGTTGAATGACGGATTGAATTTACATGAGGAGTCAATCCATCCGGGCCTGATGGGATCAGCGGTTGACTATTTGACACGTTTTTCTAACGGTACAGAGGTTGGTGATGCTTTTCACGTTTCTATTTTGGGAGCTTTAATAATCGGAAAGTTAGACGCGCTTCAGGGTTTGTTGAATGGAATAAACGGTCTTGACGGCAATTCTATAAGAAACGCTTGCAAAGTTGTTGGATTCGATGTATGCTACCGCGCTGGCCCAATGTATTATGCGCCGGTAGAATCGATCGTTGCCGATGACAGCACAGTTGAGAATATCAAAATAATGGTAGACAGGAGTATGACGTTCATTAATAATTACGGGCCGATAACAAAAGACGGTTTCACGTTTGAGGGAGGTTACACCAAAACAGTGACTCACGGTGACGGCGATTTCTTGACGCGTGATACTCTCTGGGATTTCAAAGTTTCAAAAAGTGAGCCTAAAAAAGAGCACACTCTGCAGTTACTCATGTATCATCTGATGGGAAAACACTCAAAACAACCAGAATTTGAAAGTATCAAATCAATAGGTATTTTCAACCCACGGTTGAACAAGGCGTATCAATATGAACTTTCGAAGATAGACCCAGACATAATCAAAGAAATTGAAAAAGAGGTTATTGGCTATTAAACGGTTCAACATCTTTCAAACTCTTTACCTCTTTTTCCATTTCCCTTATCAACGCCGTCATACCGTTGCGTAATTTGATTGATGAAGCAGTCATAGTATCGTATTATTTCCACTCTGGTGGTGGTAGATTAGGTCTATCTAAATCAAGACCCGTGCTCTTATTTGCGTAGTCGGTGCGTGAAAGTAATCGCAACAAAAGTGTACCGCTATAGCGGAACAGATACAATAAAAAAACAGAAAGTGTACCGCTATATCGGAACAAAAACGATAATGTTATATCCGCAAACAGGAATATCAGTCTGTGAGCGATCAGAAAATAAAACTGGTAAGCCGCGAGAGATATCTCAGCAGGATACGGCCGCATATAGGCAAACCGTACATCAAGATACTGACGGGCGTCAGAAGAGGAGGGAAATCCTGTATCCTGAGGCTGATCGCCGGCGAAATATCGGCGAAAGACCACGACGCCAATATTGTTTTCATTGACTATGAATCATATTCTAACGAGAAGATCGCAAATGCGGACGAGTTATACCGTTATGTTTCAGCGTCTGTAAAAAAAGGCGTTAACAACGTGCTTATGATAGACGAGGTGCAGGAAGTGGACGGCTGGGAAAAAGTTGTCGCTTCTTTCAACAACGACGGCGTTTTCGATATTTTCGTCACAGGGTCCAATTCAAGCCTGCTGTCATCCGAATACTCTACGTATATCAGCGGAAGGTATGTGTCATTCGAAATTCTGACATTGTCTTTCGCGGAGTGCATTGAGTTCAGGAAGGCGATCGGCGGCAGCACATCTGAGGACGACATCCTCAACACATTGTTCCGTCAGGGAGGATTCCCGATCACATGGATATCAGGTCTTTCTGATAACGAAGCATATTCTGTGGTACGGGACATATACGGAAGCATCGTTCTCAAAGACATCGTAAAAAAGCACAAGCTGAGGAATGATACGGATCTGAAACGGATCGTTATTTTCCTCAGCGAGAACATAGCGTCGCCGACATCCATGAACAACATATATGCGGAACTTGTCAAAGAGCACGGCCGCATACGCAAGGAAACGGTATACAAGTTCTGTGAATATCTGGAAGAAGCATTTGTGTTCCGCAGGGCGGATGAGGAAGAACTGAAAGGAAAAGAACTCCTTATGCCAAAATACAAATTCTATCTTTCAGACATAGGCATAAAGAACGCGCTTCTCGGGTACAGGGACGACGATGTCCAGGATCATCTAGAAAATATTGTTTTTTTAGAGATGAAGAGCAGAGGGTATGACGTTACGATCGGCAGCGTCAACGGCAAAGAGATAGATTTTGTGTGCAGAAAGGACGGCACCCGAATATATGTTCAGGCAGTATACAGGCTCTCTTCCGAGAAAACGATCGAACGCGAGTTCGGCAACCTGAAACAGATATACGACGGATATCCCAAGTACGTAGTGACCATGGACCCGGACTGGACCTCGGGAGAAGTGGACGGCATAACATACATGCACGTCAAAGAATTTCTAAAAACAGACCTTTGACAGAAAGCTATGATCTTCCGGGTCAGGATCTCACCGCAGCCGCATCTGCTTAAAGAATAAGTACGTCTTTCCCCTCCATAAAACATATTCCTGGGTTTGATGAAGATGAGAAGAAAGGACAGGGAGATAAAGGACAGGAATGGAATAGAAGAGATTATCCTTCTATGCAAAACATGCCATGTGGCTATGGTCGACGAAGGCATGCCGTATGTTGTTCCAATGAACTTCGGCTACAGATTCATCAGCGATGATAAATTGGAATTATTCTTTCACAGTGCACATGATGGAAGGAAAATCAACATCCTGAAAAAGAACAACAGGGTCTGTTTCGAAATGGCGTTCGAAGGAGTGTCCCTATTTCCGGAGGTCCCCTGCAGATCAGGTTACTTCTTCGCAAGCGTCATCGGGGTCGGAGAGGTCATTTTCATCGATGGCTCAGCGGAAAAATGCGAAGCATTGTCCGTGCTCTACAGGCATCAGACCGGAAGGGACGCGGTGTTTACAGGTGAAGATGCCGGGACCGTCTGCGTGTTCAAGATCGTTTCAACCGACTTTACCGGGAAAAGAAAGCCCAGGCCGGATGTTTAACGCGCAGTGCGGTCAAGCCGGAATCAGTTGCGGGATTCTTTCCGACCCGCAGCAGAGACCTGATAGACAAAATCAGATATCAGCGGGAACAGCTTGTCAGAATGGACTATGTAGCTGGAGTGGTCCTCTCCCGGAATGATGGTCAGGCGTCCGTCGGGTATTTTGTTGGCGATATGCTCAGCATGGGAAACGGAGATGATGTCCTTCTCTGCGACAGTGATCAAAGCGGGCACTTCTATCTTCAGCAGGTCCTCGTCGGTTATGTTCGGTTCACGGATCATCAGCTCTACCAAGGGGTTCCGCCTGAAAATGTTCGCCGCCCTCATCGGCAGGCGTGCCGACAGCTTCACATCTTTCGGCGTAAGGTTTGGGCCGCTTGCGATAAGGCCGGACAGCATCCGGGGATGTTTCGCTGCAAGCATCAGTGCGACGATCCCTCCGTCGCTGAACCCGTAGAGCATCGGCCTTTCAATGCCGAGCTCGGTGATGAACGCGGCTATGTCATCGACCATGTCCGAGTAGTGGAACGAATCGACCTTTTCGCTTTTCCCGTGCCCTCTTGTATCGATCGAGAATATTTTGTGGTCTTCCTGCAGATACCAGACCAAGCGGTCAAAGATCCCGTGGTCCTCGCCGTTGCCGTGAAGCAGCAGTATCGGCGGCCCATTGCCTTCTTCCTCATAGTAGATGCCGACGCCGTTCACCTGAATCTGCATGCTGTTTGTTATTTGTCTTATTGTTCATATTTCTTTGTAAACACCCTAGGTAAATGGGCCCAAAACAGTTTTTGTCTCAATTCCATTTAATGACAGTCGGTGCAGAATTTTATCATAATGAGGATAATATATCCTAAAAAGGTTAAATATTCTATAATGTGCTTTCACCGCGGGTGTGATTTATTGAACAGTAAAATCATCGCAGCAATAGTCATAGTGGTCCTTGTTGTAGCGGCAGTTGGGGTAGGAGTATTCTACCTTAACCAAGATAAAGACAAGGAGATCAACATACTTGCGGGAGTGAACACGGACGGCTCCGGCATCTATATCAAAGAAAACGTAGACGTAAACGAAATGTTTGATTTCAGCAAAGATATACCTGAGCCCCTGCATGACGGCTGGGAAGGAAAAGTGTTCGGCACACCGGGAATATCTACGATACAGCACGTTCAGCTCCTTCAGCTTGTTGAAGACATGAAAATGAAATTCGCAGCCTACACAGTCGGAGGAAACAATTCCGCCCCCGACACAGTATATTTCATCTCGGGCATAGCCAATGCCTCATTGGCGCTTGGAAACGACATTATCGACGGAGGTTCTCTGTGGCAGCCCCAGTATCAGAAGATAATCGCCGATGACAGATTCAAAGAATTGGCCCTTACGAACGACCTGTTCCCCGGGCACGCATGCTGTGTGATCGCAGGCTTCCACGGGTACACATCATCGCACGAAAATGAGACCGTCAGGCTTCTGGCGGCGTACATAAAGGCTGTTGACTGGGTCAACAACGCGCTCGGAGCTGGCGAAGGGGAAGATTATGACAGGCTCGTCAGCATAGCAAAGGATCTGGCGGGGCCGAACTTCACCAATGATGAGATAATAGAGGCCATGGAGACCGTCATATACACTTACGGCGAAAGGAACAGCACGCCTCTTGCATACTTATCGGAACAGATACCGAGCCTGGCAGAAGAGATGGTCAACTTGGGCGCTACCCAAAAGACCCTCGAAGATTCCGGGTTCAAAAACGGCACAGAGTTCGCAGAGAGGTTCATTGACGACAGCTTCATCATAAAAGCGTTCGCCCTGTTGGATAGCGGAGAAGACTACACCGGGCCCAAAGCCGACGTGAGGATCGCGGTCATCGCCGGCGACATACACCAGATAGCCATACACGTGGCGAAGGCGATCGGGTTCTTCGAAGAGTACGGGCTCAACGTCTCGTTCTCCAATGCAACCAACGGAACAGGGGTCGCAACCGCCATTCAGAACGGGGACGCATCGTTCGGTCTCTTGGGAGCACCGCCCATAACGATAACTGTTATAAACGGAGAACTCGTCAAGGCGTAACGCAATGAGCCGGATCTTAGGGATAAAATACGACGAGAATAACAAACGTCACAGGTTCGCTAGGACCGCTGTGATAACTGTTATCTCGTTGTCCCTTTTCATTTTAATCTGGGGGGCGGCATCGATCATCACGAACAACACCGCCATACCGACCCCTTTACAGACCTGGGAAGCTTTGGTCGACCTGTATCGTAACGGGGACAGGATGACCCACATAACTCTCGGCAGATATGTCTCGTCAAGTATGTCGACGTTCCTCAAAGGGTTCCTTTTGGCGTTCTCCGTGTCTGTGCCGCTGGGCCTTCTTTTGGGATACTCAAAGATCCTAAGGGATTTCACAAGCCCGGTGATAGAGGTGCTAAGGCCGATAGCGCCTATCGCGTGGGCACCTATTTTCATGTTATCGCTCGGTTATTCTGTGGGTCCGATCTTGGTCGTTTTCATCGGTATTTTCTTCCCGCTTTTGACAAACGTCATTTTCGGAGTGAGGAAGATCGATCCCAATTGGATAGACGCATCGAAGACATTGGGCGCGTCTCAGACGCAGGTCTTCTATAAGGTGATGATGCCTGCCGCGATCCCGTATGTTATGAACGGCATCAAGGTGGGATTGGGCATCGGGTGGATGTGTATAGTCGCGGCAGAACTGTACGCTACGCCTCTGGGAGGCATCGGGTTCTACCTCGCGGAGCAGGCGGCCGCAGGATACTGGCCGGGCGCATACGCCGCCCTGGTGATAATCGGAGTGCTGGGGTTGATGACGGTAGGGGTGGCAGACTACCTTCACAGAATGCTGTCGAAGAGAATGGGGATGGAAGTATGAGTCCGGAGCAGGAAGCAGAATACACAGGGAACAGTTCCTCAGCGTCATCTTCCGATGCCCATATTACAATAAAGAACCTGGGAAAAGTATTCAGAAGGGACGAGGTGGAGACCGTCGCCTTGGAGAATTTCAGCCTTGATATCAAGAAAGGAAAACTGATAACGCTTGTAGGCCCGTCGGGCTGCGGAAAGACGACGATCCTCAGGCTTATAGCCGGCCTAACCGAACCGACCTCCGGGGAGATACGGATAAACGGAAGGTCGTGCACTCAGCCCGGAGCGGACAGGGGGATGGTGTTCCAGGACTTCGCGCTGTTCCCGTGGAGAACGGTAAGGAAGAATGTGGAATTCGGCCTTGAAGTAGCCGGCGTTCCTAAAGAAGAACGCCGCGAGAGAGCCGAAAGATACATCACACTTGCCGGCTTGGATAAATTCATCGATGCGCGCGTCCACGAACTCTCAGGGGGCATGAAGCAGCGCGTCGGCATCGCCAGGGCGCTGGTGGGGCACCCGGACGTCATTCTCATGGACGAGCCGTTCGGCGCCTTGGATGCCCAGACAAGGAACATCATGCAGGTGCAGCTCCTGAAGATCCTTGAAAAGACGGACCAGACCATAGTGTTCGTCACCCACTCGGTCGATGAAGCGGTCTTCCTTTCCGACAGTATCGTGGTCCTTACCAAGCGTCCGGCAAAGATAAAGGAGATAATCGACATCCCCTGGCCGCGCCCCAGGGACCGTGCGGACCAGGAGTTCACCGCGCTCCGCAAAAGGATACTGACAGAACTGGAAAAAGAGAACGTTATGGATAATTGAAAAGAAGGGGGATGATCCCCCTGTTGTTTCTGTTTTAAGCAAGTCTCAGAGAGTCGTACTTGTATACCTTCTCCGGGCATGAGAACTGGCATCTGTAGCACGCGGTCCCCAGACAGTTCTTCGTCCTTACAACGATCTGCTTGTCATCCATGACGGTAAGGGCCTTCTCCGGGCACTCGCTTTCGCACTTCTTGCATCCGGTGCACCCGTCCATGTAGCCTTTCAGCTCGGTACCGATGTCGTGGATTATGCGCAGGCCGCCGGCACCGAGGATCGGTATGTCACGAGCAACCATCCTGAATACCTCAGGCGCCCCCTTGACCTTGGGCAGAGGCTGAATGTCGAACATCTCGTTGTACGTGTTGTACATCTCCATGCTCATTCCCTCGTCCCAGTAGGCAAGCTCCTGTATGTAGATCTGTTCGAAGGTCGGGTCGGATGCGAACATCACGTGGTTGGCCCTGATGCCGTCAGCGATCGTCTGGAGCTCATCGAGGAGCTCCGTGTCCCTGAGGATATCTGTTGCCATTGCAAGCGATGTGTTACCGTATTGGTAGATCTTGGAGCAGGACGGGGGCAGAAGGCCCACTTCTCTGGCCTTGACAGCGTCCACGTATGTTCCGGAAGCGCCGGCCATGTACATTATCTGAAGGTCTTCGAACTTTATTCCCGCTTTCTCGACGAGTGTGAAATGACCTGCCCTCATGGCGCCGATGGCCTTCGCGGCCTCGGATATATCGTGCGAGTCAATGAATATGCCGTCCTGGAACGTCATTCTTCCGCTGTCGGTGGTAAGTTTCCCTCTCTTCCAGATGTTGCTGCCGAGTGCAGCAGCGACCGCAGCGACGACACCTGTTCCGGTGATGCCCTTTGCCTTTCCGTGCATCGGTCCTTCTTCAGTGACCATATTGAGGTTGAAGTCGACCTTGTCTCCCGGCTGAGGCATTATGTCCTCATCCAACACCAGGCATTTCCATTGGAAATCATACTCCAGGTCGCTGATCGCTCCCGGGCCGGCAAGCATACCGAACTTTATGGACTGCCCCTCCATCGCCGGTCCAGCCGCGGCCGAACCGGTATAGATGTCGTCACCGACCTTCAGCGCCATCTCCGCATTGGTCCCGTAGTCGGTGACCATGCAGTTCTCCTTTTGCTCAAGGAATCCGCTCTTGTACATCATAGCAAGCGCATCTGCGCCTATCTCGTGCCTTATGGAAGGCGGGACGAGCAGTTCGCAGCCGTCCGGAACGTCAAGGCCGACGTCCACGGCGGAGAACACTCCGGCGTTCCTGTCGAGGATCTTGATGCCTCTTGCTTTGTGGGCGTTCTCTCCCGCGAAAGCAAGGTCTTCCACACCAATGCCTTGGAAAAGCGAAAGCTGTATCGGGTTCCCGCAGATCGAGACCCTTTCAACCTTTTTCAGATCTACGTCAAGCGTCCTTATCACTTTGTTAACGGTGTCCATCACAATGTTGTGCGCAAGTTCTGTCCCTACATTGATGCAGAAGGTCAGGTGGTCCATTATGTTTGCACCCGGCAACGGGTGGCATTCGGTCACAGATGTAGAAAGTATCTTCCCGTCAGAAAGGTCTACACTGTGTGCTCTTGTTCCGCTGGTACCCATGTCCAGCGATATTCCGTATCTCATTTTTTCCTCCTCCTTACTTTGTCCCAAAAGGATCCTTTCTCGGCCCTTTTAGTTTCCTCCTTTCTACGGTCCTCACACGCTTCGCAGTGACAGACCCCCTCATCGTCATCGTGCTGATGCTCATGATGGTCATGATCGTGGTCATGATCACACTGGCCATGCTGATGCTCATGATCGTGGTCATGATGATGGTGATTGTCCAAATGGTAATCTATGCCGCTGTCTTCAAGGGCGTCTATCATGACGTGCTCCAACCCGTGAGGGTCCACATCGACAACGGCGGACATGAAGTTAAAGTTCACTTTCTCCTGCGGAGGAAGTGTGCCGCGCTGTTCGACGCCTGTTTTTATGTTCGTGAGGTTCAGCGTAATGCCGTTTCCATCTGGATTGTAAATGGCTGCTTTAATGTGGCCGAGCAGCGAGCCGGCCTCCTTCTCCACCCATTTGCCGGTGGAGAGCATCGCATTGGAGAAACGGGCCGCTACGTCAGCATTGTAGCCGTGTATGTGCCCGGTAAGGCCTATGGCAACGCCGCCGGCCTCCTCTATCGATGTCTTTTCCGCATTGTTCTTTTCATCTTCACAGTCGTGGCAATGGCAGTCCTCGCTGTGGTGAGAATGATCATGGTCGTGGTCATGTCCGCTCATTGCATCATCCCGTAGATCTTGTCCATGTTCTCTCCGGTCTTGGTGGAAACCGGGATCATCGGTTTGTCAGGGTACTCTTTTTTCAGCCACGTGATTGCGGCATCCATTTTATCGGGCGTTGCAAGGTCGCTCTTGTTGATCAGAATGAAATCGGATGCGAACATCTGCCGTTTGAAGAATTCTTCCTTCTTTTTGATGAGGTCGTCGAACCTCTGTATGTCCGCTATCCCGATTATGTACATCTCGTCGGGGTCTATCATCGATATCTTTACCAGTTCTTTCACTTTATGCGGCAGCGCAAGGCCGGTCGGTTCTATGATTATGATATCGGGGTCAATGTCTCTTTTTATGTTCTTTAGCGCGGACTGAAGCGTCCCGGAAAGAGAGCAGCAAATGCAGCCGTCCGGAAGTTCGATGGAATCGTAGCCTTCCGCCTTCAAAGTGGCACCGTCGACGCCGATCTCACCCGACTCGTTTACCACTATTGCTACTTTTACGCCCTTTTTGCTATACATGGAAGCTAGTTTCATTAAAAGCGTTGTTTTCCCGCTCCCGAGGAACCCGCCGATAATATAAACATACATACAAAACAGGTAAACTGTCGGGATGATATATTAGTTTTTCAATGCGACAATTCTGGTTTGCTATTATGCTTGACCAACTGTCTTGAAGCTTCAGACACCCTTAAAATATTAGTTGGAACATATATCCATTATGCCTTACAATATCCCCAGGGTAGTCATTGCAGGCACGCACAGCGGTGCCGGGAAATCGACGATCACCATGGGGTTGCTGATGGCCCTCAGGGAAAGAGGGCTGGACCCTCAGTCCTTCAAGGTCGGCCCCGATTACCTTGATCCGATGCATCATACGATGGTCCTCGGGAAAGAATGCAGGAATCTGGACACCTGGATGTTCGGGAACGAGATCGAAAGGCTTTTTGTGAATGGGTCCCAGGGGTCGGGAATTTCTGTGATCGAGGGCGTAATGGGGCTGTACGACGGCATTGACGGTATTAGCGAAGAAGGTTCTACTGCCCACTTGTCAAAGATCCTCAAGGCCCCCGTCATACTTGTGATAGATGCGAAGTCGACCGCCCGAAGCGCGGGCGCGACGGCCCTCGGTTTCAAAGAATATGACAGGGACACCGTTCTGGCCGGAGTGATATTCAACCGTGTAGGGACCCAGAAACATCTGGGAATGCTTGAGAGTTCGCTGAGGGGGACGCCCTCTCTTGGGGGGGTGTTCAGGAACGACTGCATGGCCCTTGAGAGCAGGCATCTCGGCCTTGTCCCAGCTAAAGAAAGCTATAGCCGTGAGAGGTATGAAAAAATAAGAGAGCACGTGGAGAACTGCGTCGACGTAGACAAAATAGTAAAGATAGCTTCTTCCGCCCCCCCGATCCTTAAAGAATACGGGGCGCACCCTGCGGTCAAAAGCAAGGTGCGCATAGGATTGGCAAGGGACGCCGCCTTCAATTTCTACTATATACACAATATAGAGTCATTAGAGGAAGCCGGTGCCGAGATCGTTTCGTTCTCCCCGATCGACGACGACCTTCCGGATGTCGACGGTCTGTATTTCGGCGGAGGTTACCCAGAGCTGTTTTCTGACGGGCTCAAAAAGAATATCGGCACTATGAAGGCCGTCAGAAAGGCATCGGAGGACGGCATGCCCATATATGCGGAGTGCGGCGGCCTGATGTACCTGTCCAAACATATGGATGATCTGGAAGGAAAAAGACATGAGATGTGCGGTGTTTTCGGCTCCGAATCAAGGATGAACGACAGCAAGATGACGCTGGGATATGTTGAGATGACCGCCAACGCCGACAACGCACTTTGTGAAAAGGGATGGACGGTCAGAGGGCACGAGTTCCACTACTCGACCACCGTTCCGGACGGGTCGGAAAAGTATGTTTTTGACCTTAGCAGAGGGCGCGGAATAGAGGGCGGCAAAGACGGCATGACGGTCAATAATACAGTGGCAGGATACACCCATATTCACTTCGCTTCTAACCCTAAAATACCCCAAAAATTCGTCAAAAGTTGCTATAAATTTTCTAAAAAATAAGGGCAAAATTGGTAGTAAAATGAGAAAAATTTTTACTCCATACCTCTATATATTCACAAAAAAACCGTCTAGTTTTCATGCAAAGATACGATAATTGGTCATTTTTTTGTTGAACTATATAAATCTTTTGTGCGTATTTATATCTTGGGATGTAACATCCATCCTTGGGACAGATTATATAGTGTTCAATGAATTATAGCTCCGGTGTAGGCTGAGAAATCAGCAAACACAATAGGAGGAAAAACCAATGGTTAGTCATAAAGGAGTAGACTACGCAAAGATCCTCAGAAGGTACGACATTGAAGCTCAGAACGAAACTTCCCCGCAAGCTATCGCTGACAAAATGCTGCCTAAGGATCCTGTGCTGAAAAAAGTAGCAGAGACAGTTGTTTGGATGAAATTCAAGGATGTCGGCCCTGCTACCACCGACGCACTGAAATCGAAAGACCCGCTCGAGATCATAAACGACGGGCTTGTAGTTGGAATGGAAGTAGTTGCAAAATTGTATGCAGACCACATCTACTATCTCCCCGAGATCATGATGGCCGCAAAGACCATGGAGATCGGAATCGCAATTGCGGAGAAGAAGATTGCTGGCGGCAGGGAGACAAAAGGTCTCGTTGTCATGCACGTTGCAGAGGGAGACCCCCACGACATCGGAAAGAACATTGCCAAAGTTATGCTGACATCATCTGGATACTCAGTCATCGACATGGGAAA
>Ga0123354_10008779_pt1 | contig 15407 bp, 12 predicted proteins | sample TergutLab28metaG_2_FD_97872 | JGI IMG/M metagenome (GOLD analysis project Ga0123354, IMG submission 97872) | Labiotermes labralis P4 segment gut microbial communities from Petit-Saut dam, French Guiana - Lab288 P4 | ecosystem: Host-associated > Arthropoda: Insects > Digestive system > Gut ...
GACCCGTTGCGCTGACCACGTAACACCCCTCTATCCGCAAAAGTTGGCACTAACTTCGCCGACCGGCGGCGGCCGCTCTGTCGGTATAGTTCGCGTGCGGACTAAGGCCACGGAGTTTAGTTTGGCATGGCCATCACAAAAAAATGTGTGTACTTCTGCGTATTCCAGCCCTTGAGACAGTAAACTGCCCAGGCAAAAGAAGGGGGGTCAGGGGAAAAGGGCAATGAATTGCATGCAGTTTTTTTTAAATAAGTGTTGGTTTCTGTACTATGCCCATTAACATTAAGACAACATAAAACCACATAAAATGTTGTGCAAGTGACATCTTCTCACTTCCTAATTCTACAGCAAGAGGACCAGAACTTTTTAAAATTTTCTTCTGTGCATACTTATGCATTTCACAGAATTTAAGGTGCATTATTGCAATGGCAAACACATTCTTAAAAAAAAAAAAAAAAAATCCACGCACTATTCCAAGTTACATACAACTAGCAGTTGGGAGTGGATACTACATGATGTTTTCCATAATGCAGGCATAATGCTCATGCCTTAACCACATTAATCTGACACCCATCCCAGTCCTATGCCTTGGTCATCAATACGTATCTGTTTCGTGGTTCATCTCAATTTTCAGTGTCCATGTTTCTAAGTGCAATGTTCTGTAGGCACTATTTGTGTGACATCACAGAAAATACATTCAACTGAACTACATTCATCCACTTTATCATCATTAATACCTCCATTTACAGCACAAATTAGTTTGAAATCTGTAAGTGCATGACTAGTTGAAGGCCCAGCCATGACAAGTAGAATGTTGCAATCGTTTTAAGTCTCGGCAGTCAGCTGCACGCGAAACAAAGACACTGACATAAACACAAGCAGTTCATTTATTTCAGTATAGCTTGATGCAATCTGCATCTCCATATAGCACCCCCTCCTCAATTAGAAGGCAGAGGCATGAACCCTGCAGAAGAACACATGTGCAACATTTATTTTTAGTTACAGCTGCTAGCTGTATGATAAACAAGGCCACTGATATATAACTAACACAGAAATAATTTCCTCACAACCAGGTGCTAACTGTAATATATTTTGAAGTGGGTGCATCAGTTACTGGTAACAGTCTTGACTGCCCTGTGTGCCACTGACAAGGTCAAAACTTTCTCGTGAGTTGATAACATAACATACATTTCATTTCAGAACTACACTAAAGGGCAACAAGGGGGAAAATATGATCATAAGTGAAAATTAGAAAGAAGTTGTTATATGCCACAAATTGAAGTGCTTAAAAGGGTAACTGTTTTATATTCATGAAAACGATGAAGCTGGGCAATCATATGAATCACTGAAAAAGAAATGTGCTGTAGTATTGAAGACAACTCAACACATTACTTAAAATAACTTGAGAATTCATTTTGGGATTCAGTAAGTGAGCCACTGTCCGAAAACAAAGCAAATAAATTACACATAATTACAGTTTATAATTCTGTACAGATGACGAAATATCAGAACACAGTTTATGCACTCAGATCCAGAAAAGGTATGATGTTCATACCTGTACCCGAAAGTAGTAAGCTGTCGCTGCAGTCAGACCTTTCACTTCATACAGGTTACTCAGACCATGGAATACTGTACTGTAATCCTGTTCTTTGTCTGTCATACTCATCTCAAGCCGGTAATCTGTGATAGGTGATCCATTGCTAAGTGGTTCTTCCCACTGAACAACAGCATGATGGGAGGACCGACATATAACCAGGGGCTCACACGGGGTGTCAGGAGGTGCAGCACCACTCATTACCTCTAGGCCGTCTGACCATGAACCTGGCTGTAAGATACCAAACTGTTGTTAAGTAGTGACATATCAAACAGGGAAGATTGGTTTGACATTTACACACACACACACACACAAAGTAGGTTAGTTTCTTCGTATTCTACAGTTTCTAGGAACCAGGCTTTTCATGGTTCTCTATAATGTAACTCATGCACATTTCAATGCAGCAGTAAAAATGGAAGTGACTCATAAGATAATGACCTTAATAAAATAGAAAGTGACATTAAACAACATGCACAATTATAAAGGAGGTGCACACATACAAGTGCATAAACACACACTTTCTCTCTCTAGGTCTTAATTATATGCAATAAATATAACAAATCTGTAAAGTTCTCTGTCCATGCCATAAAGGCACAAAGGGGGAACAGAAGTATAGCTGCACTCATTTTTAACCCAGACAGGTTGCTACACTGCAAGGAAAGAATGCCAGTACCCACTGAACAGTAGGCTGTATCACTCCTTCCATTGACACACAACTATTCGCTACTGCAATGCGCTCTGTAGTTATGCTGTTATGAGAAAGCACATAAACAACAAATGCTTCTGAATCCCAGAATATTAATCTCTTATGATCTTCGTCTGATGGAGGCAGTCTGTCTGTAGCCAAATACAGCAAATGTTTGTAGAAAATACAGCTGCACGAGTGCATGGTACCATATAACCCCAACATGCTAGCACCAGAAAGTTGGCGTCTTAATGTAACATTTCTCACTCTACAGCATGGAGGGTATTGAATGTCAACTATTACACTCACACCATACAACATGTTCAAGCTCTGCAACCAGCTCAGCATCAAAGACAGCTCTCCCCGTGGCTGTTGCAACAGGCGGGTATTTCACACTTTCTCTGTTAAGGCATGGCATGGCTGAAGCATATTTCACACCGACAGGGACTCTAATGATTGTAACATGAACACGTGGTGTGATGGCAGTCTATATTCAATGCAGGCAACATGCTTCCAGCATCAGTTTGCAATTAACATTTGGGTAACAGTAACAGGTGACCTCACAAGTCCTCACAAGCTACTGCCGTGAATGCAAGTAGCTTCCTATTTAAGTTTTCTAATGGAAAATTTGCATCAGTTTGCAATTAACATTTGAGTAACAGTAACAGGTGACCTCACAAGTCCTCACAAGCAACTGCCGTGAATGCAAGGAGCTTCCTATTTAAGTTTCGTAATGGAAAATTTACCTCAACTACTGGAAACATAGCATTCTATCTGGTTTATACATGATGGATATCCTGCTCATTTTAGCTGTGATTTAAAGTGGTTTTTGGACTCCACTACCCAGACTGAAAGGTTTTGTGATCCAATTTCACTCCTGCTGACTTCTACTTATGCACCCCACTGAAGAGCACAGATTACTTAAAAAGCATCAATTTATGGGATGAGGTGTGAGTCAATTGTGACAACTATATGACACACACTTGAAAATTTCCAGCCTATCAAGACTTACTGGCATTATAGCACTCACATATGCATTCTCACTAATGGACGGCATTTTCAGCAACTTTTGTAGAACATTTCATCAACATGAAGATGTCACAATGAACTCTGATAGATCTGATAAATAAATGCATTCATATGTTGTGTGTCTCATTTGGATTTCTAACACGTGTGTGTATTTGCCTGCATGTGTGCACACGTGCGTGAACATAAGGGAATGAAAAGGAACAAAAATAGGTAAATATGAAATCAGATGGCAGACACCTGATGCTGTTGATGCACTGACCCTTCAGGTACTGAGAGCCACGAAGGGGCTTAAATCACTTATTAAGATACCCTGTCATTTCAAGAAAGGAGCATACACAAAACTTACACAAATTTTTTAAGTTGACCTTCATTTCCGTGTTTTTATTTTATATATATAATGAAGAAGAAAACAGAACATTCCAAACCCCTCCAGTGTCATTACTGTATCCTGTATCTGAAATGATCATGTATGTTCCTACCATCAAACACAAATTTGATTCATTTTGTTCCTTAATATAATAAATGTTCTGTTAATACGTTTCTTTTATCAAGATAGTTTAACTGTGCACTCGATTTTATAAAACACATGCACAAAGTATTAAACAATCAGGCTGTTCAATGAAATTTTTAGTGTTTGTTATAATCTTCACTAGAGATTTCAACACTTCTAAGTTGTGAGCTCTCCAAGCGCACTGTGAATAAATCATTGGACCTCCTGGATTTCTAGCACACTGTTCAAATCAGTATGTCAACTGGTGACACACAGAATGTGAACATGAACATATCTACAACTTCTGTATGAAGTACTCTTTATGATGCTACAACCACAACCACCACCACAACCACCATGCCCAAGAGTAACCAGGGCAGGCTAAAACTCCACACCCCAGTCTTCGAAAGTTACACAATACAAAAATTTTTAATTTTACTTTCAACATTACTGTTTCCAGTGATGACATGGGAAGTAATGCAGTTACAAAAACTGCACTTTAGGTCAAGAGGATCACAACATTTCTTTTGTTACAATATAAAACCACATGACAGCAGTGATTCAATGTCCAAACAATTACTGAAATTAGTTTAGCAGTTCCGTGATTTACAAAAATCCTTTCAGAAAGTATTCTGAGTCCAAGAGAATTATATCAGTTGTCACTTGCTTCAGCATTCATTAATACTGTGCAAAATGCAATGTTATCTGATTTGCAGGAAACTGAGTTATCTGTGGCAGGTAGGACAAAATGGCTCGTACTTACACCAACCCTGTTGAAAGCTCTAACATGGAAGACATATGTTTGTCCAGGGGACAGCTCAGTAATTATGCAATCAGTATCTTTTCCTCTGTATGACTGCTGCCAGCTAGAATTTGGACTTTTCATTTCAACTTCAAATTCTGTAAGTGGAGCTCCGCCATCATACTCAGGGTAACCTGCAGAAAATAGGGTTCAATGACACTCTTGTGTAATTGTAAAATTCATTACCATGAGGTATGTTTTGAAACAAATGTACTATCTGGCATAAACGTTATTACACATGTCAAAGCAAGAGTCACAAAAAGCAGACGTGGTTAAGGAAGATAAATTCAAAAGTTCTGTATAATCAGTTCGAACATTTACCAGGATCTGACACTTAAATTAACGTAATTTTTATTTACAATTCATATCAGAATTTGAAAATACTAACTATAAGGTAACATTATTGAGTATCTTATTTACCATATTTACTTGAATGCAAGATGAGTGTTTTCCTTAAATTTGGTGATTAAATATGTAAGCCCATCTTCAATTCGCGTATGAAATGCCAAACCCAGGCCTGCACTGCCAAATTATTATGTGAGATCTGCGATCTTCTGAGATATTATGCAGTACAAAGCAGAAATTCCTTACCCCTGTTTCGAGGCAATCTATCAGTCCCACCTTCTAGGGTCAAGAAACCTAAAAGAGTGACCAGTGCACAGCTGAAGTTAACTGACACAATCTTATTTTTTGGAGTTTTGCCATCATCTATGCACAACATTTCAAGTGCTGGGTTTATTTCCGTTTTCAAGAAAATAAGCACCTAACCTGATGAACCACTAGACTGTGTTATTCTCGATCAATGGGCACAGTATCTTGTTCTGTCTACCTGAGAACTGATCTAGTCCAAGAGTAGTAACAGAAAAAAATGGCTACTGAAAACTTAAAAATAAGGTACAAGAGTCAAACAGAAAACATGGACCAATCCACAAATTAAGAAGTGTAAAAAGAGCAATGAACTCACCAAATGATCACACCACAGATATGAAACAAAAATCCATAACACATGTACTTAAATTTTTAATACCACTAACACCATCTGTGGAGAAAACTATACTGTTTATGGGTTCAAGTAAGTTTATAAACCACGTAATATAACTGTAGTATTTAGTCACTGTGGATCATAATGGCATGGCAATACATCCAATGCAGTGAATGGGAGGAAGGTGAAAGCACTGACTGGGAGTGATACTGATTGGCAAAGCTAGATAGAATCTTATATGCTTTGTGTATTACATGTATGAAATTAATAATATAATATTTTTTTTTGCAGATATTTCATTTTTGAGGGGTTATCCTGGATTTGGATAAATATACTTTCTGTTGGCTGACGAGTTTTTTTGGGGAGTCGTCTTACTTTACAGTCATCTAGCATTCTGGTAAATACAGTACTTCCTTCTCACAAGATTCGCAGTTCTTAGTCCATGTAAACATCAAAATCATATGTTTCACAGACAGTGATCCATCTGACCAAGCTTGGTTTGAATCAGTGGCATATCTAGGTTTTTTGACTTCCAGGGAAAGTAACCACAAATGGCTGCCCCAACACAACTTTGAATAGTAAAATGGGTATGCAGCTGGGAAGGTGGACAATGGATTCAACTGGCTGAAGATACAGAATGATGAGCTTTCATGAACATGTGTTCACATTCAGGATTACAGTCTTCTGGGATGTGTTTCAGTGTAGGTCAGTACCCCTCTATTACACTGGATGATGTCACACCCGAGAAGACCACGATCTTAATGTGCTGTGACACAAAACCCTCAATGTCACATTTTCAAATGCAGGACACCTAATGACCATCTAATTAGCAATAAAACATAACTTACTCCATCTGAGCGAAAGGGTAGTTGCACGTGGTTTCCCATGCACACGAGGTGGCAAGCACTTTGCGGGACATACAGCTTCTGTAGTCACAATGCATGGATCTGAACAACTGCTACGACCTCCAGCACTGATGCACGACACACGCAACTGGTATGTAGTGCCAGGAGTCAGACGATCACACACAAATTCTGTCTCTGGTCCTGTATACACAGTCTCAAACCCTGAAATGACATGACAAAACAATGAAACTTGTAATGACGCATTCCTATACAGGTTCCATGGATTCATTCATTCCATTGGCATGTGCAGAATGCAATGATTCCTTGCCATTCTCAGGAGCTTCCTCCATTCCTCTCTGTTATGTACTTTTCCCTGCCACCCTCTCCACCAACTATTCTTCCATCCTCTCTCACCTCATCTTGACATCTATTTCTTGGTCTACCTCTCAATCTTGTCATTCCCAAATTCACATATAATATCCTTTCGGAAATTCTATTTTCTTCAATTCTCTGTACATGCCCAAACCAACGTAATCTATTTAACCTTACTGTCTATATAATAATACGCTTTATAACAATTGCATAAATTTCTTTATTGGTTAATATCCTCCAATTTTCTTTCTCATTGTCATATACTGGGCCCAAAATTCTTCTATACACTTTCCTTTCAAAAATGTTCAATTGCTTTCTATTTCTCTTTGTTAGTGTCCAAGTTTCTGATGCATATGTTAACGTTTTGTCTATTATTGTGTTCTTTAGTCTTAATTTTAGCTTCTCTGATATGTTTTTATTTTTAAAAAATTTTTGTAGCATAAAATATGTTTTGTTAGCACTTTTTATTCTTTCTTGCAAGTCTATTTGGTTACTATTATCTTCATTAAGTATAACTCCTAAATATTTCAATTTTTCACTCTTTTAAATTTGTAATTTTTTATTTTCAAATGCCTTATTTTATTTTTCTTTAAACTGTTTTTCCTTTCCACCATCACATATTTTGTCTTTTCTTGGTTTATCTGTAGTCCGAACTTTCTGGCAATGTTTTCCATTTCTACAAAAAGTTTTCTTATTTCTATTTCATTTTTTTCCAATTAATTCAATGTCATCTGCATATGCTAATACAGTCAATTGTTCTTTACCAATCTTTATATCACTAGGAACCATTTTTATACTTTGTATCACTTTTTGTAATGCCAAATTAAATAATAATATTGGTGATAAAGGATCACCCTGTTTTATTTTCAAAAAAGATGACAATGTTCCTTCCATTCTAACCACACTTCTCGTCTTTTTGTACACGTTTTACACATATTTATTAATTTAGTAAGAATTTTAAAATCTTTCATACATTCCCATAGTGTATCTCTATGTATAGATTCGTATGCCTTTTGAAAATCAGTAAATAAATATTGTGCACTCTGATTATACTCCCGAAGTTTCTCGTTTATTATTTTCAATGCAAATATGTTGTCAATAACAGATCTTCCATCTCTAAATCCACTCTGATAGTCCCCCATAACTTTTTCCGTATGTGGTTTAATTTTTCCCAATATTATAGTTGACAAAATTTTGGAAGCTGCATTTCCCAGTGCCATTCCCCTGTAATTCTTACACCTATCTCTGTCTCCTCTTTTGTGCATAGGAACTATTATTGTTTCTTTCCATTATTCAATTATACTTTCCTACTCCCAAATTTGTCTTACTACTTCATACATTCTATTCAGTAGTACATTTCCTCCATATTTTATTCCATCAGTTCCAGCTGCCTTGTTATTTTTTTAAGTTTCTAATGCCTTTTTAACATCTTCTATAGTGAGTTCTTCTACTTCAACTTCAACTTTGCTTATTTCTTTATTTCCTTTTTTAATTAATTCCCTTGGTTCTTCTGTGTTCAGTAATTTGTCAAAATATTCTTTCCATATTTCTGCTTTCTCCTTTGTATTCACTGCCAATTCTCCTTTTTTGTTCCAATTATGCTAAATTTATGCTGATATCCTCTCTTAAATTGGTTTACTGTTTGATACATTTTCCTTGTGTTATTATGTTTCTGATATTCTTCTACCGATTCTATTACATTTTTCATGTATGTCTTTTTCTTATTCCTAATTATTTTGTGAGCTTCTTTTCTTTTATGGTGATACTCCTGCTCTTCCTTCTCCCTTCTTCCTTTTGTCAACCACTTTTCTCTTGCTTTCTTCATTTCTTCTATTGCAAATTTGCATTCCTTATCGTACCATTTATTTTTAAATGTTTCTGTACCTTCCTCCTCATCTATAAGCTGCTGTTTAGTTTCCTTGATTATCCAACCTTCGCTCTAGTTTTTTACACTTGATCCTGTATGTAAAAGCACCTAAATTTCTCAGTTCTGAGACCTTATTACCAGTGAGTAGTTTTGTGACTGCCATTATATCCTCATTCACATTTGGTTGCTTGTTGTTCAGGAGCTTGCCTCTCCATCTTCGTGTTTTTGTGCATTTCAACAATAAATGAGTTTCAGAATACCTCCCCCTATAAGTACCACTTCCCTGCCCATTTCCTCTCACTTTACAAATTCGCAAACCATGCTATGCTACACTGCTTCTTTTGTTCACTGTGCAGCAGGATGAATACACCCCTCTTCCTCCGGAATGTTTGTGTCCCCATATAAAGACGGCAAAACTCTTTTCCCTCATTCCAGCTAACCACCTCTGTCATGACTGTTGTTGCACCTGGTTTTAGTAATATAGCATATTGTTCTCATTTCTTTCTTTCCCACATTTTGCCATATGCAACCCAGTCCAACTGTATCTAGTTCTTCCTTTAGTCTCCCTGCCCAACTCCCCACCTTAGGTTGGCCAACCTGCCATTGTCTGTCTCACCGGTTCCTCCTGATCACTGTTTTACCCTGTTTTTGCAACATAACTCAGTATCTTCCCTCTTCTGCTTTCTGTCAGCTGCCCTGCTGGCCGTATTCCTAGCAGTTCTTAACCCCTTCCTACAGCATCACCCCTGTACTGTGTCCACTATTTCCCATCTCCCATTACTCCCCAAGTTTCCACAACATTTAAGAACCTCAATTCACATATTATCTCATAGATATTTCCTTGCACACTGACCTTCATATTAGGTATTCTTGTTAGACATCTATCAACGGCTCCTACAGTCTGATTTCCAATCACTCTAATCCTTCTGTGCTTTCCTGCTTTACTACCAAATATACAATTCCATTTACTACTTCCATCTTTTGCTCCTCAATATGCCACCATTCATTCTTTTCATGGTTCCCTCCTTTCTTCAATATCATCATTTCTGTTTTCTTTAGATTACATTTTAGGCTTCAATTCTGGCAGAATTTTTATACTTTGTCTACCCTTTTTGTAAACCATTTATTGCAAGAGAACCCACTACTATGTACCCCACGAACAATAACCATGGTATTGTTAGCTCTCCCATTACCATTGGGTGTTTGTTTCCTTCTTGGAAGTACTCTACATCATCTATGCCAATGTTGAACAGATAAAGGCTCAGACTGCAGACTTGCCTGGCTCCAATTTCTTGTGGTATCAGTTCTGGTACTTGATCATTTTTCCATCTTACACAAAATTCAGTGTGTTCAAACATACTTTTTATACACTCCATTAAGCATATAATTAGACCTTTCCTTTGCAATTTATACCATAATGCCCCTCTGTTTATTGGGTCACAAGCCTTTTGTAGGTTCAGCAAACACCACCAAATGCAACACTGTGTAGACCTTGGGTACCTTGCTCCTGTTATTTTAATTATAAAAATATTGTCAATCATGCCCTTGTTTCTTACAAATCCTTCTTGCAATCTGCTTAATACTCTGTTGTTTGACAACCACTCCTCCAGCCTAAAAGCCACAACTGTGGGGAACAATTTACTCAGTACTGGTAGTTAGGCAATTCCTCTGTAAATGCCTAGCAACATTTTCTTTTCCCTTCACTTTACAGATAGGAAACACTGCAGCTGTCTTACAGAGTTCCAGAAATTCTTTCCTGTTCTTTATTCAACTGAATTTTCCTCAAAATATCTGACCCTTCACTTCTGGTACTGAATTCTCTCCACATTTCTATTGGTACTACGTCAACTCTCTGTGCTTCATTACTTTTCATTCCCTTGACTCCCTCCCCACTTCCTGTATCATAAAATCACTGTCTAATTCTTCCATATACATCTGACACAAAGTTCCATCTTCTACTGTTGGTACTGCTCCCCTGTCTTGGCAAAACAGGTTTCTGAAATAATCCACCCAGACTCCTGGTTCTATATCGCTCACCAAACATCTCTTTATCTTGTTCCTGACAGCTTCTCACCACTTCTTCCCTTCCCTGTACATATGTTCCATTTATACAGCATATACCACACACCAAATAATACCTGCATCATGCAGGATCCAAGGACTAAGCTTCTTTACAAATTTAAACACATAAGCTAGTTGACAAAAGTACGCATGATGCTTACTTTTCTTCAGATGCTTTAGTCTATCAAGCATTCATTGGTAAAAATTTGTATGTTACAGGTCTCCAAACAACTAACCACCAGGTTGTATTGTAGGCCCTCAGTCACATTTGTAAATTATGTATATACCATAAAAATTATACAATAATTCATGCAGTTAAGTATACCATTTATTGTTATTTTTCCAAGCGCAGCCTAAAAGTAATCATAAAAAAGGAATACAAATTTGAACATAGTTGTCTTTCAGAGCATAAGTCACAACAATATGTATAAACCAAATTGATCCAAAGGTACAAACAGTACAAGGGATGGTGCACATCTGTCATACTGAATATACTGAAATGCACTGCAAAAATATTATTTTGACCTCATTTCATCCCTACTACTCAAGAGCAAAAATATCACTTTCAAGCAACACTTACCACTTCCACCATCAATTTCCAAAACATATGTGGTAATATCCGCGCCACCCCAGTCTGACGGAGGATCCCATTTAATTTTAAATGTCTGAGCATGAATACGACCCTTGACAGTAGGCCTTGGAGGTGCAGCGGGCCGGTCAGGAAGTGTGCGGTAACAGACTTCATCAGACCAATGTGAGGAACCTTCCTCGTTGTGAGCACGCAGCTTTAGAAAATAAAAAAGTGTGTTACAATTAATAAACCTAAACTTATTTATATATATATAAATCATTGTATCCTGACATTTTTTATATCTTTGAATTTACCAGGCATCTTGAGACTAGATTTTTCCATGCTTATAGATTTTAGCTTTTCCAGAAACAAATAAAATAAAGCTAACTTCAACAGAAGCATAAGAAATTAAATGAATTTAATTAATTAATTTACTAACTTATGGTTTCCTTAATGATGTTTCCGAATATCAGACTATACAGCAATACATGGCAGAATGATTAGTGAATTATGGATCTGCAAATAAAAGGAAGTGGTCATGGTCTAATGTGAGGTAGTAGGCCAGAATATGCCTTGAAGGACTGAGGAAAAAAACCACTAAAAACACAATTAGGATAGGTAGCCTCCAGCTTCAAACCTTGGAACTCCCCAATATGAAGCAGACTGCTTATCATTCAACCATGACACTCAGTGCAAGCAAGGATAGGGTGCTTCAATACAGTACAATTAAGTAATACATATTTACTCGAAACCAGTATTCTGTATGTCTGTGAAGTCCCTCACAGACATAATGCAAGTCTTTGCCGTTATATACAGGTAGGAATCCATGCCCCTTTTCTCTGTGATCCATTTGCAGAGAAAATTCGTCATCGACTGGGCGTCTCTGCCATGCCAGATGGAGACTGGTGATTGAGGCTTCTTTCAGCACCGGCGCAGCAGGTTGGCTGGGGGGACTTCCAGATGTCGAAAACTGCACCACATCTGAGTAACAACTGGAAAATAATTATTATAACTTCCTGCACTACAAAAATCAAGACTGAGTTTGTAAATTGTATGTACAATAATGGAACTCTGTATAAACATCATGCCATCAGAGGCTTGGGTATTTTGTAACTTCTAATTACTCATACTGAACAATACCACCACATTTTGAAAGGTGGTGGTATATCCTGTAAAATTATACAAGTTATGTTTTGAAAATCAAAACTGAAAGTAAGTAGCAATGGGAGGGGGAGAGAGTGAGCGAGCTTGGCTTAATGATGATGATACAACAGGAAGATATTGCAGCAAAACTGAGTGTTCGTTTGGGAACCCTGTATTCCATGATACATCTGCCCATGTTAAAATACTGCAAGACGTGCGCCAAAGAGAAGTACTGGACGACCATAAATCAGACTGTCTGGAGCTTACTGCACAGTATTTGGCACAAGGTACAATGCAGATGATCAATTTTCGAAACCAAGTACTTACTAGACATAGAACATGGTTAGCTGCACAATTATGAACTGGACAGCAAGCAGATTTTTAAGAGCAGTGAGACACAAAGAAAAGATACCACACTGTGACATGCTGTGCAAGAAACTGAAACCAGCCATTAGACCTGCTTGGGGTGTCTTCATGCATCTTAACAACATTTGGCCAAACGCTACTACTGCTGCTGCTGCCGCCGCCATGAGTCAATCAATCAGTTAAAGCTCAAGGACATTTTGTCACTGGGTATATAATTACCGAAGCCGCACAGAAATGAATTCCTTCATTTTTATTTTCATTACTCTATGTGTATTAATTATACAACAACATACCTTTTACCATACTCATTCACTGCAGCCAGCCTGAATTTATAACAAGTTGATGCTTGCAATTTGGTGAGATTATGTTGCTTTCCTCTGCTCTTAAACACTTCCACAAAGCCTTCATCTTTTCCTTCATCATATTCTAAAATATACTGCGTTATATGTGACCCATTGTCTATAGTCGCATTCCATCTGCAAAAAGAAAGACAATCCCAGAGTAACAGCTAGGACAAGAATCTTCATACATACAGAGAAAACCTAATCAAAAATGCTTCATAATAATTGTTCAGCAGTGAACTTAAAGATCATATTATCATTCTTACCCGGTGAGATTGACACATAAAAATTGGTGTGGCTTGCTTTGGAAGCTTTGATACATTTATTCGGACTGACAATATACAATAATACAGTAATAAAATAACAACAGACAGATAGATATCAGTGTCAAGATTTCTGAAGAAATTGCCATAAATCAAGGAGTGAGATACGGGTGTAGTTTGTCACCTAATCTTTTTAATACCTAAACTGACAGAATGTTTCAAACATGGAAAACTATAACAAATCCAGATTCATAAATGAGTAATACCTTTATCAGTACACTCCTTTTTTGCTGATGACCAAATAATTCTTAAAAAAATCTCAACGTGATCTCCAATACGTACATAAATTGCTAAAAATTACAATTTTAAGGTCTCTACTAACAAGATGAAGACTCTGACGTTCAGAGGAAATTTCCCATCTGAACAAAAACTGTAACAGACAACAAACCAACTGAACAATTATCGCATTTCATTTACCCGAGTTGTGATGTCACATATGGCAATAATAAAGATATTAAAATGCATCTTAAGTTCAGACACATATGTGGCACATTAATAAGAACTCTTGAAAAATGAAACCAGAGAAGAAACACAAATCAGTTTTATAAGATGATGACTGTGCCAACCTTAATGAATGGAAGTGAAACAAAGATACTGAACCAAAAAGATTACAATTTACTAACTGCCTAAGAAACGGTTTATTTAAGATCAGTTAAAGGCTGTACAAGACTGGACTGCTTTCACAATGAAGATATTGGACAAGAATTAAACGTGACCCCCATAATTGCAAATATTAATAGCTAGTGGAAACGCTGGGAAAATATTTACTAAGAATGGCTGGGTTATGAATTCCAAAGATTGTCTTTCAACATAATCTCAAAAGTACAAGAGATGTGGGATGTCCAAGAAAGAGATGGACATTGTAAAGCTGCAACAGGCCAACGGTCTAACCCTTGAAAGGATGATGATGACGACGATGACATACACATAAGGGGAGGGGGTAAGCCTAGTAAAAGGGCACAGCTTATATGAATATTTATGACTACATCTGTCAAAACAAAAATTTGTTCCTGAAATTTGTGGAAAAATGTATGTTGTTTATTCTTTCTCCTGCAAACTGTCTGTAAGCAGGGGTGCATGAATTCTACAAATACACAGAAATCCTCAGTTATGAAAACATTCTTATTTCCCACCACAACTAGCACAGCCACTTCTAGATAATAAACATTAAAAACATTTTTACCTGTGCAGGATCAGTCCTGTCAATGACACCACCTGTGTGTTTCTGCCACAAACCTATCAGTGACCACAACGTAGAGGAGGTAAATTAAAATTCACATTACGAACTCATTCTGTTATGGACTACACACACACATTACTGTTGTGGGAGCTTACAAATTTATTACTGTAGAGTGAGACATGCAACTGATCCAGACACTCAAAATGCACTTGCCAAACTAGTCAATGAAATCCCGCATACAGCAATTCATCATCAGCATATACCTATACACACTTACCTCAGCTGCAGGCTAGTACGAGTACGGGTAATAAGTTTTGGGGGCTGGGGCTGATCAGGCTCACAGGGCGGAGTTGTGAAGATAGTAGGCTCTGATACTGAACCGTGCAGTTCTTCAACCTGGACCTGCAGGCACACTGAGTATTCTGTCCCAGGCCTCAGGTCTTCAATCCTGATTCACACAGATAAACTTCAGTTATAGTTAGAAAAATTAAAATAATTGGTGCATGTGTATGTGTGTGTGTGTGTGTGTGTGTGTGTGTGTGTGTGTATATATACCGATTTATTTCATCATTTTCATCACCAAAAGTACTTCAAACATTAACTTGTCATATATTCAGATTGAGTGTTCATATATATACAGAGTGTCCCAGGAGGAAAGGACCTAACTTCGGGAGAGTGTTCCTTAGGTCAAACTATACCGATATAACCCAAAACACCTATATCCAAAGTTCAATGGTTACGGAGATATCGGCCAGA
>Ga0123354_10008781_pt1 | contig 15405 bp, 9 predicted proteins | sample TergutLab28metaG_2_FD_97872 | JGI IMG/M metagenome (GOLD analysis project Ga0123354, IMG submission 97872) | Labiotermes labralis P4 segment gut microbial communities from Petit-Saut dam, French Guiana - Lab288 P4 | ecosystem: Host-associated > Arthropoda: Insects > Digestive system > Gut ...
CAACACCGAGCAGGAACAAGCCGAAGCGATGAAACGGTATATTAGAGAAGTATTTATCCCAGAATATGCCAAAAATTTCAACAAAGGACTATCGGCAGAAGACTTCAAGTTTTACGGTAAAATCCATTTCAACCGCGACCGTTCAGAAAACAAACTGAATATGCACTGCCATTTGATTGTCAGCCGAAAAGACCAATCAAATAAGGTAAAGCTAAGTCCACTGACTAATCACCGCAATACCAAGAAAGGCGCAATCAAAGGCGGTTTCGATCGAGTTACTTTATTTGAAAATGTTGAAAAAGGATTTGATAAACTGTTTGGCTACAATCGGCAATTGTCAGAAACGTTCGTGTATTGTAATACCATGAAGAACGGCAACATGACGGATAAATTGAAAATGCAGGAAAAGGAAATTACAGATACGACAGCACAACAGCAAATCAGTACTTCTGCACAACAGCAAACCAATCCGTCAGCGAGCCAACCAATCAGCGAATCGGAAAGTCAATCATTCAGTTACGATAATGCAGGCTCTTTGCTTTCTGCTTTTTCAATAGAAACGGATAACATTTTAATCTCGGATGAAATAGAAGAACAAAAGCTTAGGAAGATTACGAAAAAGAAGAAAGGGAGGAGAATGAGCTAATGAATGTCCCCTTTTCATTAGGTAAACAAAGTTATATTCCAAGAATAAAACGTCAACACCAAGCCGCAAGCGGTTTTGCGAGAAATCTCCACACTTGCGCTTCGCTTCAGGTAGTATTTCCCGCAAAAGTGTTGTCTTATTTATTCTTTCCATAGGGAGGGTGTTTACCAAATGAAAAAGGGAAAGAATGAACTACAATTCTTACTGAATGATAATCCTGAAAGGTTTTTTATTAGTATAGACTCACGAAAATTATTTATCTTTGTAGTTAAAATGTGATAAACTTGTATAAAAGATAAAGATGCTTAAACTTGTAAAAAATGAAAATAATGATTTTCTGAAAAGCATTTGGCAAATCCATACTGATGTGCAGGAACAAATGCTACGATTACGGTCTGTTCCTGTTAATATTATTCCAGAATCTGCAAAAATTATTGGCGAAAAACTATACTTAACAGCAAACGAAAATGATGATACTGACAAAATTATTGCCGAAATAGCCGATACTTTCAAATTATCCCCAAACGAAATTAATATAGGGAATAATTTCTTTTTAGCCGATATTGATGTTAGCAACGTCATTGATATAGATACAAAAAGACTTTTATCTGAAAAAGCTGCATATAATTTTATCAATTTTCAACCTTTACCAATTATTGATGGATATATCAACGAAAAACATTCGCCAATTGGAAATCTAAAAAAAATATTGCAATGCTATGATTCTGATTTCTCTTTTGATAGAAAAAACAGATTACAAATTACTTTAGTTAATCTTAAAAAACTAAACAATATTGCTTCTGACGGAAAAATAAATATTCAAATTCCTGAAACGGCAAGTATTATTTTACCAATTCACCCTAATCCTGTATATTTTTTAACCAAAGAATTTCCAGATATTACATTCAAACATAAAATATCAAGTTATAAAAAACGAGACAAAACACTATATAAAGATGACTATGAAATCCGATGGAATAGGACTATAGAAGTATTTGACGGATATTTGAATGATAATATTTTAAAAAAATTGGAAGCGGAAATTGGGCTTTCAATTTATGGTTATGATTACACTTTTTTTATCAACCCCAATATTATATCAAAATACAATCCTAAAACTTCACCATATATTTTACCCTCAATAAATACAGAAGATAATTCATTTACTTTTCATACAAACTTGAATGAAAATAATGGGAGTAAAGAAAACAATGATTTACATGAAAATTATAATGAAGAAAAGTGGGATTTTGATATTAAATACACTCGGCTAAAGAATTTTTTCAGTTCATACTTTGGTGTTGAAAATGTGAGATTTGAAGCGAAATTTATATACACTTATGATTTGTACAAGTTTGAAAATGAATACTTACCTAAACAAGATTTTCAAAAATCAGATTTTTGGGAACAAGTATATAATTCATTTGTAAATGAAAATATAACAGTCAGTGAAAATACGGATAGCGTTGGCATTGATTTTAATTGGCGAAATGAACAAATCGACGAAGTCATAACTAACACACTAATCAAATGCTCATTTTTAAATTTTACTTTTTATAAAAATCATAAATGCAACATTGATTTTCAAATTCAAGATATATCATTAGATGAAGCCGAAAATCTTTTACGTGTAAAATTTCCATCAATTCAAACAAAGCGAGATGATAAAAATGGTACACTTTATTTTTATCAAGAATATCAAACACGAGAACAAGGATATAGATTAAAACAAATTATTGAATCTGAAATAAATTTGTTAAACTCAAATACTTTTGAGTTTGGATTATATCTAATTCCTAATAGTAAAGAAAAATTTATCTTTGAAATTGACACTCAATCCAAAAGAGAGTCACAAGCCATAGCAGTAAAGGAATTGCGCGGAGCGGATTTTTGTGTTGGTAAAAATACTTTTGGCAAATTATTATATGTCAATTATCCTCAAATGATTTTTGACATTTCGGGTGATGATTTTGAAAAAACGAATCAATTATTTGAATCACATATAGTTAATTCCATAGAACCTAATTTGACAGGTGACTTAGAAAAAATTTATCGGCTCAAAAGTTCTCTCAATAACATTTTGAAAGGTACTAACCTGCAAAATCCCAACTTAAAAGAATTTATCTTTAATGCCGAAAACGCAAAAAAGATAGAAGACATTGATTTTCACTTAAATCCGCAGAGTGATACATTCAAGGATTTGGAAAATCATTTGTTGAATAACAAAGTAAATGAATCACAAAAACAAGCAATCATAAAGACATTATTAGCGGAAGATTTGGCATTGATTCAGGGACCGCCGGGAACAGGTAAATCAACTGCAATCGCAGAAATGATTTGGCAGCATATCCGTAAAAATTTCGATGAAAAAATTTTGCTAACTTCTGAAACCAATTTGGCTGTTGATAATGCCATAGACCGAATAGTAAACCCTAATCACAATTTGGTTAAGCCCATTCGTATTGGTGGAGAAGAAAAGTTGGAAATGGAAGGGAGACAATTTTCTCTTGATGTGATGAAACGGTGGGTAGAGAATGGCGTGGTTGGAATTGACAAGGAAGAACAAAACGACGAAGAGGAATCATTATCTCAAAAATTAATACTGCAAAATTGGATAGATAATGTAAGCCGAAGAATTGACAGACAAGAATTGGGAGAAGATATTTTTTCTTTATGGAACGGTTTGTTGTCTAATCCATCAAAAGAAATTCGACAAATCTTTTACAATAATTATCTTAAAAACTGCAATGTAATCGGTGCAACTTGTAGTTCGATTGGAAAATTGAGTAGTACAGGTAAAAGAACTAATTTCTATTGGACTTATCAAGAAATTTTTGGAGGTAATAAAGAGATAAGATTCACGACCGTTATTCAAGATGAATCAAGCAAAGCAACACCGGCAGAACTTTCCTTGCCGTTGATTTATGGTAAAAAGAACGTTATAATTGGTGACCACCGCCAATTACCTCCTTTGTTGGACAAAGAAGAATTTATCATGTCGTTTGATTTTTTGTTAGACAAGACTGAAAAAGAGGAAGAAAAGCAGAAAATCAAAAAGTTAAAATTTTTTGTACTCAAACATTTTGATGAAATGGAGATTTCTCATTTTGAACGTTTGTTTGAGAAAATTGATGATAGTTTAAAAGGCGTATTCAATTTACAATATCGTATGCACCCTGATATAAATGATGTTATCAAGCAGTTTTATGTTCAGGATAGTGGATTGGAATGTGGTTTAATCACACCGATTGATTTGGGCGTTAATGATGTAAATATGTACAATCCTGCTTCCCGTTATCATGGCATTGAAATAGAAGGACTTATTTCAAAGGATACACACGTTGTTTGGATTGATATAAATTCACCGGAATTGCTTGACGGCACTTCGAGAATTAATTATGGTGAAGTAGAAGCCATTCGGGATATTTTGACAAAACTTCAGCATTCAGATAGTTTCAAACAATATCAATCATTTTGGGCTAATCCTGAAGACCAACAAATAGGACTGATTAGTTTTTATTTTAAGCAAATTAAGTTATTGCGAAATTTAAGGAATGAATTTCGAGATATCCCTATTCGAATCAGCACGGTTGACCGTTTCCAAGGTATGGAACGAAATATTATCATTGTTTCAATGGTACGTAGCAATCGTATTGCTGCAGATAAAAAACAAAAAGCAGATACTAATTTGTATGGCGAATTAGGTTTTCCCGAACAAAAAGATTTAGGTTTTGCACAATCGCCTAATCGTCTTAATGTCGCTATATCGCGAGCAAAACGTTTGCTTATTATTGTTGGTAACAGTGAGTTATTTCGGCAAAAAGAAATATACAATAATATATATCAAACTATTGCGAAAAGCCCTAATAGTAGAATCATTAAATATGAAACAGCATGAATTGGCAAGAGATAATAAATAATTCCGAGCTTGTTTATGCTTCAATCCCAGAGGATAAATATTTCCGCACTTGGAGTTTGAAGAAAACGACTTGTAATGTTTCTTTTTATGAATCATATCCGACTGAAGCAATAGATATGATAATCTGTTCAATTCTTGAAAAGGCAAATGGAAGAATCCCGGAAGAAGAATTGGCAACCGTTTTGGGATTTAATGTCATTGATAATTTTAATGTTTTACCAAAACGATATGCAGACAAAGCAGAACTTGATGTTTTTAGAGCAATAGTCAAACCTGTTCTTGATTGGGGATTAGTAGAACGGACTACGGAAAAAGAAAAATCTATTATTTTTATATTAACGGATTTAGGATATAGGGCTTTGCAGTTAAGGGAAAAGTATAAGTTCTATTCAGGACAGAAAAAATTGTTGGAAAATTTTAATATCAAACCTGCGGAATTGCCAGATAATTTGTTTTTCCCTTTTTATGTAGCGTTAGGGGTGCATACAGAAATTACAAGAACACAACAAATTTCATATAACGAAATTAATCTGCATGAAATTTTTGATATTTGTGAAACCGATTTAATCAGACGGCATAAATTACAATCCAATGACGAACATCAAATCTATAAATCCGAAATAACAATTTATTTTGAGTTTGGAAGTTGTCAAGTTGATATTCGTTTGTTCAAGCAAGGTAATAAAGACTATCCTATTATATATTACAATAACAAAATTTGCATTGAGGCAACAGAGTTGCTGAATGCATCTGATAATATCAAAGAGAAAGAAAAGAAAATAGAATGGGGTTTGTATCTAAAACTTATCAAAGAACCTAATGCCGTTTTGGATTACGAAACAATTATCCCATTTGAAGATTTGTTAGAGTTGGATTCTTTGGTAAAAGACTCTCGTTTGGTTTGGCCAGACGAGCAACTTTTTACTTTTATTGCTGAAAGAGCCAATGCTAACCAATGGTTTGCTATTTCTAATCACTGTCCGATTGATGTAATAAAGTCGTATATTAGCAATTACAAAGAAAACTGGGATTGGACTTCGTTGTCAATGCGAATTGACGATAATTTTCTGATTGAAAATGCAGTAAATTATCCTTGGAATTTTGAGGCAATTTCTGCAAAAGAAGATATTAGTATTGATGTAATCAAAACCTTACTGCTTATTCCTGAACTGAAAAAGCAGGAATGGGATTGGGACAGGATAATGCCACAATTTGATTTTAAATTTATCAAATCTAACATTGATAAAATTGATTTTGAATTATCCGAACTTACTGTATCAAAGAGCGATGAGGTGCAACCTTTGATTGCTCAATACCCTGATAAGAGATGGAATTGGACATATATTTCAGCCGAATATGGGCTGAATTTTATTTTAGATAACATCCTGATATTCAGTAAATATCTACAAATCAAAAAAATAGTCAGTCGGGCATTTACTTCCGATGCTTATGTAGGGTTATTTTGTAATTCAAATGATTTCAAGACCTTACTCATTCAGTCAAAAGAAACTATATTACAAGATTATTCGCCAAACCAAGCACAGTATCAATGGAATACGACGTTGATTAACCTTTTAGAGCAAACCGGCTTTTTAACTTGGGAAAGTGGTAACTACACATTAGGATTTGAATGTAATCCATATATTGAATGGACTTACGATTATTTCAAAAAATATCATTCAAAAATAACAACAGAAAAGGGCTTTTCCTTTGTTTCAAAAACGATTACAGACACATGTATTGTCCTTGACTTTCCTGATTTTAGTTGGGATTGGGATACAATTTCAACAAACACCGACCTGATAAACGATAAAAGTTTTGTTCTCGCTATCGCAGGAAAATTAAATATTACCTTATTACTTCAAGTAATTAGTAGTGATATTGTAGAGGTGCTTTTTGAGCAAGCCAATCTGATTTCATTTTTAGAAAACAATCCTGAAAGTTGGCAATTCGTTACAGAAAAATGCTCAATTGATTTTGTTCGCAGGCACATTGATTATAATTGGGATTGGGCAATACTCACAAAACGCTTTTGTTCTTCTATCAAAATTGAAACACTCGGCAATCCAAAATGGATTGATAAATGGGATTGGAAGTATCTTACTCGAAATCTTGACATATCCAAAATATATGATAATTTAGACTTATATGTGGATAAATGGGATTGGGAGTATCTTACAGAAAAATTAGATAAAGATTTTATCTTTACTAATCTACGTGACTATAATGATAATTGGTATTGGGACATTCTGCTGAATGTACGATTGGATAAATCTGACTTATCATTCTCAACCCATTTGCCGGAAGTGGCGACTTGTATTTCTGAATTGGAAGATGAATTGCAAGTTTTATTATGGCAAATTATTACACATAAATTTGATTATGTGGAATTAGAAAATTTAATCTCACATTCTAAAGATTCTGAATTATTCCAATGGGATTATGCTTATTTCTATAATTTACCTGCTTTTAATGTACGACAATACTTAAACGAATACACCCAAATAGTTAATTGGAGTGCATTATCTGGCTCAAAAGCATTAAACCAAACTTTAAAATGGGATAAATCACTTTTCAGTTATGAAGTTTGGCTCAAAGATGTATTGAAGTTGATGAAAAACGATTTGTGTCAATGGAACTTCAAAGAATTATCAAGGTTAGATAGTGTAAATTGGAATGATGAAATTCTTAAAATTCAAACAAAAGAGTGGGATTGGAATTATCTTTCTGAATATAGCAGTTGTTTCAAAAAAGAAAAAGGATTTTCAAATCGCTTCAAAAGGTTTTCAGAATTTATCAATTATCAAGTATTTTCTAAGCGAACAGATTCTAAAATAACCGAAGTCCTACTTTTGGATACGATTGACAAAGATTGGAATTGGATGGTCTTATCCGAAAACAACTCTGTAAAATTTACCGCAGAATTTATCAAACAAAACAAAGACAAACAGTGGAATTGGAAAGCCCTATCAAATCGCAATGACATAAAACTTGAAAATGAAACACTTATTGAATTGTCTGATAAAGAGTGGGATTGGGAAGCAATATCAAAAAGAACAGATGTTGCTTTTGAAGAACACATAATTGAGAAATTAAATAATAAACCATTGAATTGGTTTGTAGTTTCTCAAAACGCTACTTTCAATCCTACTTCAAAAGTTTTGTCCTTACTCAAAGGAAAAACATTAGATTGGAACGCTATTTCTCAAAACTCGAATCTTTCTACTGACATTCTGTGGGATTACCGAGATAATTTGAATTGGAAATTTGTAACGAAAAATGAGAAATTCAATGTTTCAGATACGGATTTGCTGAGCAAATATCAGGAATATATTGATTGGCACTTTGTTTCACAGTCAGATAAATTCAATGCTTCAATTGAAAATCTCAACCAATTCAAAGATAAATTGAAATGGACAATTATCAATCAACGAGACGATTTTAAGATTTCACAAGAAGTCCTGGAGCCATTTGCTGATGTTTTGAATTGGACAAATGTTTCTAAATCAATGGAAATTTCATTTACGGAAGATTTGATTGAAAGATACAGAAAATATTGGGATTGGGCTGAATTAAGAAAGAATGCCCAAATCATTGACCGATTAGATACGACTTTACTAAAATATCAGACAGAATTTAACTGTGTGGACTTTTTAGAAAGATTCCGATACAAAACGCCATACATTTATCATTTTACACATTTATTCAATGCGATTGAAATAATCAAAAGTAGAAAAATATTAAGTCGAAACAAAGCCGAAGGGCAATTTGCAAATGCAGCAGGTAATTTAGTTGACAGGCGAGATGAAGCGCATAATTTTGCTCGTTTCTATTTTCGTCCGCAAACGCCAACGCAGTTTTATAATGAATGTTTAGGTATGGATTCAGAATCGGGCTATTGGAAAACTTGGTATTACTATGGAGAGCATCGAAAATGGAAAACATACTATCAACAAGCGTATAATCTTGGATTGCCTAAGTGTCCAATGCCTGTATTTTTTAAGTTCGATTTAAAAGAAGTTATAATGAAAATGTCTGACAAATGTTTTTACAGCACAGGAAATATGCAAACAAATTGGGCAAGAATTGAAAAAGTCAGTGAAAATCCCAATGCCATAAACACTGAACATTTGTACTCAACCGTTTCAGATTTTGAAAATTACAAACAATATTCTCAACAGGAATTTCTTGTTGAAGAAGAATTTGATTTCTCAACTTTGGATTCGTTTGAAATTATCTGTTACAATGATGAATATGCAAATCTACTCAAAGCACAATTAGGTAACGACCCAATTTGTGAAAAGATAAACTCAAAGGGGTGGGATATTTTTCATAGAGGTAACAGAGAACTTGATATAAGAGAATCCGAAACAGAAGTAATTATTTCTTCTGAGTATAAAGATAATGCCTACTTATCCATAAGAGGAGAAGGCTTATTAAATATTCAAATTTTGAATCCCAATAATATTCAAAAAGAAACAGCAACAGAAATCCTTGTTTATCCTGAAATACGATTTACAAAGACCGAACAGCCTGTTGAAGTTCGTTTTGTAGATTTGGCAATAGGTAAGCGAGAATGGTTAATTTATAAAAACTAAAAAAATATGGACGCAATTGATTATTATAATAGTAGCCCCGAACTGAAACAATTGTATGATTCTCGTGTACGGCATTATACAATAAAACAACACACGAAGTTAGTTTATGGGCAATTTTTCAAGTACTTTGACAATATAGAACTACCAATAAAAAAGGAGCTGTTTCTTGCGTTTTTGGCATTGCACGACATAGGTAAGCCTATTGCCGAAAAATCAGACAATAGAAACAATCAATACATTTATACACAGCTAATTATTGAAAGAACAAATATAAATTGGAGTACTTATTCTTTTACTGTTACAGAAAAAAATATTGTGCTTTTATTAGCAAGTACAGATTGTATTGGCGAGTTTTTTCAAAACAAAAAAGACATTCAGACCGTTTCGCGAGAATTATACGATTTAGGACAAAAGTCAGGACTTGGTATCGGGCAATTCTTTTATCTGTTTATGGTGTATTACCAATGCGATGTTGCTGCCTATACTGCTGATGCCGGAGGAATAAAATTTTTAGAACATTTGTTTGAATACAAAAATGATAGTAAAGTGTTTGACAACAACGAAAAACTATTACTTTTCTCAAATATATATCAGACCAAATACAAAGAACTTAAAAACATAATATATGAGCATAACATTTAAGAAAGACAATATATTCAATTCAAAAGCCCAAGTAATCGTAAATACAGTAAATTGTGTTGGTGTTATGGGAAAAGGAGTCGCACTTGTTTTTAAGTTGCGTTATCCCAAAATGTTTGATATTTACAAGGACTATTGTTTTCAGAAACCAAAACTAATCAACATAGGTAAATTATGGCTATATAAAGGTGAAGCTGATGTACCTTGGGTTTTGAATTTTCCAACAAAGTTTCATTGGAAATATCCAAGCAAAATGGAATATTTGGAAAAAGGCTTGCAAAAGTTTGTAGATACATACAAAGAAAAAGGAATCACTTCTATTGCTTTTCCTCTATTGGGAACGCATAATGGCGGATTAGACAAGCAAGAAGTATTATCTTTGATGCAGAATTATTTGGGACAATGCGATATACCCATTGAAATTTACGAATATGACCCATTTGCCTCTGATGATTTATTTGGAACATTCAAAGCAAAATGGAACGCCATACCAGAAGCCGAAAAGAAATCTGCAACAAGTATCAGAACTCAAAAACAAATTGATACTATAAGTGCCGCAGTCAATTCCGATTCTGTAAAATCAATGATTGCATTGATTGAATATGATGGAATTGGATTGAAAACAATGGAAAAATGTTTTAAATTAGTAATGAATAGCAACCATTAAAAATCATATTATATTATGTGGTCAGATAACGAAACAAATAAAGATTTACTTGGTTTTAAGGTTCATGCAGACTTAATAAAGAGTGTCATCACAAATGACCGTATTCTCCCTATTTCTGTTGGGATATTTGGAGACTGGGGGAGTGGAAAATCAAGTATAATGAAAATGCTGGAACAAGATCTAAATGCTGATGAACAAAAAGATACAGCATGTCTTTATTTTAATGGATGGACATTCGAGGGGTATGATGATGCCAAAGCAGCATTAATTGAAGATATTTTAGTGAAACTAAAAGAAAATACAAAATTTGGCAACAAAATTAAAGAAGAGGTAACAACACTCCTCAAATCAGTAAATTGGTTGCGTTCTGGTGGATTTTTAATGAAAAACGTAGCTAAACCTGCATTACTTGCTTATGCAACAAGAGGTGCAAGTTTAGTAGTGGATGTAGTTGAGAAAGCCAAAGATTTTTTTGAAAATGTAACGGGAAATACTGCTGATTTAATAAGGAAAATAGATTCTGAAGAAGGTAAAGGTATAATCAGCGAACTCAAGGGAATAATAAAAAAAGATAATTCTGATATTTCTACCGTAGTCAGAACGTTTAGAGATAGTTTTGAAAAAACAATTAATAAAACAGGACTTAAATCATTGGTTATTTTAATTGATGATTTGGACAGATGTAATCCGGAGCGAATTATAGATAATCTTGAAGCCATTAAACTTTTTTTAAATGTACCTAAAACTGCGTTTATAATTGGCGCAGATGAACGAATTGTTCGACATGCTATCGAATGTCGCTATAAAACACCGAATATTAATTCTGCTGAAATTGAACAATACAAAGGAATTGTAACTGATTATTTGGAAAAATTAATACAAGTTCCTTATAGACTTCCTCGATTGTCAAACGCTGATGTTGAAACATATATGACATTATTATTTTGTTATCGAGACCTATCTGAAAATGACTTCGATACAATTTACAGTGAATTTGTAAAATTCAGGGAACAGGACAGACATTCATCTTTCAATTATGAAAAAGTAAGTAGTTTTGTTCATGGAAAGAAAAATTCAAAACAGAAATATGTAGAACAACAATTACTAATGGTAAAGCAAATTGCACCCATGGTAACTGACGGACTAAAAGGAAATCCAAGACAAATTAAACGATTCTTAAACACATTTACTCTGCGTTTAGAATTAGCAGAAGTCGCAAAATTTGATTTAGATGAGACAATACTGGCTAAATTAATGGTATTGGAATATATTGCAATCTCTCACTTTAAAGAACTATGTGATTGGCAGCAGGCACAAAATGGAAAGCCAAGTCAAATATTAGAATTAGAAAGCTATGTACAAAATTCAGCAGGGCAGTTGAGTTTAAAGTCATGGGATAATGATATTATACTAAAATGGGTAAAAATGCTCCCTTCTTTGAAAGATATAAATTTAATGGATTATTTTTGGATTGCAAGAGATAAGTTAGTTAACACAATAGATGCAGAATCTATGATTCCTCAAATAGTTCGTTTAGTCTATAAATCAATTTCTACATATACTACACAGAATTCATTGAAAACAGAAATTCAAAAAATTTCTCAATTACAAGAAAATGAAAGACCTGCATTATTCAATTTGATAGGGCGTGATTTAATAGAACACCCTGACAATGAACGATGTTTTACAATCGCACACGCGATTATAGACGTTGGTTATTCGGAAATGACAGTAACGTATAAAGAGGCATTACAAAACATTAGGGACAATAAGAAAGATTCTGTTATTCCAGCAGGTGTTGCAATTAATATGAAAGCATTAGGCAAAAATGATTCTGAATTCATGACGTTAATAACAACATTTGACAAAACAACGAGGATAGCTAAAGCGTTAGAAGTTCAATTAAAGAAACAATAAAGTATGGGAACATCACAATCTGTTAATCCATCAGTAAAGAACAATCCCAATTGGGGAAATTTAAGTAAGGCAATTTCGACAGCTTCTCATAGTGCCAGCATTTCTAATAACCAATTACAAGGAATTATGCAGCACTTTGTAAATGCTGTTGGTGGAAGTGGCGCAGGTCACGGAATGTCAAGCACATTTGGACGTGCCGGTATAAGTCGGGCACAGCGATTTATGTCTTTTGTTTCGGATGTACAAAGGGGTGGAGTTATAAATGCCTTAAATCAAATAGGAGTTGCAGATGCAGCAAGTTTATCGGTAAATGATTTTATTAATCATCTACTTGTATATTGTGCAGCAGGAAACTCAAATTTAGATGAAACCGCAGCCAATGGCGCTATGGATGAATTATTAAAACATATACTGAACAACGTTGACACTATTGAAAGTATTGAAAATATTTTCCAACAATCAAATATTGAAACTCAGTTTGAATGGCTTTGTTTTTTCTTTGCTTCTTATATTATGGAATTTTCCGATGAATTATTTAGCACTCGGATTTTTGAAAATGAAGGTGATAGAGTAAGAACATTTCAAGAAATCAGAAACTACATTCAACGCTCACTTGAAGGCTTAAATATAGACAGAAGCTTGCAAAATGTGGATTGGCATGGTGAGCAGGGAATCACAATTATTAAAAATTTACAAACCGAAATTTTAGAAATATGGTCGCAAGAATAGAAATAGAACTTCACGAACCTTCAAAGAGAGGTAAGTTTGATAATGTTATTATTCACTTATACAAGGAAGATGAGCATTATAGAACCAATATCAATTTTGATTTTAATCCATTGTTTTCTTTTGCAAGAGATAAGGAATCCACAGCCTTTGACTTCCTGTTTTTTTCTGTGTTAATATATAATATTGACCGATTTGTGAATCGACATATTTTTTCATTAGAGGGGTGGACAAGAGAAATAGAAGTTACATATATGCCAATAATACACTTGAATGAATTTCAACAAGTGAAAAATCAATTGGATGATGCTATCAGCTTTTTAACGGGTGATATTTGGAACATTAATTATTGTCAATCTGAAGGTATTCTTTACCAACCGAAAGAAGATATAATGAATTGGAGAGATATAAATGTATTTGAAAAAGTGTCTTTGTTTTCCGGTGGATTAGATTCATTAATTGGTGTGATTGATGAATTGGAAAGAATCCCACAAAATAGAAAATTACTTCTTATTTCTCATAAGGATTTAGGGAAAGAAGGCGTTGACCAAGACAGCATAATGACAATATTTAATCGTCAGCAGTTATATGACGATAAATATGCTCAAATTCAAACAAGTGTTGGTATCGGGAAGAAAGATATAGGAAGAAGAATTGACAAAGAATCGACTTTTAGAAGCCGTTCGTTATTATTTATCGGAATGGGTATTTATGCTGCTCATAAAATCGGAGAAAATATACCGTTGATTATTCCTGAAAATGGAACCATTGCTTTAAATATACCTTTAATACATTCACGTAGAAGTGCATGTAGTACCAGAACAACTCATCCTACTTTCATAAATCGGTTACAAAACATATTGTTTGAATTAGGTCTTACAAATTCGATGTACAACCCTTATGAGTTTAAAACAAAAGGGGAAATGGTTGCTGAATCCGAAAATCCCGAAATTCTTCGACAATTAATAAATACTTCCTGCTCTTGTGCAAAACGTGGACGTATGCAGCATTGGGATAGACGAGGTTCAGGCATTAAGCATTGTGGTATGTGTCTACCTTGCATTTACCGTAGAGTGTCTTTACATATTAATGGTTTGGATGATGCAAGGCATTATGGAACAGATGTTTTTAATGGTGTGAGATTTGATATCAACAACTTAAATCAAAAATCACCTCGTGATTTTAGAACTCTATTGGACTTTGTTCGAAGAAGACCTTCTATAAATCAAATAGAAAAAGAGTTATTAATTAATGGCATACAAGATGTTGCAAGATTACGGGAATACGCATTTGTTGTAAATAGAACTATTGAGCAAATCATTATGTGGATTAGCGCTTCAGGTAATAATGAAGTTAAAAGAAAGGCAGGAATAAGATGATTGACATACATTGCCACTTTGATATGGCTCAAAGCCCTGAAAAATATATTACAGATAATGAGAATAAGAAAATCATTACTATCGGAATGACTAATTTACCGAGTCATTTCCAAATGGGTATCGGTCATATAAAATCATATAAAAATATTCGGCTTGCATTAGGAATGCATCCTTTATGTGCAAAAGAACATTCTCAAGAATATTTAAAATTCAAACAATATGCTAATGAGACCTCATACATTGGAGAAGTCGGATTAGATTATTCACGAGAAGGTTATTCAACAAAAGAAATTCAAATTAAAAGTTTTGAATTTGTACTTGATTGTATAAAAGATAAACAAAAGATAATAAGTTTACATTCCAGACGAGCAGAAAAAGAAGTTTTGGGTATGATAGTTGATAAAGGTATTCGTAATGCCATTTTTCACTGGTATTCAGGGACTGTAAGCATATTACGCGAAATTGTCAGTGCAGGCTTCTTTTTTTCAATCAATTCTGCGATGATTCAATCCGATAATGGGAAAAAAAATATTGCTGAAATTCCGAAAGAATTGATATTGACAGAAACGGATTTTCCGTTTATAGAAAACAGTAATATTGTGACTGTACATAATTTTTTATCTCAATTATGGAACATTTCAGTGTTACAGGTGGAACAAACTATTGATTCTAATTTTAGAAATATATTACAAAGTAGCAAATAAAATATGAACAAGCAACAATTATTACAACACCTCCAAGACATCGAATGGGACAATTTTGAAGTCAAAACCGCCCAAACAGACATCCCCAAAGATGTTTGGGAAACGGTCAGCGCATTTGCAAATACGTCGGGCGGTTGGGTTGTGTTTGGTGTGTCGCAAAAGAAGAAAGTTTTTGAAATTGTTGGCGTGGAAGACCCTGAAAAGATTGAA
>Ga0123354_10008784_pt1 | contig 15403 bp, 11 predicted proteins | sample TergutLab28metaG_2_FD_97872 | JGI IMG/M metagenome (GOLD analysis project Ga0123354, IMG submission 97872) | Labiotermes labralis P4 segment gut microbial communities from Petit-Saut dam, French Guiana - Lab288 P4 | ecosystem: Host-associated > Arthropoda: Insects > Digestive system > Gut ...
AAAGTAATTATTGAAAGTATTGGCAATATCTTCTAAATTATATATTGTCCTATTGTCAATCTGCAAGCACAGTGGGTGTCGTCTATCTTTGCCTGTCCCTTTTTCTTCATTTATGATTTTCCACGTACTTCTTATTTTGTTTTCTGAATTACTAATAATTCTATTACAGTGAATCCGTTTAGCTGCTATGATCACTTTAGACAAAATTTATAGAAATAAGAAAATTTTTTGTAGAGATGTAAAACATTGCCAGAAAGTTTGGACTATAGATAAACCAAGAAAAGACCAAACATATGATAGTGGAAAGGAAAAAGAGTTTAAAGAAAAATAAAATAGGACATTTGAAAATAAAAAATCACAAATTTGAAAAAGTGGAAGACTTTAAATATTTAGGAGTTATATTTAATAAAGATAACAATAACTAAACAGACTTGCAAGAAAGAATAAAAAAATGCTAACAAAACCTATTTTATGCTACAAACATTTTTTAAAAATAAAACATATCAAAGAAACTAAAATTACGACCAAAGAACACAACAATAGACAAAACGTTAACATATGCATCAGGAACTGGGACACTAACAGAGAGAGACAGAAAGCAATTGAACATTTTTGAAAGAATGTGTATAGAAGAATTTTAGGCCCAGTATATGACAATGAAAAAGGAAATTGGAGGATATTAACCAACAAAGGAATTTATGCAAGTGTTGAAAAACCTACTATAATGGAGACAATAAGGTTAAATGGATTACGTTGGTTTGGGTATGTACAGAGAATGGAAGAAAATAGAATTCTCTGAAGAGTATTATCTTTGAATCTTGGAACAAAAGACTGAGAGGTAGACCAAGAAATAAATGGCAAGATGAGGTGAGAGAGGATGGAAGAAAAGCTGGTGGAGAAGGGTGGCAGGAAAAAGTACGTAACAGAGAGGAATGGAAGAAGCTCCTGAGAACGGCAAGGAATCGTCGCATTCTGCAAATGCGAATGGAATGAATGAATCTTCTGTAATAGTTCCGGATAACTGGAAATAATATGCCCCCTTTCTCTTGAAGACACGTTGTCCCACGTGCTCACTTCACGTGCCACATTACTGCTGTACTACCATACAGGATGCCTGCTTGGCCACCAAAGTATAAGGCGGTCCCGGAGCTGTATTAGATTGTACTGGGGCTAGGGGAAAGGAAATTAACTGACAGTTCAAACAACGTCAAAACTTTAGCCCTGCCACTTCCGTTCACGTAGCAGGGCCCAGTTACTTCAAGAGCAATAGTATCTTTTTTTGTTTTGACCCCAAGGGTAAAATCTCCGGCTTAAAGAAGAGATTTCTCATGTTCTCCAAAGAGTCCATTGCAGGCTCGGGGAGTGACCCAGGCTGTTATTCTGTGAGTACACTCTGCGTTTTTCTCTGGAGTAAAGCAGCCGAGGCTAGTTCATGTTCACAACATTGAACTGTTCAAGGCAAGCACAGACTTCATCAATTACCTGTCTTCAGTAATTCCACATATTTTATAAAAATGACCCCATTTTGTAAATTTTGGTCCCATGTTATCTGAACACTACTAGCCGCGAACCTACTTGGTGAAAGTCAACATTTTCTGCCAGTTGCAAATTAGGAAACTTCATAACAACAAAAGCAAACGAAACTAAATCGGTTAAAAGATGCATAATATTATACGCTAATGGCATAACAGTAACCTGAAAATCAAAACTTACCATAAAGCACTGCCCTGTTTCACAACTGTCGTGTACTCGGCCCAACTGAAGCGGAATGCGAACAGACCGATTACGCAACGCACCCACTGCTTGCATGGAAGACGACGGCATGCACTGCTGTTTAGCAGTGAGCGCACTAACGCCCATATCAGACCAAACATCGTATACACGAAGATAGCACCGCTCTTCCAGAGAGACAGCGTACCTTCACAGCCGTCCTAATCGCGTCGCTCGAATTTAACGTCTACTTAACCATCAGATATTAAGCGTCCAAGGAGAACAAAATTAGAAGTATTCTGAATATCGAATATGGATGCAGACAACGAAAGAAGTTCCAACGTCAGCCTCCGTTGTAGTCTGTTTATATGTAAAAATGTATCAAATAGTATTTTGAGTTATCATAAATTCACCACAGCTAACAGCCTAACAGTTGGACTAGTAGAAATCCGGTTATCCGGACCGCCAATTATCCGGATCGGCTTGGCCCTTCCGGTAAACATTTCCTTACCGTAATTGCACTGCATCTTTGTAGCCTTAAAATTTCCCCCATTTATCAATTACATGTAAGGAACTACGTATTAATGATTTGATACGCAAATAAATGTGTAGCCTAAAACAGCCGTTTGTAGAAATTATTTTCCACTTCAGACTGCCAATGTAGCCTATTTTCAGAGAAAAATGCACTTGTCCGAATTTTCTGCATATCCGGATAGCTCGCCACCCCCCATTAATCCGGATAATTGAAGTTCTACTGTACTTCGAATTACTTACTTACTCCACGGAGCAGAGTCCTTCTTCAGAAGCTAACCGGTTCTCAGCTAGTCCAGAAATTCCCTGCATTTTATGGAACCCGAAGGTTCATTACAGCATTCAAAAGCGCCTGCCATCTGCCCCTATGCTCTCATATCCCACTTCCTGAAAATCCATCTTAATATTATCCTCCCATCTATTCCTGTGTGTTCCAAGCAGTCTCTTTCCCTCAGGTCTCCCCACCAAAACCCTGTATACATCTCTACTCTCCCCCATACGTGCTACACGCCCCTCCCATCTCATTCTTCTCGATTTGATCACCCGAACAATAACGGATAAGCAGCACAGCTCATTAATCTCCTCATTGTGTAGTTTTCTCCACGTCTCTGCCACCTTGTCCCTCTTAGGCCCAAATATTCTCCTCAGCACCCTATTCTCAAACAACCTCAGCCTACGTTCCTCCATCAATGTAAGCGACCAAGTTTCACACCCACGTACTTCGTATTACAATAATAATTAATTCGGCGCGTCCGCCAAAATTAAATGAGGACGAAAACTTATTGTCTGCAATTTAGCGTGGGCGTACAATATTATCACTTTCAGTACTTTATAAAGTACATCAAACGTATTTCTGCAAGAGTAAGGCTACTGAAGACGCGCCACAATAAATATACTGTAAAGCACTTTTCCTTGCATTTCAGTAAATAGTTCTATGAGCAAAAACCACGCCATTCTGAAATGTCACAAATTAAAGTCGTAGGAACTGAACGATTATATTCTATGCTGTATATGATTCTGAACGGACGACGAGTCGTTTTGAAAGAAAGAAATGAAAGTAAATTTCAGTTTCATTTAAAATATACTCAACTGACACGTGCAAAAAGTGAACTCGCATTAGACAGTTCATGAACCGCAATACCAGACGTCAGCCACATCCGATGAGTACCAGCACAAAGTCGACAGACAGGCATAATTGCCAGATCATGTTCAACTTTACTGGCCACTTTTACTCAGTGAACAAAACTGACAACGCCCTTCTTTTTTAGCTGTCCTGAGTACCGCAGATGTCACGGGATGTGCCGGCGCATGGAAGATTTCTGTGCAGTAAATCTGTCGTGTTCGGTACGGCAAAAAAGAAACACTCTGTAAAAAACGACAATTATTTTTAGTGGGAAATATAATCACTCTGGATCGCGTCTCTGTGGCAACCCGCAAGATGTCTTATGTGGATTCTGACATCCCGAATAAATACCCACGATCCAGCAGGAGCCCAATTCCCTAGGGTTCAAAATTCTCTTTACGCCACCGCTGTATGAGCCTTACAGCCCTGCTGGAGGCAGTCGGTCACACTACCAGGCTGCACAGAGTCAAGGACATGGAGAAACTTCAAGTGAAGCACGTACTGGATGGTGAAGTTACGTCATACCTATAGAAGGCGTCACACCACATAAGTTATTCAATGTAAAACTTGTTTACGATCTCTATCTTGGGTGGGGAAAAGCGAATGACCAAGGAGATGTTTGCCACCCCTAACCAGGGCAGGGACATGTCTTGTATCCTTATTCCAGGCCACTCCAAATGTCTGTCACAGTCAGCACTTTGCCACGTCTTGTACTTAATTCCCTCGCCGTCACTTGTTTTTACAAATTCAGAACGGCCATTTAACACAAACCTACAAGTGGCTCCAGTGCATTCGTTGCGCCAGCACCAAGCTTACACGTGGCAACCGATTTTGTCAGTACACCCTGTACATGTGGGCTGGGATAGCGACTCGCTAAGGGCTGGACGGTCCGGGGATCGAATCCCGGTAGGGGTGATATTTTCCGCACCCTTCCAGACCGGCACTGGGGCCCACCCAGCCTTCTGTATAATGGGTGGTACCGGGCCCCTTTAGGGGTGGGGGAAGGCGGCCGAGGCTTGGCCTTGACCACCCAGCCCCATCTAGCGCCGAGGTTAAAGAAAGAGTATAATTACACCACTACTCCCCTCTCGGATTTTATGGCCTGTTTTAGGGTGAAATTTACTTGTACCTTTGGTTGACTCTGAAAACAGTGAGTTAAGAAAGGCGGTAAGAGCAAGCGATAGACCAGTTCAAGGCACTGTTCCACACGTTTCCTGGAAGGTGCAACGAAAATAAATCCCGGTGGCCGTGCTCAATCGAGACTCGAACCAGTAACCTCTAACGTTATTACCAATCCTTTGGCATTACTCCATCCTCCTCGTCAGCAGACTTTCTTGCCTTGTGTCATCAGCATGTCTGCCCATCAGTATGCTACTAGCAGTGACTACAATGCTAGTCAGACTGTCATAAAATGTGCTATAATTTTTCTTTTTACAAAAGTTGTCTATCAAGTATGAATTTCATGAAAACAGGATCAATGACTTATGTCCGGACGTACTTCCACATTTTGAGACTGATGTGGGTGGAATTTGGTGTCCAACTTCCCCACATAATGCCACTCAGCATTGTTTTCTGACAAATGGTTCAGTGCATGGTGTGCAGAACTGAAAGAGTGTACATGAAATTTTGTCTTATTTTCTGTTTCTTAAACCGATCTGGGGGGGGTATTCGATACAGACGAATGAAACAGCATGCTAATACCAAAAGCAAAGGTGGCTCATATTAGAGAACTATCCCATAACAAGCTCTTCCATACTGCTGTAACAACTGAATTATTTAATTTGCAGTGCTAACGAGTAGTATCAATTAATGATAGAATTGAACCGCACAGAAGGAAGTAACTATAAACAATCACACAACTGCACAGTTCATTTCAAAACTTGCACAGCCATGTTACACAATCAAATTAAATAAATCCACTGTCATGTTTATTATAAAACAAAGCTCCATCCTTGAAAGCATACAGCAACCTTTGGTGTGACGAGTCCATCTGTGTTGTCTGACGCAGCTAAACATCAGCATTTTATAGAGCAATATACCACTGAAGACCTACATATATTTTTAAATTCTACAATCAACAATACTGCAGCCAAGCAAACACAGTGTCTGTGATGATTGATCCCTGAAATGCAATGCATAAAGTTAAACTTACACAACAAATAAAATACTGAAATGCTAAGCTCAAAATATAATTTGGTTAGTTGGCTTTTGCAAGTCATGGTAATGCAGCATTTGAATTTCTATAGGCACATCACTACCGGTTCAAATTATGATATTTTAAAACACGTAAAGACCAGTCATTTATGAGTTATGACCATCCAATGTCAATGCAGCTGGAAGTTATATTTGTTCTATGTTGATGCAAACAGATGTCAGTAAATGTCTGAAAATGTAAATAAATGGTACAACATAAATGTACAAACTTAGTGTGTGTGTGTGTGTGTATGTTACGTACAAAATTTCTGGATTCTGCATGTACATTTTTAGTAAACCTGACATATGTGGTAATATTCATGACAATTCCCATGTCTGTAAACAAGATAAACTAAAAAATCTGGGCCTTTTTTTAACACTAGAATTTGCCTTCAAGACAAGCATTAAACTTCTAGCTATTTGGTTTACCCTCACGTGACAGGATCAGGAACCAAATGATATGAATGTAATTAGGAATAATTCCACACAAGGAGATGATGGAATTAGTATAATTGAGATGGTTTTGGCATGCAGTAAGAGTGGGGGCTCAAAGATACCCCAAAATGGCTAGAACACAGGGGAAGAGACTCAAAGGAAGATGCCAACAAACTCTGGAAGAAGAGATGCAAGAAAGATTAACGGAAAGAGGAACTGAATGGAAAGGAGTAAGAGCAATAACTTAAGACCAAGACAGATGGAAAGCTGTTTTTTTAACCTTCTGCACATGGTATTGTGGAAGAGGCTCAACTGAGTAAAATGAAGTGGTTCACATTCATCAGGCACCAAAGGAAAGAAATGTTATGTTACACACTTCAAATGCACATCAAAACATGGCAGAAGTTCTCAAGTTCTACACGGACTGTTCAAAAATTTCATTGGAGGAAAAAGTGCCAACAAAACCCTGTTTTCATTGGTACACTTATAAGAACATTCAAAACTAAAATCTGAACTAATTCATCACATAAGACCAACAACTTGCACAAACACATATACATATCAATATGGCAGCTGACTGTCATCTTCATGGAGCCACACCAATAATTAAAACTTACTGACACACTGCACACCAAAACACAGCACAATACATGGAACGTTCATCTACTAATATCATGTAACTATGGCGAGTAAATCTCGTAGTAGGCCTACATTCACATGCCCATAGGACAAGACCTGTAAAGGATTGTACACAGACAAGTTCATACGCCATAAAGCAGTACAAAACAATTCATCAAATAACTGGAATTTTGCATCACGCACAAGCCACTGTGCTACACATCTGCATCATGTAGACAGGACTTTGGACAGTAGTGCATCTCAACTCGTTTGTTATTGCAAACATGCTAAAAAAAAATCAAGATTACAACAGAATGTGGTCCGCTGCTGAAACTTGTAGGTCTGCATTGACATTGTGTATATGCATTTGTATGTGCAAGTGGTTGGTCTTATAAAATGGATATCTCATCATACGGTATGAATAACGTCAAAAAATTGCCTATCTTCAACTATATCTCTCAGTTCAGACACTTGTTAATTTAGACTAGCAAACAGTAAGTTACGTTGTCAATTATCAGCAGACGGTGACTTCATACAACAAAATCCTCAACTACTGGTCCTTAAACCATCAATTCATAAATGAGTAAATATTCTAGTGTGTTTATCCATGACATGGTGTGTAAATCAACATATGGAGACAGATACTACATTCATATTTACAACTGATACAGAAATTTCTGTTTAATCCATTTCAGACTTCTCTGTATATGAGAAAGAAAAACATAACAAATCAATTCTAAAGGATTCTGATCATAACACGTTATGCTTATGGTGATTAGGTCTCTGGGCTTTTTCCATCATCTTGTACTCAAAAAAGTAACACAATTTACCAGGAACTGCCTCAGTCCCTGTCCTCAGATTGATAGCAAGAAGGCCCCTACTCAGTTGTGTCTGAGATATCTAGAAAGATAAGGCACACATTCACAAAACCCATAATGCTAAAACATGGAACACATTTAGAATTCTACTGATTTATTTAATTGAAAATGGGGGGGAAAAAAAAATTATGCCTTGTATATTCTTTACAATGTACAAAACAACACAAAACATTCCATTATATGTTGCTATAAAAATATTCCACTGCTTCAACAATTTTTAAATATTTTTCAACAGACCTCAATGAATATACAGTGCAATTTTTATTGATGCATTGCTTGTAGTGTGTACTTGTACTTGTACTTTGTAGCTGTGCTGTTCATTGGTGCCATTCTGGACTGTAATTCTTAAGAATTAGTAGCATTCACTGTGAATGAAGTTATACTTACATCCTATACAAATTAATATAAGCAACAAACACACTTTTGCATTATAAATAATTAATACATTAAACAAGCTACATACTGATAACATTTATAACACTATGTACATTATAAATAGTAAAACCCCAGTTTTATCTTTCTGCATTTTGCATCATTATGTAATTTTACACATTGTTTTGTAAGATCCTTGCCAAATGCCAATAAGAGCAAAGTTTCCCAGATTTTACCCTACTTTTAGGTGGTCAACACAAAAATATAAAATCAGGATTTTACTGTAATAACAATCTACATAATAAAAAAAACCTGAATATATATAATGTGTCAAACAAAATAATAATTTTGTAAGAAGCAAACTGTGATAAGTTGTACTCAGACCATTGACACTACTACTTCCAAGAATATCACACAGCCTTACATATTTTCCCATTTTGTAAAAAGCCAACTTTGAAAAGTTTTACCCCGCCCCTTTACACTACCCCTTCCCAAAAAATCCCCCCCCCCTACCTATTTTCCCATTCTGTAAAACCCCCCCCCCCCCCCCAACACCAAAATGTTTTTGACATTCTAGTAAGTCACTCCCAACTTTATGGTGAGTGTAGGGATGGAAACTCCTGAAAATACACACACAAAAGGAGAAGGATACAATTAAAACATCATTACACTAAAAATCTTTGGGAGACACATCTTGTAACATCTGCTGTGGACAATCATCACACGAAATAGTAACTCATTTCTGGTAAGGTATATAGGCAGCGATTTACCTAGCTTAATCAAGCACAACACCATGCAGGTATGTGGAGGAGCAGAGGTGTGGCTCCATACATTCTTAACCTCAACACTAGATGGAGGTCACTGGTCAGCTTCATACCCTGGCCATTTTAGCCTGAGCAGCCATTTTATAGGAGACTGGGTCGACCCCACAGCTGGTGTGGATGCAATGGTGAGGAAAAAAAGCCCTTTGCCTGCCATAGATCAAACCCTGGTCCTCCAGGCTACAGTCTAGTGACTACACTGACTGAGTTATCATGGCTCCTAATTCAATGTTTTCTTTCAGATTAATGATAATCAAATGTTTCAGTTTGACTGGAACAATTCCAGATTCTGTAGTGAATTGTAGTGATTTGATTTGTGCAACTATGAAAAATTATGTTAAAAAATGTATATTGAAGCGACAGTGGAAAATTTCAAGGTTAAGTTATATAAATTAGGCTAAGTTACATGTGTTAACAACGGAAAGGCTGTATCATGTTGCAGCTCTTACAAACAGTTACATTCCTCAATGTCTGCATATGCCATTGCTAAGCACACTCAAATGCGCTGAGCTAGGACATTCGCAGATGTGTGTTCCAGCCTGTAGGACAGACATACAAGGCCTGTGTTATCCACCTTTTGATGAGTCACAGATTTTGAGTACTCTGTGAAAAAAACAAAAAATGTGCTTGGTTGCTCAGTTCTCCCTGTTCACACCACATGAGTTGTGCATGGTGAATCCATAACTTTAGAAGATATTGGAAGTGATTTAACAAGGTTCTTCATTTTCCAAATTTAGTTCAAAACTGAAGACATGGCAAGGATTTTGGAAAGGAAAGAAGATCCAGCCATTGCAGTTGTTAGACCCCATATTGATGTAAACTGAGGTAATTATGCTAAATTAAACTTTCTTTTTATGGTGGTAGAAATTAGAGTAGTTCTGAGTACACAATATATATATATTTTTAAACAAAGGGGTAACTGGTGTTCATTCTGCCTTCTGCTGGGACGTAAGCTGTGGTCAAGATTCAGGTATAATCCTAGCTCAAGTACCTTTATATGAACAGACTGTGTTGATACAGGAGTACTGGCAAATTCTGATCGGAATTTATACCTACCAATTTTTGTGGAAATTTTAAAATTTAGTATAGTTTAACTTCTGGGAAATTTTAATAACAACCAAAGAATTAAGTTTGAGGTAAACCATTTTAATATTATTCTGATGAGCATAGTACAGCAGTGAGACAGGTTAATCCTGTTTTGTGAAACTTGAACAGATGATGATGTGAAAGTTTCAGGTCAGTACTGCATCTCCAAAAGTGGTGGGAGCGAAGATTTTAAAAGTATCTGCTTGTACTGTGAAGGGAAGGAGAATTCGGTACACTGCACATTTCCCTAGCAGACTGGACCAGTACAAGTTATAAATATTCCCACTTATGCCTAAATGTTCATTGCACAGGATTTTTAGTTTTGTTGTGATGGCATATTTTCTTTGCTTGCTGTGTGTGCTACATCAGTTCACTCCACTCTATGAGAAGTGTTTATGTAGTAACAGTGAAGAAACAATACTGTACCACTACGATTTAGTGGCAGCAGCTGGATAATGCCAGCCACTGGGCTACTATAACAGCTGGCAAAATCAGAATAGTAACTATGCTACAGGCTGGACAACCAGGGGTTCAATTCCTGGCACAGTCAACAGATTCTTCTCTTCTCCAGATCATCCAGACCAGCTCTTCAGCTCACTCAATCTCCTAAAGAGAGGTACAGGGGGTTCTTTCCCAGGGTTGAAGTAACCAGGGTTAAGAATGAGTGCAGATATACCACCACTCCCCCTATAACAACCTCATGGTGTAGACAGGGACAGCTTAACCTTTCACCTCTTACCTTTACATTGTACTTAACCACCTGACAGAAGTCAGAATATGTCACTCTCTAGTATCTCCATCTTCACATAAGCTACACCAAATTTTTATATCATTATGAACTTACTCATTGGCACTGCTGGAGAATGTAAACACTTGCACATATATCACACATGAAAACAATTTCAGACAACACTTTTTCTAGCTTTTTGTAGCTTATTTAATGATGCTGTCTGTATATATTACAGACTACATAATGTAAATGGTAGATGGGTATGAATCACTGGCACAAAGATAACAGACACAGAAAAACCCCAGTCCCCTTAAAAAACCTGACTCACTGCCACTCTGTCCACCACCAATCCCACAAGGGAGACCCTGGCATCAAACTGAGGCTCCAGTGCCAAGAAGACAGCAATCTCAAAATCACATTTTCAGACTTACATGTGCCTCAGTTCAATCAATGTTTGAAACATCCGGACTCTACACACGATTTTAGGCTTGCGCCACAATGTAGATGAGATTTGCACTTTTCTGAGATACTACGCAGCATACAGTGGTAATTCTGTACTGAGGTTTTGGGACATTTTCAGGAGAAAAGATGGGACTGATAGGTTGTCCCAAAATGTCAGTACAGAATTACCACTCTACACTGCATAATTTCCCAGAAGAGTGTAAATCTCAGGATCCTATACATACCCCAACTGAATTTAAAGTATATAAACAAAGTTCTGATACCTTTCAACAGCAGTCAGCACCACTCAACATATTGTGGAAACATATTTTACATTAACAAACCATACTCAATCACAAATAAAAAGATCAGTGCAACCTTTATGACTGAATATTCATATTTCAGCAAGATAACCGCTTACTGACGATGTGAATCGTATTATAGATTCAGCACTACAGCCCTCCATCACAGACACAATCTCTGCTAGCCATGTGACAGGTGCGCATGTTAGAGATTCTATGGCATATGACAAGTTGCTGCTATACATCCTGAAAGCATTTGCACAATGCACTCACTCACTATATGCTACACTAAATGCTTGATGTTTTCAGTCTGTGTAGAGCAGCTGAACTTTTGCTTCCAAAAACAGCAGTTCTCTAGTCCCTTCTACAGCCATCACCCCCCCCCCATCGATCATATGCCAGTCTGCCGTCTATACTTATGATGCTTAAAATCTTTTGTGCCTCATGAATGATGGTCTACATATCACAACTCTGCTTAAAATTATATATACATTTGTGAAACATCAGTCTTAAGTAGTAATACTATAACATATAAGCACACTCTTTATTTAAATGTGGTATTCTGGAATCCTGGAAGCTAAATGAAAATAATATGAATAATATGGTTGCTATTTACAGAAACATTAATGAAGAGATTAAGTAAACTTTCATCACTCCTACACTGCAGAACTTAGATATATGTCGGCGAGTCCTTCAGACTGTTGCCGCATGCTGCACAAGTGCCCACACCCTTCTCATTGACTAGTGTGCACTTTGGGCATTCACGACCACCACTGGTCAGAGGTCTTATTTCTGGCCCTCTCACCTTCGACTTGCCACACATCTCACAGATGTCAAGTGAAGGAACATTGAGAAATGTGCAAGTCACACATTGCCATTTATTCTTCTCTGAGACTTCTGATGACTCATGACTGTGATCAAATGGCATATCCACAATGTTCCCCTGTCTCTCTTCAATCCTCACCTTGCTTGTGGAGTCTCGGACAGCAACATTCCGCTCTGGAGGCAATGAATCAGAAATGCTAGCCATAAGGTGGTAATGGTTAGGAACATCTTGCAAGTATTTGGGATTCAAAGTAGTGGATGAATAATGGGTCCCAGCTTGTGGTGATCTCTGACTCTCTTCTAAATACCTTCTCATGTCTCTTGGTAACGTTCTAGATGATTCCTTGTTGTTCACAGCACTGATGCTACCATTTGATTTGCTGGAAGCCAAGATAGTTGTGACCGGCCTCTCCCTTTCTGGATTATCCTTTGGAGGTGATGACATATTATCATAAACACTACGACTTCCATCCACAGTGTCGACATTACAAGGTCTTTTACCTAATGGGCCTTGACAAGTCTCATCATCAGTTTCCATCCGCATTTTCTGCAGTACCTCATTTATTTTTAACGGTCGATGCTCGATCGGCAGTGCTTTGTGGAATTCTTCCAGCCTTAGCTCCATTAATGTCTCTTCAAGTTCCTTGACTGCAGACCGATGGTGACGAGAGTTTCTGACATCTTCCAAATGATTCTTGTGTGAAATGGAATTACCTGCCATTCGTTCAGGTGATGGGGACAGTATATCAGGCCTCGCACCTAGATCTTTGCTGTATCCTTGGCTCTCCAAATTACGGAACACATAGTCCCAGCACTCGTAAGTTCCAGTACCATCCTCTTTGGCTTTGCCAGAAGTTAGTGGCTGACTCTCAACTAGCTCGAGACTGGTGCTATAACTGTGAGGATGAGGTTGTTGCATCCCTGGCCTATGGTTATCATGCTCTCTCTCATTGTTTTTCCTCAGGGTTGCAGCTGGATGCTGAGAGGAGCCATGATGTACTGTTCGAGGGATCAGGACGGATGATGCTGAGTCTGTTGCCGAGTATGTATGCTGAGTCTCACTGCTACTGCTGTTTGGTGGAACAGCCACATCAAGCTCTATAAGCTGACCAGTTGGAACTGGACAACTAAAATTCTGTACAGGTGGTGGTGCAGAATGTAACTGAGTTGAAACAGAATAACCATTCTGCAATGGTACTGGGTTCACTACCGTTGGTGCTGAGTAATGATGATGAGGACGATGGCCATTAGTTGGATACAAATCCTGAGACTTCAGCACTGGGTGATGTAATCCAGAAATATGGTGATATGCAGGGTGTACCATTGCAGGAACAGGGTAGGTCACTGTGGGTGGAAGAGCCTGCTGGGGACTTATGACACCAGCATATCTTGGCTGAGGTGGAAGAGTGCAAGTATGTGCTGGTCCAGCAGTGTATGGAGAGCAGTTAAAGTAGCCCATGTGAGGCACAGGGTGCAGAGGTTGTACCTGACCGTACATACAGCCAGCAACTTGCTGGTGAAATCGTGCTGCAGTGCCATATGTATCCAATGCCGCTCCTTGGTGATATGCTGCCAACTGCTGCTGCTGCTGCTCTTCATACTGGCGCTGGTGGAAGTGATACACAAGTCCCTTAGCTGCATTTTCGGGTGTTCCAACATGATTTTCACGGAACTGCAGCACTTCTAGCCAGCTGCAGTTAAAGCGGCATGATACCTCTTCCCAGATGCTTTTCAGCAACTGTTGTCACAACATATTATAATTCAATGGGAGGTAAAAAATTAAAAAACAATACTGCTATAACAAAAAATGTGTTTGTTTTACACTTTCCAAAATTTACCTAAAGAAACTGCTAAGAACAGCAACTTGCATTCATATGAAACCATTATTATTAAACAGTAAAGGGTATGGAAAATGGTTGAACTCACTTCTGTGCCACCAATAAGGCAACAGAAAATGGTGTAAGAAATACTCTAATACCTCATCATTTATGTGCATACATGCATATATGGATGCACACCCCACCCACACACACATAATTATTTACTGGAATATAAGACAACCCCACACAACACATCACACCCCTTCACACTATTCAATTTTCAGGAAAATACCTATGCAGAACATACAAAGTTTGCATACAATTATAAGACAAAACTGCATTTTTTTAATGATAAACTAGAAAAAATTCTCACCTTATAGTCTGGGTTCATGTGGTAAACAAACATGTGTAACTGGCATAATCATGAACCTCACTGCACAATCATTACTATACACACCAAGAAGTAAACATGAAGTACAACATCTTAATAGCTTACCTGACATTCCACAAATGCCATTAATGAATCTCGTGACACACTAGACACCCTGTCAGGATCAATGGGCCCATCAAGTACCATTAACGTTTTGCCTACATGCTTGTATCCCATTGCTTGAAGCATCAGCTCTGCTCCCGCAAGATTGGCTTCAATTTCATGCTTGTAGAAACCACAAAATAACTAAGAACAAAGCAACCAGAAGGCCTAAGTCAGATAAGAAAATTCATATATCAAATATCACAGTTCATTTCCTTCCAGCCAGCAATTAACAGATGACTGGGTGCACGTGTCAAGTAACAGCAGCACTAGTGAAATATTGCTGCTTCTGTTTTTTAAAAATATGCCAGTTTTAACTAACTAAAATGCAAATATATGAAGTCTGATCAAAAAGTGTCCAGACTGAGATCCTTCTCCAGTACCTTATGTCACACTGCAATGGGAATTTTCTGAGCACACATGGCCACATTCTTGTGAATGTTTGTGATATTACTCATGCAAACCTATTGTAAAAAAATGTATATGTTGCAGTGTCCAGACATGTTCCTGCTGTTCTCATTCTGAAAGACCTCAATGCAGCCATTCAGGTGCAATCACCATACATGAAGAATAGCATTTGTGTTGTGTGTTGCATATCTAATGTCCAAGGGTAAAGAATACCGCACGTGAATACAATATTGTGCAAAACTTGAGAAAACAAAGACAAAAACTTATGTAATGATTAAAACTGCCTTTCCAAAGGAGGATGAAATTTGTATACAAGCTTCTGAGTGGTTCCACTGCTTTAAAGGTTGGTGACATTCACAGAAAATGACAAACATTCTGGACATCCTTCCCAGAGTATAAATGAAAAAGCAACAACCAAAGTATATGATTTGGTGAGATCAGATCAAAGGGTATCAGGAAAATAGCTAAAAAAAAAAAAAAAAATTATAGGAATTTCTTTGGGGTCATGCCAGGCAATTTTAATTAACAATGTGGAGAAGGGATGGGGGGAGGCAAAATTTGCCCCACAGCCCCCGCGG
>Ga0123354_10008786_pt1 | contig 15402 bp, 3 predicted proteins | sample TergutLab28metaG_2_FD_97872 | JGI IMG/M metagenome (GOLD analysis project Ga0123354, IMG submission 97872) | Labiotermes labralis P4 segment gut microbial communities from Petit-Saut dam, French Guiana - Lab288 P4 | ecosystem: Host-associated > Arthropoda: Insects > Digestive system > Gut ...
CGTACTGTGTAATGTACGTACTGTGTAATGTACGTACTGTGTAATGTACGTACTGTGTAATGTACGTACTGTGTAATGTACGTACGAAATTCGGTACCAGAAAATTGTATAAAATATCACAAGAACCTAGATGCGATACTTTATAATTGTTAATTTCAATACATAGATAAGTAATGTATCTTATTTTGAGGCCCGTTCGCAAAATTTGAAAAGTGACCATTAGCTTCATGTCTGTTCTTCCACATGGAACTACTCAGCTACTACTGGGCGGATTTTCATGAAATTTGATATATGAGGATTTTCCGAAAATCTGTCTAGAAAATTAATTAAAAAATGAAAAGAATAGCGGGTACTTTACATGGAGATCAATATACGTTTGTGATCATATCTCGCTTAGTTCTTTTAGGATGGGAAAGTTGCAGACTAATGTTGCAGAGAAAATCAAAATACACATTTTGTGTATAAGGACTTTATTCGAAAATCGTGCCTCTATGAGATAATGTAGAAGTATATTGTAGAGCTGGGCGGGTCACCGATGACAATATGGCGCATGCATAGCATTGCATTCTGGGTACCTAAGGCTACAAACACACACTCGGAATATGTGTAATATTTGTTGCTTTTCCACTGCGACAGTGTTTGCAGGAACGCGCCTCATTGTTACGTTATACGTACGTTGCCGTTCTTATTTAGCTGATTACCAGCCCATTCCTTTTTTTGCCGAACTGCTTCCTCCCGGAGCTTCGCAGCATTGCCATTTCAAGCTTTTCCGGTGGTTCGACTCTTCTTGCTATGACGCAGTTACCCTCGACCTTTGATTTGAGTTTTGTTAGGCACTGGTCACTTCCTTTTGGGCTGAACTGAGGTATGAGGGACTCGGACCCTCGTTTGCCATATAACATAGCTGCTGTGTTTTCTTCTACTCGATTCTCAAGCCTGGTGTTGAAATAGGCCTGTTGAAAGATGTGTCGGTTACACTTCGGACAAACAGCAGTGTATCTAAATCTTTCCATTGATCAGTCATCTTCACTATCGTCGTCTCCATCATCACCATCATCATCATCATCATCACCATAATCATCATCCTTACCTAGCCTACCCGTCTCACGGCAGTTCTACAGCGGCTTCCACAGCGAATTCTCCAGCCAGGATGATCTAGTGCTTTCTCTTCAGTTTCCAGTACATGCTTGTTTCCTTAAGGTCATCCAATAGCTGCTTACGTCTCCTTATTCGTCTTTCCCTCCCTTCTATCTTTTCATCTATCCGATCAGTACTGTATTATTCATTCCCTTATTGGTAATTTTTCGCATTCAGTTCAGATCCATAACCGAAGAAGCACATGAATCGCCTTGTGTAGGAGAGTCTTAGCTACCTTATTATCCTGCACTGTAGAACAGACTTCTGTTATAAATATGTCACATCTTGCCAATAACCATTTCAGTAATAATGCATTAATTTAGAAAAATTTATATCTTTTTGGAAACATGCACCGAGTTACCTAAAGTAACAATACGATTTTATTAAACTTTAAAACTATCTTGTTTTGTGTTAATGCTTAGGTGTTGTTTGTTTGTTCCAGGTGAGTGTCGTGTACGCAGTGACAGTTGCCGCTAACGAGCGTAAATATACAACAGTACGAGAAAAGCAAGTAAAAAGTGTAATATTACCAACTGCTTTAAACCCTAACTTTAGTAGCAGTGCTTTGGTAGCTTTACTGTCTCGTTTCCTACGGCTCACGTAAACATCAACATAATTTCCCGATGATTTTCAACTTGTTGACAAAGTACAGTATTTTCAAAACTTTTAAGTGATGGTAACAGTCTAGTCGCCAGCATGCTGTAACTTCGCTGTTAAGCTCATTTTTATCAGGCCTACAAATTGCGGTGTTTATTTCATGTAAGTCTACTAATTTGTTTAAGACAAAAAGGCTGAATTTAGTCCAGATATATTATTTATTCGCCTCCACTTTCGTTCTCAGAATAAACAGTAATTGCTTTCATTAAAGCTTCTGTTTTGATATGGAGGCGTAGTGTGGGAAAAGTGAAGTTTTTAGTAATTTAGTGTGTAAAAATGTACTTCAAATGGTGTGTGTTATCGTATTCAGGCACCTTGTCTTATGCTTATAGTCGGTGCTACAAATAGAAGTCTTAAGAACATTGACTGTCAGGCGTAACACAAGTTTTGTTCAAACTTGTGTTATTGAAGTGTATTTAATGTTACGTGACGTCTAGCCCGGATCTTGTTGAGAATGATAAGGAACTTTGTAGTTTTTGCGCCCACAGAGAATATCTGGCTACTTTGCAGAAGCTTTCCCAAAGAAAAGCAGAAGAGTCTCCTATTGTGTTCACAAGCCATCGAGGCTGCATACAGCACGAGGCGGGGTTTTTCCTTCTCAAGGACCGGATTGCGGATACGAGAAACAGGCTATTGTAGGTGTTATGGGTCGCGTCGCAGAAATGGAAAGACATTCTTTGTGATAGGAAAGGCGAGGTTGTCTTCTTGTTATAGTTCGCTTTTCAGAAAATTTCCTCCAGTCCCAGCAAGGTTGTCGTTTTTTTCCGCAATTTCTTGTCACATCACTACATGTGATGACACCTTCCGGGGCTGTGTAATTTTGTAGGTGAATATGACTAGATGCAGTATTGCAGGAATACTTTATTATTATTACACACAAATTTTTGTCGGAATTACTAGATGAAGTTACGCACATTACGGTTCAGGAACATGTTACAATTTATGTTCAATTTTATACACTACATGCGGAATTATTTTCCTGAAAATCCTACTTTCCTATTGTTAGTACATGAAATATGAAGTTCAAGCCCTCCCTTTACGCACAATGATGTATACCTCAGTACCTCCTTAACCTCACCAATAGACGGAGGTGAGCTGTCAGTCTCACGCCCATGCCGCTTTACACCCTGGGGAAGGACTCTCAGTCTTACCCGTTGAATTAGGATGTGTGGATTCCAGAGAAAAAAAAAACATCTCGCCAGGGCCCGAATTATAATATCGGATCTCCCAACCCATATTCTAGTCAATAAGCTGACCACGATATCCCAGCTTCCTTATGCTAGGCATTTGGTTATAAAGTTTGAAGCAGAAGAGGTGCAGGCACGTTGAAGTCAAGTGACCTTAAGCAACACGTCTCAGTTAAGTGTACTTTCGAATTCAGTACAGGGCCGGTTAAGGGAACACTTCGGAATTCCTCAGTTATTTCTATCACTAAAAATTATCCGACTAGGCATCATTTTGTCTAGCCACTACACACTCTCTCTTACTCTTTAAATTGTGTATACGACAAATATTGCTGTAGTGTTATTACAGACTGAAGTGGCTACTACGTATTAATTAATGCCGGAGCTGTACCTGCAATATGTCATAGAACTGCAGACATTTGACCGTACGGAAACTGCAGATTTCACACAACAAGAGGACTGTCTTCTCCACTCACTAAGTGTGTTTATGCTACATAATACCCTATCGGTTCCATAACCGGGCTCTGGTTCCTGCCGGACCGGCCTCTAGGGCTGAATACTGATGAATGAATGAATACCCTACGTATGATCCATATCTGTATAGAAGCTTATCTCCCATATATGCGGGCTGTGCAAAGAAACAGACCCCCCGATATTGAATGGGGTACACTTTAACGAATATATGTTATTATATTTTTGAACTTACCAACTCTGTTTCTTCTAAGTTCCTAAGTCACTTTAACACAAACAACTTTTCTTTTATAGTAGCTGATCGGTAGTATGATCCCGTGTGTGTGTGTGTGTGAAGTAAGTTAATGGGGTCATGTAATGTTTTCTTTACAATATTTCCGATGATATGCGATGGGCATGCTGAAGATGCGGACTTCATCTTCTACAGTCAGGAAATTTGTGTATTATTACGCGGCTAGCCTTCAGATTTACACGACATAAATACGTGAATCCCGAAATTCGTGTAAATTTTATATACGAATTTAGTTCGTACCTCAGTGAGGACACCGTCCGTATCCACTATAAAGTTAAGCTAGTGAATGATGTATAGGATCATAATCACACTGCCGGAATTGCTTTGCGGAAAGCAATTTCAATTTCGGCAACAATAAAGTTCGTACGCCAACAAATGCACTCTTTATTAAACTTGGTAAAGTTTTAAAATTTACATTAAAAATCACTTTGACTTGCTCCTACATGTTTCGGTCTACGACCATCATCAGGGAGCCTTCACTAGAGCCTAGTTAAAGTTATATTTAGGTTAAAAATCTGTAAAAACTACGTCGTTATACTCGTATGTTATGCGGTGGTGTGGCAGCCACACCACTGCATAACGACGCAGTTTTTACCGAATCTTAACCTAACTACAATTTTTGCTGGACTCTAGTGAAGGCTCCCTGATGATGGTCGTAGATCGAAACTTGTAGGAGCAAGTCAGATTGATTTTTAGTGTAAATTTGAAACTTTGTCAAGTTTAATAAAGTGTGCATTTGTTGGCATACGAACTTTACAGACATCAAAACACACGGTACAACGATAAAAATTTCGTCACCAATGTCCTAATATCTTTCCCTTCGCATTTCTACTGTTCAAGGAGAACACGGAAAGGTTTCATTCATGCACTGATAAACGTTTTAACGCAGTGAAAGTAGTTAATTGCTTATTCAGTTCCTGGAAGTACTGAGCCAATCCAAAAATTAACAAACTTTCCATATTTGCTCTTCTTGATCTCGTTCTGAAAGGGCCTGCCGCAGAAATTTTTAACTCCGGGTGGAGAGAAGGAAAGCTTTGTAATTTAATAAAGGGAGAAAATTTAAAAATATAAAGATGGCTTCGGCCTATTCTCATCTTCCAGAAAGTGTTCCTACTGCGGCTAGCAGCAGATATTGGAAGTCTGGAACTTTTATATGCCCCCGTTGCTTGGCTTAAATTATTCAGAGTTCTACTTCGTTTTGTTTAATTAAAGATGTCAGTTTCCTTCGTCATTTGGAATTAATGTAGTCGAGTTTTCAATGAACAAGCAACGTTCACTCGTGGCTTGATATCAAAAGATCTACTTTATTCCTCTTATCGTACAGAATGTAGTACAATATCTCTCCGTAATATTACACAGTTAGCTCTGCTACCCCAACAGGCCCTGGATTATTTTCGGTTGAAATAGAGCAAGATCTGTATAATTGTATGGCTATATCTCACAGAAGAATTTGCTTATTTTTATGTTTCCTGGTCCTGCTATCAATTTTTCTACAACTAGACATTTTAGATGGTAAGTTATTTCTATCATTTATCTCAGTATTTAACCAACTTGATGCACTAAATTTGTTTCAAAATAAGTTTTATTTCATGCCTCTACATGTTTCGAGCACATGTGCTCATCATCAGGAGGTCAAAATTGCATTACACAGCCTCTGATATTATCACATCTATAAGTGGCCGTCTCGTGCACGGGTTGAGAGAGGACGGTCACCTATAGGTGTAATGATACCAGAGGCTGTGTAATACAATTTTGACCTCCTGATGATGAACACATTTGCTCGAAACATGTAGAGGCATGAAATAAAACTTACTGTGAAACAAATTTTGTGCATCAAGTTGGTTAAATACTGAGATAAATATACTGAGATGTACGTTCAACAAAACGTCAAAATTTATTTCTATCTGTTTTCCCAAAAATGCTCTAAACCGACCTTCTTAAACACGTATTGTTTATTTTCTATTTATATTTCTTCGGTGCCTTTTCCCTCTCACTTTATTATTCCATAAATTTTTAGTTCCATTCTGAAACAGATTCTTCCATACCTACAAATTTTAACGACTTTAACCGGCCAATATTTTTCATTTCTGAAAATTATTTTGCTTGCTCGTCTTCTTCTATAGATTTAAATGACCATGTTCACGTCAAGCCAGTACCCAATGTAATTCCGGATCGTAGGCGTTTCTAAGTAGTTTCAGTCAAGAGACTGAAACATGGGTTTGTTTGTTTGGGCATCGACGTTTAGGGAGAGGTACAACGATTTTCGTTGAAGTGTGGGAAAGATTTATGGGTTCGGTGACGTATTAAGCTATTATGATGATGGTTGAAACTGATAACAGAGGTTATTTTAATCTTGGTACTGGCCTTGGCGATGATAATGACTTAGTACAAATGGGTAGGAAAAGATGGCGGAAAATGGTTAGTTGTTTATCGTACCTGAATTACAAGGACTGGGTAGCCTGTGTGTTTAATTGCGTAAATGTGCTTATGTATTTGTGTCTGTGTTAAATGACGTATTTTGTGTGTGTGTGGGGGGGGGGATAGACGGTTTGAAGTAAATTTCTGGGTGGATTTATACGAGTGCAACATTCCATTAAATTGTGATTCTAAACGTGTAGGCGAAGCTAATTATGGTTATGTTACTGTGGTTTTAAAAACATGTAATTTTTTCTTTTAACAGTGAGTCAGTAACCATCGAAGTACACACCCATTATACAATAATATCCGTATGTTAAACGCTCCTGAATATTTCGGTTTAATTGTTAACAGTCGTCAAGGAGACACAAAGTCTTTAGTACGTAATTATTGCATTCATATTGCTTGTCCATAGTGTACAGGCTACACCTGATCTATATATCATATTTTATATGCTTCCCTGTAGACCAGAGACACTCCGTGGTGCAGTTGGTTGAGGCACTGCGCTACAAGCCGGAATGTCGCGGGTTCTATTTCCGATAGTGTAATTGGAATTTTTTATTGACATAATACTTCCGGCCGCAATACTACCCTGTGGTCGATTCAACTTCTAACAGCAGTGAGTATCAGGGATGTCTCCTGGGGGTAAAGGCAGACGGTGGTTAGGACTGACAACCTTGCTACCTTCATGTGCCGATTGTCTTGAAATCGAGAAGCCTGAATCTCCTGGAACCCACAAGGTCTTCTCAGGCCTGTACAGGGATTTCTGTATGTGTACCAAGCAGAAAAATAAGTAAACTGCGTAGAATTTATAATTGTGAAGAGAGAGAGAGAGAGAGAGAGAGAGAAAACCAACAAGATGCAACAATCAGATGTTTATTATCAATACTGTCTCAATATGTTTCGGGCATCATTATGCCCATCATTTAATATGATATTCAGAGGACCGTGTATTATGATATATTCTTATAATAAAAGCCAACGAGTTGAACTGTTTCTCAAACTTATTTTGATAAACAATTCTATACGTTTCGGACAGATTACTGTCCATCATCAGGAGTTTCAACACTCTATACACAGCAGAAGGTATTTGTCATGCTAATAATGTTGAGTGTCTGCTAGCGAGGTCAGGTCCATCCTGACCTCGCTAGCAGACAGTCAACTTGGATAGCAAGACAAATACCTATTGCTGTGTATACAACTTTGAGACTCCTGTTGATGGACAGTAGATCTGCCCGAAACATGTAGAGTTCTTTATCAAAATAAATTTGAGAATTAGTGCACCTCGTTGGCTTTTATTATAAGATTAGATTTAATAGTTTCAGCAGTTCCTATTTCTATACGTGACACATTGAATTATTATATTCCTACAGAGAATTAATTATGGGAATAAACTAAATTATATTCTTTGATTGAAGTAAGCAGTCTGGTGGTATTACATACGAGGGGGTTATGCTTTATACATATTACAGTAAGATAAGAGGGGTAATGTGAAGAAGGCTACGATGGAGTGGAGATTTTGCCAGAAAGGGGTAGAAAAAAACTGCCTACATATTATTAGCGAGAAACCCTTGGAACAGTCCACTTGGAAGACAAGAGAATCTAGGAGTATAGAGCGCATATTTTGTCCATGAAAACCAGGAAAATTAATGAGGAATTTTTTTTTTGCAATTTATTCCAGAACTCCGTAACGTATTTCAACCACAATCTGCTGCTCTTCTTGTAGGTATCTGAATACATTTGCATGTCGTATACCATTTCGCGTTCGCTGTTACAGTGGCATATCCTTCAATTCTGGCCGGTTGCAAATTAGAGATGTCTTGTTAAATGTACTTTTAGAAAGAGGTGTGGTCTGTAATGCACGCAATAAAATACGGTTACTTGCCGTGTGGCTGAAGGAAATTACAATAATTGCATATAGATTAGTGACTTTCCCTTCTTTCAGCTCTTACTCTGGACTCTTTGGTAAAGAGATCCTTGTACAACGTAACTGTTAACCGTGCAGCCAGGCTCTTTTCTTTTAACGTCATTATTTCCTTTCGTTCTGCGTGACGCCGTATGAATTTAAATGTTGGACATTGTCGCCTGTTTCATGGCAGAACGGTTTCAAGTTTAGGAGTTTCTGAAAATCGTACATTTCCTCCTAATGTTAATCGCGACACTTCCGCTCTTATTTCCGATTCTGGAACAATTTTGGTTGTTAACAATTTCCCTTTTTTGTGGATTTCCAAACACGCCTGTTAATTGCATATCTTGTCCGTCCTTCTGTACGCAAGTTACAGCAACAAAATTTCGGAATCGACCTGTACGAAGGTCAATAGAGCCAGGACTGGTTTAATGCTGTCACTATTTGTGACGGTGCATGGAGCCTAAACATTCGCTGGGGCGGGAGGGGGGGGGGGTTGGGGTAGCGAAAACGCTGGTTCTGTTTCAAATTTTGCGCGAAACATATTTTTTAAGTAAACTGTTATATACTTCATAAGGTTCGCCATCCCCGTTGTGTTCAATAACTAATTACAGTGTGCATGTTCCTAACACAATTTTATTTTATTTGATGGTAGAGTTGTATTTACATTTACTTCCTAAGGTACAACTACATGTTACGGCTTTTGATAATAGCCATCTTCAGGTTTCAGTTGAATCTTGTGTAACTGCTTTCTAAGGATCCATGTATAACCTGAAGATGGCTATTATCAAAAGCCGAAACATGTATTTGTACCTTAGGAAGTAAATGTAAATACACCTCTACCTCAAATAAAATAAAGATGTGTTAGACACGAACATACATACTGTAATTAGCCTTATATACTTCTCTGCTGTGTCAGTTCAGAAATATGCATAGGTAGAGACCCTACATTTATTTTTGCTTTTGGTCCAGAAATATGTTAAACTCGCCCTGGGTAACAACAGGGAGATTCTTTTATGCACGAAAGTACTTAGAGAAAGTACTTAGAGGGTGGTCCTAAAGTACTGATTAGTGAGTATCAGGGACGAAGCAAAAACCATGTCCCGAACCAGAGAGAAAAAACTTTCCAGCTGAGAGTGTAAACCTGCACACTCCTGCTGGAAGACAGAGTAATGTTATTTTTTTATAGGAGCAATCTCATTGTGTATTGCAATAATACAATAATTTTATCCAGTCAGTAACACAACAATATATGTAGTAATAAATATTAAGAATTCGGCGACATGTTTCGGTTCAAAAGAACCATCATCAGGCCAAAAATGAAAACACAGTCCTGGAACAGCCGAAGATTGCACACACTTTGGGATCCCATATTGTTTACAATTGTATTGACATTAGAGTTCTTGTACATATTTTTGGCCGATGTATTTAAAATGTATATATAGGAGTTTATTACAAATAGACCAATATATTATATATATATATACATTTTAAATACATCGGCCAACAGTTTATACATGAAATTTAATGTCAATACAATTTTAAACAATATGGGATCCCATAGTGTGTGCAATCTCTGAATGTGCCAGGACTGTATTTTAATATTTGGCCTGATGATGGTTCTTTCAACCGAAAAATGTTGCCGAATTTTTAATATTGATCACTATATACTTTATTGTTGTGTTACTGACTGGAATAAATTATTATATTAGAGTTATGATAACTTGCCTTTGACATCAGTTTGTTTCAAGAGTATTCTAATGGAAAGAGGCTATGCCGCAGTGCATTGAAACTATTCTACATTCATTTTATTTTTATTAGAAGGCATTATAAATTGACGTCCATCAATAAAAGTGGTATTACCCTAATTTTAAGAATGCGTGATAATTCGGCAGTTACAGCTTGCGTAGTTCTGGGCTGAAGCTTTCAGTAATGTGTTTATAGTTTACAAGTGTAAGAAGCTGTAAAGCTGAACTAGTGTGTAGAAGCTCTGAAATTCTGACAGCCATGCCTTCCATTGTGTTATGTGTTACCATGTGTAAACAGAGCAGCCAGTAGTCACATTCTTCACGCGTGAAATAATGTCAATATCACTCAAGTTTCTGAAACTCTATCACCATATTCTACACTCCGCCCCTCAAGAGCAGTGTAGATCTCAGAATGTGTCCATATTATACCGAAACAGTAGCATGGGCACGTTGAAATGCATTACGTTAGGTATATTAATATATTTCGACGCATATTTCTGAATCGTACCTGACGTACTGGGAGGGTTTATTATACAGGCCACATATGATCTATCACGCTTAAATCTCCCGTCCTCATATACAGAAATTTTTGCTAATACGCTTTGCATAATTTTTTATGTGTAACTTATCATAATGCTCTTATTAATATCATAAAGGTAAAGTTGCCTTATGCACACCATGAAGAAGTATAAGGGGACTGGAGATGAAGTTCCACTCATGCTTAACCTTGACACTAGATTGAGTTGAGTGATCAACTTTACGTTCCGGCCGATTTACCTCCGGAAAAAGACCTCTCGGTGCACGTTGAATAGGAGACTGGATGGGCCCCGAGTCGGCCTGAACCTTATGAGAAGAGCCAAATTCCTTGCCTATGCCGGGATTCGAACATCGGTTCGTCCAGCCTGTAACCTAGTTACTCTCCTGTCCACATTATCCGGGCTCCCCTACAGTAATATTCTGTGAAGAAGATGTGCGAAATGTACGTGGAGTTTATTTTAAAAATTCACTGAAAGTTCATATTTCTTTCACAAATCGTCATTCATTCCAATTATAATGTGTACCCCTGCATTTAGTGTGTTATGATCAGGAGACCTCGTAATGTCAGATTCAATGCATCTTGAAAATCGATCATTGTCGCATCATGTTTGCACGTGCGATGTGCGCCTGATGTTGTTCGTACGTGCATGTAATGACGCTGGGCAACTGCCATCAGTGTTTTACGTGTGAGTAATGGCTGAATGCGAATAAAACGCTTGATAAATTTTAGAAAATAGGAACCAAGTGGTAAAAAATCTGACGGCGAGTAAACAAACGTGTCGTATTCTGACTTTATTCATGGCCGGCGGGCTATACGTTGTGCTTCGTATGACCCAGATAACAGTCCTCTGGTGGCTTTGATGTTAGAACATTCCGTCGTTACTGGGAAAAGACCGGACATGTGGTTTGTTGTGTTGTGTGTACATTCCATCAACACGTGACAAGAAAACCCTCGCTCCTTATCGTATACGAGAGGGATCTCAGGGTAAATTATGGCTGGGTTGTGTATAATTTACCATTTGAAACAGAGCACTGAATTTTCATAGTAATATGGCTACTGTAGATGATAGGAAAGTAAATGAACCCTTCGGTTTGGGGAAGACGCTTCGGTCTGCATTTCGCTTGCTTCGGTGATCTCCACGCTGCGTTCCGCGGTACTCTGGGATTCCGCGACTGATTTACGGTTCCCGCAACATTTACTTTGTAATGAAATTGGTAAATATAATTTTGTTAATTCTAACTGCATTTTTATATTACTTTTGCAAACAAAAATTACACTTTTACTTCACGGTTTTTTCGCAAAAATGTATGTTTCTTCCCAAGTCTTTTACAGACATCAAGAATTTCAGGACCATTTTATTTCTTTCCTTGATATTCTGTGTTAGGTTACGACGGTTTATCAGCTACGTTAATTAGTTATATGCCGTCTGATGGAGTGAGATGGCCAAGAATTACAGTTTGTGAGATGGTGATAAATTATAGTTTGAATCACCACTGTGTTTTTTTTAGATTAAACTTTCTCTCCTTCTTTACAGTTAGCTACACTATAAACATTTACACAGAGAAGAAGATTAGGCGTAATATCGGTATATTTTTGTGTTATTCCTCTTTATAAGTTTTATAGGAGTAGTAAGTGATGTGAAGTGAAGGACTGGGGTGAAAGCGTGAGTGAATTAATGATGGGAAAAAAACAATTACAATAAACTAAACACAGTACTCTCTTACTTGGGTATTTTTACCTTCTGTATATGTTGTATTCTAATTTGTCTAGCATGTATTGTTGCTGATTTTAAGTCGTCTTCTGTGTAATTGTTGTTGGTTGGCCGTTTGTATTGTTGTAATTGTCTTGTGTGTATTGTTGTCATCTTACGTGTATTTGTTGTACTGTGTGTGCATTGCTGTTTTTTTTGTACTTTAGATGCCGGACTGCTGGTTAGAAGTCATTATTCGGAAGGTCCTGCGACCGGCCATCTCGACACAGGTTTTTCTTGGTTTCCTTGTGTCTATAAGCAAATGCTGAGATGCTCCCCAAGATTCCAAGTTGTCACTACATGCTTCTCATGTAGCCCTCCCGACTTAAATTTATTAGTAACCAATTTTATATTTTGTTTACATGTAAAATAACCACTGCCACCGGGTAACAACCCAATTGCAGTAAATAAATAAAAAAATAATTTTGTTTGTTAATTTAAAAGACCGTCTGATACAATTTACTTAAATACCTTTGATGTGTCATTCGTTTACTCCAAGCTTTTCGACTAATTTTGTCTATCTTAGGGGTTTTACTCAATTCATATACACACTTTATATTAATATAATACAATTAAATGAAAGATAATGTGTATATTAATTATAGTATTGTCTTGTATAATTTATTTTGATGGATTAGTGGCTATCTAATTCATTAGATGGTCTCATTAAATTGATAAGTGACTTATATATTGATATACAAATGTCAACAGACGCAAGACTACGAATCCACAATATTATTTCGAGAGCCGCACCCCGCTACAGCAGCGAGCTGCGTGTGTTTAGCATAAAGGAGCATAAACAACTAGAGGCAGCCTAAATGCGCTTTCTAAAATCACTGTTAGACCTCACAAGAAGGGATAAACAAAGAAATGTTGACGTTAGGGGCAAACTAATTCAGGACAATATAGCAGATGAGATTAGAAACTAAGAACAATATTGGCTTGAACATGTAAACAGAGTGGGAAAAAACCGCTTACCGAAAATAGCACTACTCTATCAACTCGAAGGAAAAGGCGGTATATGTCGCCCAAGAAGAAAATGGAGAGAACAGGATTATCTGATAGCGACTGGGTTAAGTATAACTGGACGTATAGCCGTAAACCTACCACGTTCATGATGATGATGATGATGATGATGACGATGATGATGATGATGTGATATCCGCGTACTTGGTTTAGAACTTTCTGTTGCAACATCTTGCGACGTCTTGCTTGTATTTTTGTAAGGAAATGAAAGCAATGCGAATGAACGTTGCTACAATCTGTCATGTGGAATGAGGGACTTGTCTCCTTGGCTCCTGCTGGATAAAGTCTCCTGTCATTCGTCTTCCCTGCCAGGACGATTTTTCGACCCCGGCCCTATCTCTTCAGTGACCTTTTTCCGCCATCCGTATTCTGGCTACACAAGGATTGTGAAAAGATTTCCCTTCAGTATTCATTTCAACGACACAGCAGTCTCCGGTGCAAAAAATATAGGGTCTCCCTCAAACGGTAAAATTTTTGTAAAAAATGGCCTAGTAGGAATATGAATCAAGTGCAAGTCTGTGTTACAGTCGGTACAAAAAATGTTGTGTCCAATGAAAATAATTTTGAATGTTGTAATAATGTTTAAAATACAGACTGAATTATTAAGTTTCTATTAATAAAATCGTTTATTGTGCCACACCACGACAATCATAGTCAATTATTTCCTGTTTGTGTAACTGTCCTTTATCGAGTGTGGATTATCTTGCTGGTCCATTCGTCTCATCGCACAGGAGTATCGTTTATGAACTTTTCACCTAACATACCCTTTCCGTGAATGGAATGTTGAAAATAAGTGGACACCTGGATGATTTACTTCTAAACTTTCCAGAGCTGAACCAAATGGTGTGTAAGTAGAAAACTATTCGCCAACTTAGGTGTCTGAAAAACTTTTGTTTCTTTTCTATTTTGTCAATAACATTACTAGTGGGCCGGTTAGCTCAGTCGGTATAGCGACTGACTATGGGCTGGACGGGCCGGGATCGAATCCCGGTGGGGACGAGATTTTCCGCCCGTCCAGACTGGCCCTGTGGCCCACCCAGCTTCCTGTACAATGGGTACAGTGTCTTTCTCGGGGGTAGAGGCGGTCGGGGCGTGGGGCTGACCCCGCACCGCTATCTAGTGCCGAAGGTCCTAAAAAAGAGTAGAGCTATAACTCTACTCACTCTAGGGCCTGCGTGTCCTATAAAAAGGGTGAAAACCTACCAATAACATTACTAGAATTACATACACTGCCTCAGATTAAGGTCAGAATGCAAATTGGCCTTATAAATGCAAATTATTTGTTCCTGTCATTGCAGCATGATGTTTAACATCACCAACAATTTTTAATTTTGGAGACAGTCACACGTTAAGTTGTAAAGTGCATTTTGTGTTGCTACATATTGTTACGCTAGCCACGTGAACGTTTTGCGATGTACTGCCATAATGTTCATGGGCCGCATCATAACATCGTCCATTGGTGGTTTCTTTTTTCTTAGGGCAATTCAAGCATTAATTTCGTCTATCACTGAGCTCCCAACTGACCTCAGCAGGTGGTACTGTACGCTAGTTGCGTAACTGGTCGTTCAGCTTGAGCTTGTACCTCACAGAGAACATAATACGGTATGAACTGTGCCTACTTGTAACGCAATAATGAAGACCGTTCCTATATTTGCGTCCTCTACGTTTTCCGATTGTCATACCATTTAATGCACTACGGTCTCACTTTTTTGTTTTTTTTAATAATTTGAAGCTGAATACAGTGTTTTATCTCCGATATTGTGGTCTGTATTTATATGCAGAAGTGATTATTTACATGCCTGTGTTGATTTGTGTTGAATTTTTAATATCATGCAAAACCTCTACTTCTTAAAGTGGATGAGAGACAACTCGAAAATTCTGAAATGTGGTGCGGAAGAATGTTGAAAATGTAAGTTTGACAAATCGTGTGAAAAACGAAAAAGTATTTTATGGAGTCAAAGAGGAAAGGAACATCCTACTTAAAATAAAACGAAGGATTGATAATCGGATTTATCGCATTTTGCATTGGTACTTGCCTTCTAAAACTCGTTATTGAAGGAAAGTTATTAGGGACGGGAAGACCAGGAAGAAGACGTGAAAAGATGCTGGATGACTTTAAGGAAACTAAAAGTTCTGGATGTTCAAACAGGAGGTATTAGATTGCAGTAATTGGGTAACTTGCTTTGGAAGAGTCTGCGGACTTGTTGTAAGACAGACTACGTGACGACGACGACGACGACGACGAAGACGACGATGATGATGATGATGATGATGATGA
>Ga0123354_10008787_pt1 | contig 15401 bp, 8 predicted proteins | sample TergutLab28metaG_2_FD_97872 | JGI IMG/M metagenome (GOLD analysis project Ga0123354, IMG submission 97872) | Labiotermes labralis P4 segment gut microbial communities from Petit-Saut dam, French Guiana - Lab288 P4 | ecosystem: Host-associated > Arthropoda: Insects > Digestive system > Gut ...
AAAGCATGGTCGATATTGGAACCCAATTTTTCCGAAAACGTATCTTTGATCAAAAATAAATTATCCATGTTTGAAGCATGGTATCTTCCTATCTATCAAAATGAAATAAATGTAAATCCAAATTTACATCAAAACGAATTTTATAAAACCCAGGAACATTAAATAAAGAATTATGCTTGAAATAAAAAATACAATAGTAAAAAAGATCGTCATTTTATTGTGTAGCGTTCTTTTTGTGTTTGCCTGCCAGAATAACTACTGGAATGAACATTTTCAGGCAAAATCGGACGAAAACAAGGACGACTTGATGACAATCCTGTCGAACATTCCCGAATTGTCGGAATTTTGCAAAGTTGTCAAGGAAACAGGATACAATACCTTATTGGCATCTTCGCAAACTTATACAGTTTGGGCGCCTGACAATCAGGCAATGTCCGGTTATATAATCGACGAAAATGCAAAACAGGAATTTTTGAATAACCACATTGCACGGTTTATTCATAATACTACTGATGTTGGAATATCCCCTAACTTGAGAGTACAAATGCTCAATGGCAAATATCTCGTTTTTGACAAAACTGATGGAAACTATACATTTGGAGGGGCAAAGATGGAAACACCGTCTCATCCTGCATCCAACGGCTTGTTGCACATTATTAACTCCCGTATTCCGTTTAGGGAAAATATATGGGAAACGCTCCGCAATTCCAATTCTACCGATTCCATTGCCCGATATTTGACATCCTTAGACCAGATTGTCTTCCAACAGGAAAATAGTACGCCTATTGGAACTAATGAATTTGGACAAACTGTTTACGATTCTGTTTTTTTTAATTACAATACCTGGCAGATGAAGTACGGGTACTTACAGATGGAAGATAGCATTTATACCATGCTCTTACCTACTAATACTGCTTGGATAGACGCTAAAACCAGAATTCTCCCCTATTATAAAACATTTGGCAATATGTTGACTGAAACTGGAACAGGAGTCAATGTAACACGAACTTTCGAAACATCGGGTTTTTTGGCTGATTCTCTACAAGAATCCTATTCTCTGCAAAATCTTACAAAAGACTTGGTTTTCAGTGATATATGGGATGTGATTCCTACTGATTCGCTCGTATCTACTTCTGGAAATGTTTTTTATAATCCGGGGTATATTTTCGAAAATACGATTAAAACGAACGCTAGCAATGGATTGGTTTATATAACCAATGAGTTGATGTATTCTCCTGTTTCTTCCTGGCACAAGCCTATCGTGGTAGAGGCAGAATATCCCCCGGGGCGTCTTTTTGACTATGCCACTATCAATCAGAGAAGTACTCTTGAGACACAATACAAGGATTCCGTTTCCGGCTACTACTTTTTGGAAGCCCGGAATACCAGTACTTCTTCTATCACACAACCTTATGTAAGTTTTGAAATCCCGAATACGTTGGCGGCCAAGTACAACATTTATTGCGTATTTGCGCCGCCCAGAGCTTTTGATCCGGCTGCAGCATTAGATTCGACTAAAGTACAATTTCTCCTGACTTATATCCATGCCGATGGCACGATGAAAGAAGATGCCGCTATTTCAAAAAATCCGGAAACAGGTTTGGATTTTATCACCAATTCAGATTGTATGACTAAATTTCCGGTGGCAAAAAATTTTGTATTTCCATATGCCAACGTTTCTTCTAATCAGATCGTTACGGTACGGTTGAGAGTGAGAACAAATGTGGCAAACAATGAAACATTGGTGTTTACAAAAAGAATGAGAATTGACTGCCTGATTTTGGAACCCGTAAATGAATAAATGTATGAAAAATAATATAAAACAGATCTTAGTCGTACTATTGTTTCTGATAACAGCAAGTGTTGTAGCGCAGACTGCTCCTGATACTTTATATGTAACAGGAATCGTTAGTGATGCCATTACCAGCGCTCCTTTACAGGGAATCAAAGTGGCAGTGAATGAATCTTTTTCGACGTTCAGTAATGAAAATGGCGAATACCGTATGAGGATTCCTTTCAACGATGTAATTGTGAAATTTTCCGCGCCGGGTTATGCTTCACGGACTGTAGCCTTGCAAGGCGAATCAGAGAAAAACGTTACGCTCTACAGGGATATTTTTACTTCTGTCCAACAAAATAATAATGCTTATTCCATGACGCCGTCTCTTACAATGGATGATGAAATCAAGACGCGGTTTGCCGGCGATGTTCGTTCTATAAGTCGCTCCGGCGCTGCTGCTATCGGTTCCAATATGTATATCCGCGGATTTAACACATTGAATGCCAACGCACAACCTCTTTTTGTTGTGGACGGTGTGGTTTGGGATAATCCTTTCAATAGAGAATCCATACATGAAGGATTCTATATCAACTCCCTGTCTTGTATAGATGTCTTTGATATAGAATCAATTGAAGTAATCAAAGACGCTACTTCGCTTTATGGAAGTAAGGGCGCTAATGGAGTCATCAAAATAAAAACTTTCGGAACAAAAGATCAGGTAACTAAAATCGCCTTCGACGCCTTTTTCGGCATTAATATAGCGCCAAAATATCCTGCTATGATGAATGCGGATCAATATCGTATTTATGCTTCCGAAGTGTTAAAAGATTTTCCTTCGTTTTTTGAATCCTCAAATTTATTTAAAGATGATCCCACCCTGATTTTTTACAACAAATATCATAATCAAACCGATTGGAAGGATGAAGTTTTCCAGAACGGAAATACCCAACGCTACGGATTAAATGTGTCTGGAGGCGATGAAAAGGCAAAATATTATTTCGCCTTGGGTTACACCAATGCATCAGGAGTCGTCAAAACAACAGACTATACCCGCCTCAATACTCGTATCAATTCGGATATTCATTTGGCAAAAAATTTTGACGTCAATACTGATATCTATTATACCAATATTAATCGTAGCTTATTAGATGACGGAACAAATGCCCGAACAGCTCCCGTAATGGCGGCTTCAGTGAAAGCCCCGTTATTCAATCCGTATTTATATACCACGGATGGGAAAATGTTGACTACATTATTGGAAGATGCTGATGATTTTGGCATTTCTAATCCTACCGCGTTAATACGCAATTCGGATGGAACAAATAACCAATATCGTTTAGGGATTGGCATTCAACCTTCTTGGATAATATCGAAATACATGAAATTTGAAAATTTATTCAGTTTTGTTTTAGATAACTTGAAAGAACGCAGTTTTATTCCTATGAACGGAACAGCTCCTGTTTTGCTTACAGGACAAGGTTATTCGTATAATACAGTCAAAGACCAAACCATTGAACAGAGAGCCATATTTAACGAAACAAAATTAGATTTCAATATGGTTATTAATCGAAGCCATACATTATCTGCTTTATTTGGTGCGCGCATTTATGGCAATGCATTCAAAAGCGCCTATATAGAAGGACACAATACGGGGAACGATAGCCGGAAAAATATAACTAATTCACTTTCTTTCAAAAAAGTTGGCGGCGGAAATGACAGTTGGAATTCCATTTCTTATTATCTGACAGCCAAATATTCATTTAAAGAACGTTATTCGCTAAGCGGCGTTGTTGATATGGATGCTTCCTCCCGCTTTGGAACGAAAACACAAGATGGTTTTCGTCTGATGGGAGGTACATTTGCGGTTTTCCCATCCCTTAAAGCCTCTTGGCTGGTATCGGGAGAACCTTTCATGAAACGCATTCCTTTAATCGATTGGTTGGAAATTAACGCCAAATGGGGCATTACCGGAAACGACGATATTGTCAATATGGCGCGATACGCCTATTTGTCGCCGGTCAATTATTTAGGGGCTGGCGTTGGGTTGGAAATCGCGAATCTTGCTAACGCTTCTCTCCAATGGGAAACAACAACCAAAATGGGGGCAGGTATTAATTTATCAGTTTTGAATGAACGGATTACGCTGTCGGTAGATGTTTTCAAACATAAAACCTACAACTTGTTGACGCTTAAACAAGCACCTCTTTTAAGCGCCCTAAATAATTATTGGAGCAACGAAGGCAGTTTGGAAAACACAGGATATGACTTGGGGTTATCTTTCAAAATTCTAAATATCAATAAATTGAAATGGAACATGGAAGTAATGACCTCCCATTATGCCAACAAGATAACCGCGCTCCCGGATGGAGTCGATTATACCACGGCTATTTGTGAAGGAGAAATACAAACGGCTGTCGGCAAGCCTGCAGGATTATTCTATGGGTACAAAACCAATGGCGTATTTTCTTCCGATCAGGAAGCCATGAGTGCTAATAACGGACAAGGTTTGCAAAAACAGAACCCAAATGCTTCCTTCAGCTATTTCATGGGAGGAGACGTCTTCTTTGACGATAAAAACAAAGATGGAATCATCAATGAAAAAGACCGGCAAGTAATCGGAAATCCAAATCCCGATTTGACTGGATCAATGACTCACCGGTTTTCTTTCGGAAGATTTATGTTGGACGTTTTTTTTACCTATTCTTACGGTAATGATATTTACAACTACCAACGTCGCTTATTGGAAAGTGGATCAGGCTATTACAATCAATCCACCAATCTGTTGAACAGATGGAAAACCGACGAGCAAATCACCTCTGTCCCACGGGCAGTATATAATGATCCGATGGGTAACTCGCGCTTTTCCGATCGGTGGATTGAAGATGGTTCGTTCTTAAAATTGAAAGATATACGTCTCTCTTTTGAAATTCCAACCAAAATTTCCGAAATCGAAAAATTGACATGTTGGATTGCCACAAGCAATTTATATACATGGACGAAATATTTAGGACCTGATCCCGAAGTCTCCATGAATGCCTCTGTGCTGTGTCAGGGAATAGACAACGCATTATTACCGTCTTCCCGATCTATCTATGTTGGAATTAAACTTAACTTTTAAAAACATTTAGTCATGAGAAAAATAATTAGATACTTGGTTTGGGCGCTGATTGCATTCATATTTAACTCCTGCTCCGATTTTTTTGAGTCTAAATCAAATAGTTTGTTGAAAGTAAACGATGATCTGATCAATACTCCCAATAGCGCTCGAACGGCTATGTTTGGAATCTTGCACCAATTACAGGTTATTGGCGACAATCGCGTAATATTAGGTGAATTGCGTGGAGACTTGCTAACTGTTACCGAGAATTCCCCACAAGACCTTCGCGATATTATGAATTTTGATGTGAACGCGGATAATTCATACTTGAATGAAAAAAATTACTATGCGATTATCAACAATTGTAATTACTTGATTAATAAAATTGACACCTCGATGGTGGTTGGCGATCAACGTGTGTTATACCGTGAAATGAGCGCGGCAAAAACCATTCGGGCATGGGTATACCTGCAACTTTGTTTAGACTACGGCTATGTCTATTATTATTATCAAGTTGCAATGGAAACAAAGAATCCGAATTACCGGAAACTGACATTACCGGAATTGACACAAGAATTGATCCAAGATCTCCTTCCTTTTTGTAGCGATGATAATCAACCGGAAACGTTGCCAAGTTACGGAACTATAGAATCATTCAATTCTGCTCTATTTTTTATTCCGTTGCGTTTTTTGCTGGGGGAATTATATATGTGGAATAAAGACTATTATCAAGCTGCAAATATGTATTACCAATTGTTGTTGACAAATGGCTTATCCCTTACTCCTTCATTCAATAATGCGTGGGATGAGACTTTTACGAATATTGCCTATCATTGGCAGGAACAATTCACCGAAATTGCAGGAAGTGAAATCATTTCTATTATACCATATACAACTCTATATGTGGACAATGCGTCAATATTGGAGACGATTCTTAATTATCCTAACAATTACCTGTTAGCTCCTTCTTCTGTGGCCACCGAAAACTGGAATTCACAAACTTATTCCGCTTCTTCTACACGCACCATACCTGGCGATTTACGCGGATCAAAAGCATCATACACTTCATATAATCCGAACGGAATGGATAATTATGTAACTAAATATGGATATATCACTAATTATTCCATTCTTTGCCGTAGCTCATACGTTTATCTGCGACTTGCCGAAGCGATTAATCGTTTGGGAAAACACTCTATTGCGTTTGCTTTACTTAAGAACGGATGGAATGCCACTGTAATGAGTAATCGAACAATTATTCCTCAATCGGAATTAACTGGAGAACCTTTTCTTAATTTCGGTCAAAACCTGCCGGCAACCGTCGATGCTGTTTTTAGAAGCAACACAAGAGGATTACATGCACGAGGTTGCGGAAGTGTTGATTTTAACATGGGGTATGTCATTCCCGATGAATTCTCGGTAGGACAGGATTCTTTACTTTGGGTGGAAGACCAGTTGCTTATGGAATATGCTTTGGAAACAGCATTCGAAGGAAACCGTTTCTACGATTTAATGCGTTTTGCCAATCACAGGGACGATCCTGGATTCCTGGCAAAAAAGGTTGCCGAAAAATTTCCCGTAGGACAAAGGGAAGCTATTATACAAAAATTGAGTGATAAGGATCATTGGTATTTGCCGGGAACTCCTATCAAATAATGAGAGTAAAAAATTTAATGTATAAATTATATGTATATAAAAAATTTAATCTACGTCTTTGCGTTATTTATCCTGCTCCCTTCTACAGGATGGACACAACGCAAATTTATTCATCCGGGAATTACTTATTCACAAGGAGATCTGGATAGAATGAAAGCGATGGTTGAGGCGCGTCAAGAACCGTTTTACTCAACCTATCTTAAACTTATGAGCAGTAGCTATTCTCAAATCGGGAACGGCAACTATACTCCTATTACATCGATAGCAGAAGGGCAATTTAATAATACTATCGGATCCGATGGGCGCAGGGCGCACGATTTAGCCCTTCTTTATCGTCTTACAGGCACTCGGGCTTATGCCAACGATGCAGTAGCCCGCCTCAACCGTTATAATTCGCTTGTTAATGCCAGCAGTAGAGGTACGGCTGCACTGGATAACGGTAAATTGTATCTATTGCTTGAAGCTGCAGAACTGCTCCGGGATTATGACGGATGGAAACCGGAAGACCAGGAGGCTTTTAAAAAAATGCTGGTATATCCTTTTTACAGCACAAAGACATCTGCCGAAAGTTATAAAAGCAATACAGATACCGATAACAAAGTTTCGTTTTACTGGAATATCTATCAATTTGATCAAGGTCGTTTCGGAAATCAGGGGCTGTTTGCCGCACGTAGTTTGATCGCTTTGGGAGTTTATTTGGATAACGACACGATATACGATCGAGCCTACCGTTATCTGCAAAATCTTCCAAGCCGCACAGATGATTTGCCCTATCAGCAAGGACCTCCTACACAAGGACAGGTTACAGCGCAAAGTGATTACGAAATAGATTATAATGTTACCTGGCCTTCCGGTCTTTCAAGACCATACGAATATCATTCCGATGAGGTTTTGAAATATTATATTTATCAAAATGGGCAATGCCAAGAATCGTCACGCGATCAGGGACATGTTTTCGCAGGCTTGGGAAACTATACCGCCATTGCAGAAATTGCATGGACACAGGGCGATTCGTTGTACAGCTGCCTGGATAACCGTATTTTGAAAGGACTGGAATACAATATACGTTATAATCTTTCTTATGCAAACCAGGGCAAATACCCCGATCAGCCGGACGCGTGGGAACCTGCTGGAACTTCTTCTGTTGAAGCGGATTGCACCTATGATAACGGGGTTTATTATCAGGCGCTAAGTCGCTCTAAAAGATGGAAATTATTGACAATAAATCCCGATCAAAGAGGAGGATCCATAACCACTACTTCTTCATGGAGAACTCAGGCGCTGAACCATTATAAAATAAGAGAAGGATTGGCTGCAGATAAATTCCTTTGGCTGCAACGCGCTTATGACGATTTGATAAAACAATATGGCACTGAAGGATGGGGAGTTTCCCCCAACTGGTATTATGAATGGTGTGGTTGGGGAACGCTTACCAAACAACGTACCGCATGGATGTCAGGCGATCCGGGTGTTTTCATTAACGGACAACGAGTGTCGGGAATGCCTTCCGCTCCTTGTATCATCAAAGCGGTGGATTACGATTATTACGCCGAAGATGGCGAAGGACATACTTATCATAATGCAGGTAAAGTTAAAAGTACCCTCTACAGGACAGACGGAACGGTTGAAATTACTAATGATGGCGACGATTATGTCGTTACGGATATGGTAGCAGGCGAATGGATGAGCTATAGCGTAGTATTCCCTGCTCCCGAAGGAAACACTACTGCCGGACTTGTTAAAAAATACAATATTTATGCTACTTACAAATCGGCGGGAGCAGGTGTGAAACTGTTTGCAGCCGTTGATAACGACGATACGAGAAATGGTAAGGAACTCGAACCGGCTTCAACATGGACGGAACGTTGTCTCGGCACATTTGACGTTTCTTGTGGAGCAGCAGTTGTCCGGCTTTACGTAAAAGGAGTAAGCAACCTGTTGCAGTTAAAAAGCATTCGTATTGAACCCATAGAATCGGCAGAATTGAAAGTTGTGGATTTGGCAGCCGTGGCGAGTTCGATAAAGGTGTATGACGCAAATAATGTGGATATGACGGCATCTTATCTTGGAGTAATTGCTGCCGCTACTGATGGAGATAAGAATACGCATATTAATTTGTCGCAACAAAAGTTTCTAGTATATGACTTTGGCGAGGACGGATTTGATATCAGCGACATTACTTTGTACAACGACGGGGTGATACAAGATACACGCGAACAGGCAAAAGTGCTTGGTTCAACTTCCGAAAAGAAATATACCGGCGCATGGGATAGAAATACGGCAAGCGATATTTTACGGACAAACGGCACAACCTATGCGGTTATTGTTCCGATCATTAGTAATTTGTGGGTTACAACCGGTGGCGCTAATGGTTTATACAGAGTAGGTCCGGTTGGGAAATATCGCTATTTAGGTTTTTACAACTGGTCGACTGCCTCAAATATTTCCGAATTGGAAATACGCTCGGTCATTTCCTCCGCTACTGCAGTAGAGGATACCGAACTTTCCGCCGAATGGGATAATACCGACGACACAAATACCTCTTTAAAAGCCATTGCAATGGATACTCCTGTTAAAGTAATAATCGAAGGAAATACAGTTAGCGTTCCAGGCGCATCAACCTTAGCAGCCTATTCATTTGCAGGAAGCCTGTTGAAAGTGTCAAAGTCGCCTCAAATCAATTTGCCGATTGGCGTATATATTCTGAGAATTGCCACAGACACACAGGTTATAAACAGAAAAGTTATAATTAAATAATTTATTAACTAATTTAAATATTAATTTACATGAAGAAAAATGACATGAATTTATTAAGTGTAAGGAAAATGTTGTTATCATTAGCGATGGCAACTTTTGTGGTGAGCGGGTATGCACAAATTACGCTGTATCCTTCTGCCGACATACAGTTTCGAGTAGGTAACACCACTCAATCGGGAACCGGAGCGTCGTTTGAACTACACTCAGCGACCAATGGTTCTCCAGATTTTGGTTTTGTGGCAGGGATGAAATTTGACCTCGACGGTGTGTTAGCGAGCGACGAAGTGATAACCAAAGCTGAATTACGGCTGACATCTTCCCAAGCACAAGCCGACATCGTTATCTTTCCATTTACCACTGATTTCGGAGAAACGGGAGGTACGACAGATTCCTATGACGCTAAACAATCGTATATTACGGATGCAGTAGCGTCAACACCGGTAGTAGATGCCTTTAGACCAAACTGGGTAGGAGGCAAGAAAATTTTTGAATGGACGGATTTTGAAAACACCCGCATCGAAGGTTATCAAATAACGGTAGATGTAACCGATTATTTTAAAAGCAAAATGGAGGCATCGGAATATGAAATAGGATTATTATTGGCTCCTGCCGGAACTTCATCTTCAAGCTATTCGATTATTTTTTCAAAAGATGCTTCTGCCGCTACGTATGGGACATCAACAACAAACGGATACAATGATGATGGAACGCCTACCGGCGGATCAAACGACGTTACCCGTTGGAGCCGTATCGAACAACTGCTGCGAATTAGTGGTGATAAAGCCGTATCCGAATTGTATCCTCTGCTAACGCTGACGGTTGAAAAGCAACAAACCGGTGTTATTGATATTCCTGTCAATGACGTTAATAAAACAGTGATTAGTAAAAAGTATTATGACCTTTTCGGTCGCCAAATACAGAAAAGAGCAAAAGGAATTTTAGTGGAAAAATCGGTTTATGACGACGGCAGCGTTTTCGTAAAAAAAGTGTACATCATGGAGTAACACATAGTCAGTAATGGACTTTGTCCGTTGTAAAAGAAGGGCTGTCTCAAAACGATTCAGCCTCTTCTTTATTCTAATACCTTGCTAACTTTCAAGTATATATATTTAGATTGGTAAGGTGATGAATTAATGATGAATTGTTTCATACAAACTGTTTAAAAATGAATCGGTTTATATAAATTTATGTTAATGAAAATGATAAAACAAAACTTTTTGATAACGGTATTGATTTTGACATTCGGCTTTCAATTTATCCACGCCCAAACTACCGTCTCTATTAATATAAAATCTCAAGGTAAAAAATATGATAAATATTGGGAAAGATGTGTAGGCGCTGGTCGTGCTAATGAAGGTCTTCGTGCCGGTTGGTTGGAACAACTACAAACCGTCAGAGAACAATGCGGTTTTCAATATGTTCGTTTTCATGGGCTGTTTCATGATGATATGTTTGTTTGTTTTCCAAAAGCTAACGGACAGGTTGTATATAATTGGCAATACATCGACGAATTGTTCGACCGAATACTTGCAATTGGTGTAAAGCCTTTTGTGGAACTTGGTTTTTTCCCGAAAGAAATAGCGGCAGAAAACAGCAAAACACAATTCTGGTGGAAAGCCAATATATCTGTTGATAGTAATAATTTCGGGAAATGGCATGATTTGGTTAAAACTTTTACTCAGCATTGCATAGACAGATACGGAATAGGCGAAGTCATGACATGGTACTTTGAAGTATGGAACGAACCAAATTTAAATCCTGGCTTTTTAGACGGAACGAAAAGTGACTATTTCAGGTTATACAAAGAAGCTGTATAGGCTGTAAAATCAGTGGATGAACGCTTGAGGGTAGGCGGACCATCTACCAGTAATTATGTTACAGATAGCAGGTATGAAGGCGAAATATATGACAAAAATAAATCCCGTTTTTGGGATAAAAAAAACATCAACACGAAAGAATGGAAATCACCATGGATGGAGGAATTTCTTTATTTCTGCGAAAAAGAAAATCTTCCAGTTGATTTTGTTACTGCTCATCCCTATCCGACCGATTACGCTTTTGACCCCGAAGCCGGACGAGCCAGAGGTGTAACACGCTATGTTTATTCTACGAGAGACGACATTAACTGGTTGCGCAAAACTTTAGCTAACAGCGCGTATCCCAATGCTGAAATTCATCTGACGGAATGGAGCACCAGTCCAAACAGCCGTGATGTGATGCATGATTTACTTCCTCCCGCAGCCTATATTATAAAGGTAAATTTTGATTGTATAGGATTTGCCAACTCTCTTTCATATTGGACGTTCACTGATATATTTGAGGAAAAGGGTGGAGGAGAAAGTGTTTTTCATGGCGGTTTTGGTATGATTAATTATCAAGGTATTGTGAAACCGTCGTTCCACGCCTACAGTATGCTACATCGGTTAGGTGACGAAATTATTTATTATGCCGACCCGCTGTTCGTCAGTCGTTGTTCAAAAACAGGAAAAATAGTTGCATTGGCATTTAACTATCCTGTAGAATATAAGCAAAAAATACCCGAAGCGGGTGATGCCGCTAAATACATGAATGCATCCTCTAAAACAGTGAACTTTGCATTGACAGGATTAAATCCGAATGAAATGTTTGAAATCGAAACATTGGACAATAATAACGGAAACGCTGTGAACGTTTATAAAGAAATCGGTTCCCCTCATTCTCCCTCAAGGGAGGAAACTGCTTTATTGAAAGAGCAGTCCCTGGCAACCGAGAAAAAAATCATAAAAGCAGATTCGTCTGGCAAATTGCAAATAGACTTAAATCTTTCGCCATGGGCATGCGTGTTGATATCGGAAAAATAAACTGATTCTTAAAGATAGATATTATCCGGAGATTAAAATGTCTTATGTTTTCCAACATTTGTCTCAATCTATCCATACAACAATTAAACTACACTTTATTTTTGTTCCGTAAATTTACACATAAATTAATAATAGCTTATTTTAAAAAGTTATCTAATTATGAAAGACTTATTTTTTTATCTATTTTTCTTGCTTGGCGTTTCAATAGCAGCAGCAGGAAATACTCAATCGGTCAATTTTAAATTTACCGATACAGGAAATTGGATCACCGTGAATAACAGTACGTTCACAGTGTCAAACGGACATTTGAATTGTGTGATGGCAAATCAAGGCTCATCGTATAGAGGTGATTTACGTTATAATGCTGATGCGTCAAATGTAGCAGGTTCAGCGAATAACAATTTAACATTAATCCCAACAAAAGATGTTTATTTAGCGGTAAAATTTCTTGGCGACCGCCCAAACGGTAATGTTAAAATGGAAATGCGGCAGGATAATAATGGAACGCTGTCTTGGTTTAATACTCAGTGGAGTGGAGGCAAAGCGGACGGATTTGTTGTTACTCAGAAAAATAATTACATCTATTATTTTAAATTAACTAAAGATGCTGGTTATTCTTCTTTATCATCAGTAAATATTCGACAGATAAATATCATTATTGCCGATGCTGTAGCGGAACCATATTCATATAGTATTGATTGGGTTGCAACGTTCGCATCTTTAGATGAACTGGAAGAATATGAAAATTTCCAAGATGATGGAGTTGCTGATATTGATGAATGTTTAGCCCAATCAGTCAATTTTAATTTTGCCGATGCAAGAAATTGGATTACCGTAAATAACAGTACTTTTACGGTATCAAATGGAAATTTGAATTGTATAATGGCAAATCAGGGAACTTCATATAGAGGGGATTTGCGTTATAATGCAGATGCTTCAAATGTAGTCGGTTCTGCTGATAATAATTTAACACTGATTCCAACAAAGGATGTTTATTTAGCAGTAAAATTTATTGGTGATCGTCCAAATGGAAATATCAAAATGAAAATGCGTAGAGACAATGCCGGAACTCTTTCATGGTACAATACCCAATGGAATGGTGGTAACGCTGACGGAAATACTACAACTTCAACCGGAGATAAAATATATTATTTTCAATTAACGAAAGATGCAGGTTATTCTTCCTTATCGTCTGTAAATATTCGTCAAATAAATATTATAATTGCAGATTCAAAAGCAGAGCCTTATTCTTATTATGTCGATTGGATTGCAACATTTGCATCTTTGGATGATTTGGAAAATTACAAAAATACTACTGATGACGCAGTAGAAATATCATCACGTACTTTTGTCCATCCTGGAATTTCACACAAACAGTCTGACCTGGACAGAATGAAAGCAATGGTTAACGCGCAAATCGAACCGTATTATTCATCATACAATGATTTAAAAAACAACTCGCTTGCCACATACAATTATGCTGTTAGAGGAAGCGATACTTGTCGCATCATTGTCCAGGACGGCGTCAATTTTACATCATTTCGCAACGATTCTAAAGCGGCTTACCTGAATGCAATAATGTGGGCTATTACAGGCGATACCCGTTACGCACAAAAATGTGTCGAAATTTTTAAAGCTTGGGCAAATCTCACCTGTTTTCAAGGTGGCGGCACGGAATCTCTCAATGCCGGACGGGTTGCATGGCAAATTATTGAAGCCGCCGAAATTATCAAAAATACCTATAGTGGTTGGTCTGCCGTCGATATTCAAAAATTCAAAGATATGCTCGTGTATCCTGGTTATTCTAACATTGCAAAACCAACTTCGGTTAACAACAATAATGGAACTTTTTATTGGCGAGTTTATCAGGGAGATAGCGGAAGGCACGGCAATCAGGATCTGTTTGGCTGGCGTACAGTAATGGCATTGGGGATATTCCTCGATAATGAAATAATGTTCAATCGTGCATACAACTATTTCACACATCAAACACATCGTGCAGATGATATCCCTTACGAATCAGGACCGCCGACAGGCTCATCTACCCCAACATCTCAAACCGAATGGCTAATCTCATATCCTTCTACTACGCATCAAACAACTGTTCCGGATTATGGATACAATGGCGTACTGGACAATTATATCCTCGAAACAGGACAGAGTCAGGAAAGTGCACGCGACCAGGACCATGCAGGACTTGGTATCGGAATGGTGGCTTCACTTGCCGAAATAGCATGGAATCAGGGTTATGATATTTATGGAATGTATGATAATCGTATTCTGAAAGGTTACGAATGGGCGATGCGCTATAATGTTTCTTATTTGCAATCGTATTCCAATCAGCCAACTGCTTGGGAACCAACAGTGGCAAGCGGTGAATTTATTCAATTTTTAGACCGTACAAAACGCTGGTATTCGCTCAAAGTATGTCCTTACGACGAAACGGGCAATACAGCATCAATCAGCCGTGGCGGTTTTTTAACAAAAAAAGAGCGCCCCATTTATGAAATGGCTATAGCACATTATGGCATCAGAGCAGGTTTGCCCACAGATAGTTTTATATGGACACAACGAGCGCTTGATATTAACGGTTTAGAAAAATTGGGAGCGAGTGCAGGTGTTTGGCATGACCATTTAGGTTGGGGAGGCTTAACTTTTCACCGTACTGCGTTAATGGCTGGCGACCCTGTACATTTTGAAAACGGAACAAAAACTTACTCTTTGCCACAAATTCCTTGTACAATCAACGCTGTTGATTTCGATGAATATGTCGGCAATGGTCAAAATCACACCTATTATGATTTATCAAAAGGAAATTCCGGAAACACGCTTCGTTCAAATGTTGATGTTGATATTACTACTGACGACAATAATTATGTAATATACAATACTCAAAATGGTGAATGGGTTAATTATACAATTGGTATTTCAGCAGATGGAAATTTTGATTTCTTTGTTCGGCATAAAACAACGTCGAGTGGATCTAAAATAAAAATTGTAATTGATAATAATCAAACAATTCAAGCTGACCTACCGGTTTCATCTACTTTTACAGAAACAAAAATTGGTTCGATTCAACTTTTGAAAGGATGTAAAGTAATGCGAGTTTACTTTATCGGAACAGACAACGCTACCGAATTGAGCAAAATTTTTATAGGATTAATCGCTTAGGTCGCTGTTAAATAAATTTAAAATGCTACATTTGTAGCATGGAAACGAGAGAAAGATTTATAGGAGTGAACTCAATAAAATTCAATCGGCATTTTCAGAG
>Ga0123354_10008790_pt1 | contig 15397 bp, 13 predicted proteins | sample TergutLab28metaG_2_FD_97872 | JGI IMG/M metagenome (GOLD analysis project Ga0123354, IMG submission 97872) | Labiotermes labralis P4 segment gut microbial communities from Petit-Saut dam, French Guiana - Lab288 P4 | ecosystem: Host-associated > Arthropoda: Insects > Digestive system > Gut ...
CGTAAGCTGAAGCGTCGTGCGTGAAGACTGCCACTACTGATTGCGTAAGGGCCCTATGACACATACCGATGGCTGGAGTTGGTTCGATGCTCCCGAGATGGATGACGTCGACCTCAGTGGCCACACGGTCACAGCAGTTCTCGTATGCCGCAACGCCGGAGCCTGGCTGAATGCCACCCTGGCGGGACTGGGCCAGTTGGACCGTCGCCCCGACATCATTGTGGCGGTGGACAACGAATCGACCGATGACACCGCCGACCTGCTGAAGGACGCGTACGTCGCGGGCCTGATCGACCGGATCGTTCCCGGAAAGGCCAATTTCACCTTTGGCCAGGCGGTGGAGCGGGCCTTGACCGTGGTCGAGGCTCCCACCCGCTGGATCTGGTTCCTCCACGACGACGCCATCCCCGACCACGACGCGCTGTCCGAACTGGTGATGCTGGCGGCGCGCACACCGCGTCTGGCCATTGCGGTGCCCCTGCTGGTCAGGCCGGCCCGGCGCAACCATGCTGCGAGAACCCTGGAAATCGGCGCCACCATCTCCGGGTCGGGGCGGCGCAGCCTCGGCCTCGAACCCGATGAGGTCGCCCAGGGCCAGTACGAGTCGATGTCGGTCTTGGGCGGATCGACCTGCGGGATGCTGGTCCGCTGGGAGTCGTTGATCGAATTGGGAGGCTTCGACCGCTGTATCTCCGGTTATCGCGACGGGGTCGACATCGGCTGGCGGGCCCAGCTCATCGACCAATGGGTGTTGACTTGTCCGAGGGCCCGGATCGTCCACCGCCAGGCAGGCCGTTCAGAAATACGGGTCAGTACGATCGCTGGCCGCGCCGGACGCAGCGAAGCCGCCTGGGACCGTCTCATGGGTTTGCGCCTGGTGGCCGCCCATGCGCGCGGGTTGGGACGGCTCACGATTCTTGTCCGATTGACCCTGGTGTGTCTGCTCAGTGCGCTGGGCTATGTGCTGGGCCGTGCCCCCGACCACGCCAAGGATGAGATCCAGGCCTGGACCGACTTCCTGTTCCGAAGTCGCAAGCCCGTGGCACGGCTGAGGAAAAAGGTCCGCACGATTGCACAGGGCAGCAATACGAAGTACCGGGTGCGGGCGCTTCGCCCGACCATGGGCTCGGTGGCAGAGGAGGGCATTCAGTACATCGCGCGGTGGTTCCACGAGCAGTTCGCGCCCGACTCCGACGGGGAGATCACCCTCGATGATCTGCTGGGTGATGAGTTCACCCGAAGACTGGGGGAGGGCCGCAAACGTGTCTCGCTGGGGGTCTGGGTGATCCTGGTGCTGGCCGGGGTGGCTCTGATGGTGCGCAACCTGTTCGCGAAAGGCGTGGTGACCGCACCGGGGTTGCTGGGGGCACCGTCCAGCATGGTTGACGCCTTCCAACTGGCCTTGTCTGCTGGTGGCAGGTCGGAACCCTGGCTCCTGGTCAGTTCGGCGGCATCGGTTCTGACAGTCCGTCCCCAGTGGTTGCCCGTCGTGGTGCTGATCATCTGTTTCCCGTTGACGATGTTCATTGCCGCCTGGTTTACCCGTCACCGGATCCAGCATGGGTTCGTACGCTGGCTGACAGCGGCAGGATATGCCAGTTTGCCCATCTGGATGGGTGGTTTGAATCGCGGATCGCTGTGGCTGGTGGCCTGTGCCCTCGTCCTACCCTTCCTGGCTGAGTGGATTTCCCGGCTGGACATGCCCTGGGCCGGGGCCCGGTCTTTGCAGAACCTGGCGGGTCTGTGTCTGTCGGGAGTCTTCCTGATCGCCATCATGCCCGCCCTGTGGCTTCCGGTGATGGTCGTGTCGCTGGTCGTGGTCGTCCGCGCCGGGGGAACCGCCCAGATCGTGCGGGTCTCGATCGCCCTGATCGCGCCGATCGTGTTCTGGGGTACGTCCGCGCCGTCACTCCTCAAGTCTCCGGCACGATTGTTGCTGACCCCCGAACCCCTGCTCACCGGCACGCCCCAGACCTGGCAGATGCTCTTCGGCCGGCCTCTGGCGACGGGGCTACCGCCACTATGGTTGTCGCTGGCTCTCTTCTCGGCCCTGTGGCTGGGTGTGTTCGTCGTCATCGGACAGAGGTCTTGGCACCGATGGTGTGCCGTCTTCGGCGCCGCCGCCATCTGTGTGGGCATGTGGATGGGCCGGGTGACCCTTCCGGTGTCCGTGTCACAGGTTCATCCCGACCCCAGCCCCTGGCTCCTGGTCGGATTCGCCTGTCTGTTGTTCTGCGTCACCTCCTGGATGGACGAAGCCTTCGGATCCTTGGAGGGACGAGATTTCGGTGGCAAGCAAGCTCTGCTCGCCTTGTTGTCCCTGTTCCTGATCGGCGGCTTCGTCCTGGGCAGCGGCTGGTCCGCCTATGCGGGGATGAGCCAGGTGGTCAGGGGCAACACCTCACTGATCCCGCAATTCTTGGCCCAGAACGAGGCGGATTCCGACACCGGGACCTTGATCATCGACGCGCCCAACCGGTCCTGGAACGTCCGGTACGGCGGTCAGACCATGTGGGGGCAGGGATCCTTCCTGGACGGACCGCTCCAATCCGACGCGGCGGAGTCGATGCTGGAACAGATCGTCGCCCGGGCTGTGGAGGGACGGGCCGACGACACAGTGGTCGCAGAGCTGTCCACCTTCGGCATCAGTTCCATCGTGGTTCTCAATCCCAGTCAGGATGCCATCACTGCTCTCGACTCGACCTCTGGGCTCCAGCGGGCCACCACGGGAGGAGTCACCGAAATCTGGAGCGTGACCCAGAACTCGGTGTCGCCCACCCGATGGTCTCTGGTCACGCCGGGGGCTCCCGCCGTGTTCATCACTCCACACGACACCATCGCCACCGATTCGCCGCGTACTCTGGTCCTGGCCACACCACCCGACCCCACCATGCACGTTTTCGTCGGTGGAACCGAACTCAGACCGATCGGATCGGGAGACTGGCGGGCCGCGTACTCGCTGGGAAGCGCCACCGGTTCGATCCAGGTCACGTGGACGGTGTCTCAACCGTGGGTGGCCTGGGCTCAACTGGGAGCCATCATCGTCTTCATCATCTTCGTCCTGCCTCCGTTCACCGATCCGGAGGGAGCCTCCGAAGCTCCGAGGTACCAAATGAGGAGGAACCGATGAGACGGCGGCCTACTTTCGTGGTCAGCGTGGTCTGTGTGGCCGTCGCCATGGTCGGAGCCGTTCTGCTGCCCCTGCCTCACCCGACCAGTCGTCAGATCTCCTTGCCGGTGTCACGCATCCTGGCCTGCCCCACCGGGGACGCCAATCTGGGCAAGACAACCATCACAGTGACTGATCAGGAGAACTTCACCGCGGGCGAACTGAACGCGCTGGCGTCGGACCCGACGACGCAGACCAGTTTTGAGGATCCGGACAAGGTCGTGGTCGTACGGGGGTCGGCCAGTGTCGGCGGGGTGTCTTCCTTCGCGCAAGCTGACACCGGTATGGCGGTGCCGTGTTCGTCGCCGATCACCACCGGTTCGTGGAACGGGGTGATGACCTCGCAAGGCGCGACACTGGTCATGACCAACATCGACGCCACGGCAGCCGTCGTGGATGTGTCGATCTATGGGCAAACCGGTCAGCTCACCCCACCCGGGCTCCGCGACATCCCGGTTGCTTCTGGAGCTACGCAGGCCCTGCCCATCGACGAGGACCTGGTCACATCGAACACACCCATCACCGTTCAGGTACGGGCCTCGAAGGGGCGCGTACTGGCCTTGATGCGGATCATGGGGTCCGACGGGGATGACTGGCAACTGCCGCAGCCGTCCACCGACACCGACATGACCATCGCGGGGATCCCCGCGGGAGATGGACTGCGTACCTTGTCGGTGACCAATACCGATCCGAGCACCAAGGCCGAGGTCACGGTCCAAATCCTCGGCGCCACCGGTCCGTTTTCTCCGCTCGGGCTGGAGACCATCGAAGTGCCCCCGTCCCGGGTGTCCACCGTCGACCTGACCCAGGCGCTGGGCGGGCAGGCCTCGGCCGTACACCTGGTGTCCAACCTGCCCGTGACAGCCACCCTGGTCGTGTCGGGCTCCGACGTGGCGGGGATATCCGCCCAACCGCCGCTCAGCGGGACCATCGTCCTGCCACCCCTGTCAGGAACCCTGTGGGTCGCCAATCCGGGGACAGATCCCGCCACCGTCAGCCTGCGCTACGAAGACGCCGATGGTGCGGCGCAGACCGCCAGTGCGTCGATCCCCCCGCAGGCCAATGCGTCGCTCGATTTCCCTGCCACCGGTACGTCGGTGACGGTCTCCTCGGATTCTGCTGTGCTGAGGGCCTCCTTGGTGCTGACCGATCCTGGCGCGTCCATCCTGCCGCTGATATCCGGCGGGGGAGACACGCAGGTCGATGTTCCACCCCTGGCCCCAGGCCTGGGCTGACGCCACCGCGGCGTCGCGTCACTCCCCGCGGATGTTGGACGGGTCGAGGGTCGCCACACTGAGCCCGGTCACGCTCGACACCTGCTCGACCAGGGCCACGAAGACGAGTTGTCGCAGCTGGGCCTGGCTGGAGGCTCTGAATTCGATGGGGCGGCGATAGACCACGATTTGGGCCAGATGGTCGTCATCGGCATCAATGGCCGCTGCCAGGGGCATATGACTGCTCCACAGGGCCGACACGTCGGGCACCTCCTCGACACCGATGTCCAAGTGGGTCAGGGCATCGGGAACGGCTTCGTCGATGGCGCCGATCGCGTCGGACACACAGTGGAAGAAGAAGGCGGTCGGCAGCGTCGGACGCCGCAGGCGCAGCATTTGTCCGGCGACACAGTTGGGCGGTGCCAGCATTCCCTTCATGCCGCGGCGGTGACGATCACGCATGAGACCAGTCTACTGTCCCGCTCGTCAACCCAGGCGTTGGGATCCGGCCAGGCGGATACTGGCGGCAGTACGCCCAGGTCTGTCGTACTGGTTGATGCTCTCCTGGTGTTCTGGCCCAGGTGGGAGGCGATTTGGCGGTAAAGTTCTCCTGTGCCCAAGACATGCTCTCGCCCAGGATGCGCTGAGCGTGCCGTCGCCCAGGTGAGTTACACCTACGCCTTGTCCGAGGTGGTTGTCTCTCCGGTCGACGACTATCCCGATCCGGGGACCTACACCTTGTGCCAGACCCACCTGGACCGGCTCAAAGCTCCCAAGGGCTGGACGGTCCTGAAACGCGGGCACCCGGTCCTGCCGGCCTTGAGCCCAGCAGAGATCGAGGCTCTGGCCGATGAGGTACGCCGTGTGGGCCTGGGGATCAGTTTGCCGGACGGCACCGAGCAGAGCCTGTCAGGCCGGTCGAATCTGGTGACCCTGGCCTCCCGCGCGCACTTGCGGGTGGTTGCGGACGCTTCCCGCTACGCGGGCGCCCGGGGTGAGTCATCGGTACACACCGGCTGATCGGTGGATTCGGGCGGATCGGGAAGTCGCGACAGCCCTGACCGTTGGGCCCGAATGTTATATTGTTAGGGAATCTCTGAATCATGCCGCACTGTCACCGGGAAGCCACCTCGCCACCCGGCACCTGTCCGGGATCTGGCGGACCAGACAGCGTCGATCAGGGAATCCTCTAGTCTTGACATGCCGACGGGGCATGCGAGCGTGACTGTCGTCTGCGGGAAGGAACGGCCATGGCCAGCACACTTGACACTGTCATCAACCTCGCCAAGAGGCGCGGATTCGTGTACCCCTGTGGGGAAATCTACGGAGGTACGAGGGCGGCCTGGGATTATGGCCCGCTCGGTGTGGAACTGAAGGAGAACATCAAGAAGCAATGGTGGCGCTCTGTGGTGACCTCCCGCGACGATGTCGTGGGTCTGGACTCCTCGGTCATCCTGCCGCGCATGGTGTGGGTCGCCTCCGGCCACGTCGGGGTCTTCAACGATCCGCTGACCGAGTGCCTACAGTGCCACAAGCGGTTCCGGGCCGACACCTTGGCCGAGGAATTCGAGTTCCGCAAGCACCGTGCACCTGCCGGACTGGAAGAAATCCCCTGTCCCGACTGCGGGACCAAGGGCCAGTGGACCCAGCCGCGGGACTTCAACATGATGCTCAAGACCTACCTCGGGCCGGTCGAAGACGAGTCGGGGTTGCACTATCTGCGCCCGGAAACCGCCCAGGGGATTTTCGTGAACTTCGCCAACGTCGTCCAGACCCAGCGGATGAAGCCCCCCTTCGGCATCGGGCAGACCGGCAAGTCCTTCCGCAACGAGATCACTCCGGGCAACTTCATCTTCCGGACCCGTGAATTCGAGCAGATGGAGATGGAATTCTTCGTCCATCCGGGCGAGGACGAGGAATGGCACCAGTACTGGATCGACGAGCGGACCAACTGGTACGTCGACCTGGGTATCTCGCGGGAGAACCTGCGTCATTACGAGCATCCGAAAGAGAAGTTGTCGCACTACTCCAAGCGCACGGTCGACATCGAGTATCGTTTCGGCTTCCAGGGCTCGGATTGGGGAGAGTTGGAGGGCATCGCCAACCGTACTGACTTCGATCTCGGCACCCACTCCAAGCATTCTGGCCAGGATCTGAGCTATCGCGACCCGGTGACCAACGAGCGCTACCTGCCCTACGTGATCGAGCCCGCGGCGGGCCTGACCCGGTCGCTGATGGCCTTCCTGGTCGAGAGCTACCGGGAAGATGAGGCGCCCAACACCAAGGGTGGGACGGACACCCGTACTGTCCTCGGCCTCGACCCCAGAATCGCTCCGGTGAAGGCCGCTGTGCTGCCCCTGTCGCGCCATGAGGATCTGTCGCCCAAGGCCCGTGACCTGGCCGCCCAGTTGAGGAAATACTGGAATGTGGATTTCGACGATGCCCAGGCCATCGGCCGCCGCTATCGCCGGCAGGATGAGATCGGCACGCCCTATTGCGTGACGGTGGATTTCGACACCCTGGACGATCAGGCCGTGACAGTACGCGAGCGGGACACGATGACCCAGGAACGAGTCAGCCTGGACCAGGTGCACTCCTATCTGGCGGCTCGTCTCGCGGGTTGCTGATGCCGCCTTCTGCGGGTTCGCCTGCCGGGGCACAGCGGGCGACCGGGTCGTCAGGACCGTCGGCGTGACGTGCCACCTGGGTGAGGTGACCCTGCCCGTGCCTGTGTTCCTGGCGCCGATGGCGGGGGTGACCAATCCCGCCTATCGCCAGATCTGCCGGGAACAGGCCGAGTCCGCGGTCCGGGGCCTGCGCCCGGCGGGAGTGTTCACCTGCGAGATGATCACGGCCAGGGGTGTTGCCGACCGGATCGCCAAGACCTTGTCGATGATGGCTGCCGATCCGGGAGATCCGCTATTTTCCGTACAATTGTACGGAACTGAGCCCAGTGTCATCGCCCGGGCCATCGCGGTCGCCTGTGGGGAGCAGGGGGTCCGCCATATCGATCTCAACTTCGGTTGTCCCGTGCCGAAGGTCACCCGGCGCGGCGGCGGGGGAGTCCTGCCCTGGAAACTGGACCTTTTCGCGTCCATCGTGGATGCGGCAGTACGGGCGGGAGAACCCTTCGGCGTCCCGGTCACGCTCAAGACCCGTATCGGCATCGACCACGAGCATGTGACGATGCTCGACACTGCCCGGATCGCCCAGGACTGCGGGATCGCAGCCATCACCCTGCACGCCCGTACTGTCGAACAGGCCTACTCAGGCCAGGCCGACTGGCAGGCCATCGGCGAGGTGGTCCAGGCCGTCTCCATTCCGGTGATCGGCAATGGGGACATCTGGGAGGCGTCCGACGCTCTGCGGATGATGGCCGAGACCGGATCTGCCGGCGTGTGCGTGGGACGCGGAGCCCTGGGCCGGCCGTGGATCTTCCGGGATCTGGCCGCTGCGATGGTTCATGGACGCCCGGACACCCTGACCCTGCCCACAGCGGGCGAGGTGGCGGCGATGGTGCGCCGTCACGCCGAATTGTTGGTCGGCCATTTCGGTGATGAACGCCATGGGCTGGCTGACTTGCGCAAACACATGGCGTGGTACTTCAAGGGCTTTTCGCTGGGGTCGGACTTGAGGCAGGGGCTGGGCCTGGTCAGCTCACTGGCCGGGTTGGATGAGTTGCTGGCGCGGATCGATCCCGATGAACCCTTCCCCCGCCATGAGCTTCATGCCCCGCGTGGTCGTCAGGGGTCTGCGCGCAGCAAGGTCACCATGCCCTATGGGTGGCTGGACTCGCGTACCCTCGACCATTTCGATGTTCCCGATGGTGGGGTTGGCGTCAGCGGTGGCTGATCGCGCAACGGTGCCTCGTACTGCTATTGGCAATACTGAAGGCTTGCTTGTTGGAGCAAGCTGCCGGGCGTGATGAAATCGGTCTGGTATTTCTGGACGACAAACAGGAAATACTGAATGACATCATTGGTGTCGGCGTAACCCTTGAGCTGATTCAAGAACCCGATCATGGAATCGAGGGGATCGATGGCATCGGCGGGAGGGTTCTCGTTGCGGAGCTTGTTCAACGATTGCACGGCCGAGCCGAGGGCGGCGCTGACCTGGGAGAAGTCCGCCTGGAGATACCCCTGATTGATCTGGTTGTTCACAGCGGTCAACTGGTCGGCCAGATGCGAGACGTCCTGGCAGTACGCGCTCACGCGATTGCCGAGGATCGCCCGGACAGCGAAGAGACCACCAGCGGCCACCATGGCGACCACCACCACGATGATCAGGGCCGTCACCCAGGGGTGGCGCTTGCGCGACGCCGGTGGTGCTGAGGCGTCAGCGGGGGGTGCCGGAATACCGCCGGGCGGGGGGACTTCCTGGGATGGCGGCAGTGCATCCGCTGGTAACAGGTGATGGATGGGCCCGGTGCCGGCTGGCGCGGTGGACGGTGGCGGGGTGCCCGGACCCGAACCGTACGGGGGCGGGGTGACCGGACCCGAACCGTACGGGGGTGGGGTGACCGGACCCGAACCGTACGGGGGTGGGGTGACCGGACCCGAACCGTACGGGGGTGGGGGGACCGGCTCAGGGCTGTACGGTGGCATGGCGCCAGGAACGTTGGGTGCAGGCGGCGGTGGCGGGGGTGGCGGCGGCGTGTTGGGCGACGGGGGTGGAAGGAACTCAGGGGCGCCTTGAGGCAACTGGGTCACGGTAGGTCTCCTCCAGGCTGGGACGCGGTGTGGGGCAGGTGCTGGCAGCGTGGGCCCCCCACAAGCCGCCCCTTCGATTACTCTCATAGTACTCTAGCATTCTCACAACGAAACAATGAATTAATATTTGTTTAGCATGGTGGGAGTGACTTTGTCTCAGGCGTACGCAATACTCGTCCTATGGCCATGACTCATCGTTCCCGGATCTGGGCGTCCACCATGCGCGGGCATGAAGCGCAGTCGCAGGTGTGCGCCCACGCCGACTCCCGTGCCGCGATTCAGGCGGACCGTCAAATGCTGCGCGAGGAGAGAGAACACATCGAACGGAAGACCCTGGGCTCCGGTGCCGCACTGGCTCAAGGAGCGGGTCATCGGGCCTTGTCAGAGGAGCCCGATCGCTATCGGACGTGCTTCGAACGCGACCGCGACAGGGTCGTGCATTCCACGGCTTTCCGGCGCCTGGCGGGCAAGACACAGGTGGTGGTGTACCCCTTGGACCATCAGCGCACACGGCTGACCCACGCCTTGGAGGTCGCCCAGGTGGCCACTGCCATCGCGCGCGGGGTGGGGGCCAATGCCACCTTGGCGGATGCCATCGCCCTGGGGCACGATTGCGGTCATGGCCCCGGTGGTCATGCTTCCGAAGATGCCTTCGACCCGTACATTCCCGGTGGCTTCCACCATGGCCCGTGGGGCGCCGATGTGGCGCTGCGCCACCTCAATCTGTGTGCTGAAACCCTGGACGGGATTCGCAACCATTCCTGGTCGCAGCCCGCTCCTGCCACCGTCGAGGGTGAGATCGTGTCCTGGGCCGATCGCATCGCGTACTGTGCCCATGATCTGGAGGATGCCATGCGGGCCGGCATCGTCACCGGCGCCGACCTCCCCGACCAGGTGGTACGCCGATGTGGGTCTCAACGTTCCCAGCAGTTGCGTGTCTTCATCTCAGCTGTCATCGACTCGACCCGTGACACCGGTGTGATCGGCATGGATGCCGACACGGCCGATGTCTTGGCGCAGCTGCGGCAGTTCAACTACGACCGCATCTACATGCGTCCAGAATCAGTGGCCCAATCCGATGCCGTCATCGATGTCCTGCGGGCCTTGGTCGACCATTTGGCCAGGCATCCTGACCTGGTGCCAGACCCGCCCGAGCAACTGCTGGACGATCATCCGGAGGTGGAGGGGGCCCTGTGGCGAGCGGTCGCCTACGTCGCCGGGATGACAGACCGTTTCGCCTTCGAACAAGCGCATGCCCTGCTGGGGTACGACCTCGCCCGGATACCGGCCGGTATCGGACGCGGCATGTGAGCCCCACGGGGTGTGTCACCAGGAGCGTGCTGAAATACGCTGTTCCGAGCGAGGACGTGCTGGACGGGTGAAGCTTCGCCACCCCACTTCTCGTACACGTCCTGGACCGTACATCGCAAGATGTGGGGTTCGAATGTCGCTCGTCCGGTGCGCCGCAGCCGGGACATGGTCTTTCGGCCGGCTCCTTGCGACCTGGCCGGGGTGACAGGTCATTCACCGGCGGCGAGCCTGATGAGATCTTTGCGCTGCACTTCCAGATCGATCATCTGCTGGAACATGGCCTGGTAGGCATCGGGGTTGGCGGTCGGGTTGGTTCTCTGCAGGCTTGACTTGACCTCTCCCAGATCCCGGTCGAGGGTCAGCAATTTGAGTTTGGCCGCGTATTCGCGGGCGTGCCGGGGGGTCAGTTCGGTTCGTGGGGGTTCGACGCTGAGTTGCAGGGCCAGGGTCTTCAAATCCTCGTGAGCCAGCCGGTCGATCACCGCGGTCGGCCCGGGCAATCCGCCTGAGAACGAGACGATCGTCCGGAACAGGGCACGATAGGCCCCGTGGGTGAAATCGCGTTCCTCCAAGCCGTACCAGGGTTCGTCGCCTTCGAACAGGGAGGGGGCTTGCAGGATCAGCTTCAGGCTGTCGCGTTCCGCCAGGAGACGCCGGTCGTTCGGTGCTGGCAGGGTGGCTCCCGGAAGCGTCGGCTCCGCGGGTGGGTCGGGTCTGTGGGAGGCCGGATTCTTCTGGCGCGAGGCCGTGACCTCCCGGCGGACGATGGCCGGATCGAGCCCGACCAGGAAGGCGAGATCGGTCAGATAGGTGTCGACCTGGGACTGGTCGCGGATGGACATCACCAGCGGGGCGGCTTCCCGTGCCGCCGCCAACCGGGCATCGGCGTGATCGAGGTTGTAGCGCGACACGATGTTGGCCATGACAAAGCGATACAGCGGCACCCGGGCGGCGATCAGGTCCCGTACTGCCTGATCCCCGTGGTGCAGACGCAGGTCGCAGGGGTCCAGACCGGTCGGTTCGACGGCGACCCAGGTCGAGGACGAGAATAAGGAGTCTTGGCTGAAGACTTTGACGGCGGCGTTGCGCCCCGCCTCATCGCCGTCAAAGGTGAAAATGACCTGGCCCGACGCGGCGTGGTCGCCCATCAACCGGTTGATCATCTTGGCGTGGTCGGCCCCGAAAGCCGTGCCGCAAGAGGCCACAGCGGTGTCGATTCCTGCCAGGTGACAAGCCATGACGTCGGTGTATCCCTCCACGATGACAGCTTGGGATTTCGACCCGATGGCAATACGGGCCAGGTCCAGGCCGTAGAGGACGTGGGATTTCTTGTAGATGGGTGTCTCGGGGGTGTTGATGTACTTGGCCGCGATCCGGTCGTCGTCGAACAGACGCCGGGCTCCGAAACCGAGCACCCCCTTGCCGGCGTCGCGGATGGGCCAGACGACCCGGCCGCGGAAAAAGTCCCAGCCACCGTTGCGCATCAGCCCGGCTTCCATCAGTTCGTCGTCGCGGAAGCCCTTGGCTCTCAGATGATTGACCAGGTCGCGCCCTGAGCGGGGGGCGAAGCCGACTGAGAACCGTTCGGCTGCTTCCGGGGGGAAGCCGCGTTGCTTGAGAAATTCGCGGCCTGGCGTTGCCTCAGGCGTGCGGAGACTGTCGGCGAAAAACTGGGCAGCAGCCGCGTTGGTGTCGAACAAACGGGTGCGCGAGAGGCCGACTGGTTGGGTTTCGTCACTGTACCGCAAATGGACGCCGTACTTGTCGGCCAGGAACTCCACCGCCTCTCGAAAGGAAAGATTGTTGATTTCCTGAACGAAATTGACGGTGTCGCCGCCCTTGCCGCAGCCGAAGCAGTAGTACAACCCGCGAGCCGGAGTGACCTGGAAGCTGGGGGTCTTCTCATCGTGGAAGGGGCACAACCCTTTCAACGTGCCGGCTCCGGCTGGCTTGAGCGTGACATAGCTGGAGACGACGTCGTCGATCCTGGCCCGCGTTCGAACCTCCTCGAGGTCCTCGGAGTTGATGAAACCAGCCATGGGACGAGTCTACGGGCATCTTCTCATCCCATCAGACAGCCTCCGCAGCGCAGAAACTGACCCGATCTGGCGTGTTCAGACGGTCAGGGAGCGCCTGTGAGGTCGGTCACAAATGTGGTGTTGTCCAGATGTGGTCCGCTGGTTTCCTGTGCATACGCAGGCGTTGAGCCCGTCAGGCGGCCACAGTAGTGATATGAACATTGAGCAGATGAACCGTGATATCCACCGTGCGAAGCAGATCGAGGCCGGGCTGTTGGCCCAGGAGATCCTGGATGGCGCCCAGGAGACCATCTCTGCTTCTGAACAAGAATTGACTGCGTTGGTCGACCAGGGACGCCAGGCCAAGGAGGATCTGATCTTGGCCCACCTCGGCCTGGTCGCGGTGATAGCCCGCCAGGCCGCGAGACTGCGCAGAGTGCCCTTTTCCGATCTCTTCCAGGAGGGGTGCGTGGCCTTGCACCATGCCGTCCTGCGATACGACTGGCGCAAGGGGCCCTTTGGTCCGTACGCGGGGATGTGGATTCGCTCCGCCGTGAGGAAGAACAATCACCATGTGTGGGTGCCGATCGAGCAGATCGAGGTCGAAGATGTGGCCAGTTCGTCCACCTATGACAAGGTGGACACCCGTCACGGCCTGACCCGTGCCCTGGAACAGATACCACCAGGCCAGAGCCAGATCCTGCGCATGAGAGCCGGCTGGGACGGACACCCCCGTACTCGCAAGGACATCGCCGAGGAACTGGGTTTGACCGTGGCCAAAGTCCGGCATCTGGAGCGAGTCGGGCTGGAATCGGTCCGGCAGCACTGGGAACTGGCCGAAGCAGCCTGAGCTGTTCCATCTCCCGCTCGTGAGGCAATGATGGCAGAATGTCTCCATGATTATTGCTGTCAATATCGTTGGAAACCTCGTGGGCGAGGGCCTGGGACGCGCGCACTCCATGGCCGTTGCCGAGGTGGAGGACTCGAAGATCCTCTCCTGGGAAGAAATCGAGGTACGGTGGGATCTCAGCCATGACCAGCCCTCGGCTGCCGAGCAGGCGGCCCCTGACGCTCCTGCTCACCCCGCACACACCTCCCACGGTTCCCATCACGCGCGGATCGTGACCTTCATGCGCGACCACCACGTCGAGGTTGTCGTCACCGGCCATGTGGGCCCGCCGATGGCCCATACCCTGGGCCTGATGGGTGTCACTGTCCTGGTGGGCGCCACCGGCGAGGCGAAGCAAGTCGCCGTGGAGGCAGCCGCGTTTGTGAGCAGCCATTCGCTGTAGGGCGGATAGTTTCTCTCGGGAGGGCGGATACCGGTACCATTGGCTCCGGTTGCCGTTTGCCGGTCACTGACCATCCCTAGTTCAGGAGTTCGCCTTGCCCAGCACAGTCGAGAAGCTCAGTTCCACGCGAGCTAAGCTCACAATTGTCGTTCCTTTCGCCGATCTCAACCCCGCCATTCACAAGGCCTATCGTGATCTGGCGAGTCAGGTGTCCATCCCCGGCTTCCGCAAGGGACACGTGCCACCGGGAATGATCGACGCCCGTGTGGGACGAATGTCTGTGGTCAGCGAAGCCATCAACGCGATGCTGCCTGACATCTATGCCCAAGCCTTGGAAGAGCACTCCCTGGCGCCCCTGGGCCACCCGGAGATCGAGCTGACGACTCTGGAGGACGGCCAGGATGTCGAATTGACCGCCGAAGTCGACATTGTTCCTGATTTCGATCTGCCCGATTTCTCCACGCTGGACGTCACGGTTGCTCCGATCAAGGACCTCGACGAGGAGGTTGCCGCACGGGTCGAAATTTTGAAGGAGCGTTTTGCCGAGGCCGCCGACGTGGACCGGGCAGCCGAAGCTGGCGACCAGGTGCACATCAACCTGGTGGCCACGCAGAACGGAGAGATCCTGCCCGACGGCACAGCCGAGGGTCTGACGTACGTCATCGGTTCCGGTGCGATGCTCGAGGGTCTGGATGAGGCGGTGACAGGCTGCCAGGCCGGAGATGAGAGGACCTTTGTGTCCACGCTCGCCGGTGGCCAGCACGAAGGAGAATTGGCCGACGTCGCCGTGACGGTGACCAAGGTGCAGCAGCGTACCCTGCCTGAGGTGGACGACGAATTCGCCCAGATGGTCTCGCAGTTCGACTCCGCCGACGACATGTTGGCCGACCTGAGAAAGTCGGTCCAGCAGATGGGGGTGTTCGACCAACTGTCATCGGCACGTACCAAGATCTTGGACACCATGCTGGACATGGCGCCCTTCGACGTCCCGGACGGCATTGTCAACGACGAGGTGACCTCGCGCACCGCCCAGCTGACCGAGCAACTGAAGTCGATGGGGGCGACGTTGGAAGACTACCTGGCGCAGATGGGCGACCCGCTGGCCACCACCGCCGAAGAGTTTGCCGAACGGACCCATGCCTCGGTCGAGCGCGGGATCCGGGCCGAGATCCTGCTGTCCAAACTGGCCGACGAGGTCAAGACCACGGTCAACCAGGAGGATCTGACCAACTTCATCTTCCACAAGGCCCAGGAGAACGGCACGACGGCTGAGCAAGAACTCCAGCACATGCAAGAACACAACCATCTGGCCGAGTGGATGTCCCAGATTCGCCAGTCGAAGGCCCTGGACTCGGTTGTCGTACGGGCCAAGGTCACCGACACGAACGGGGCGGTGGTCGACGTCGCTTCGGTTCTGATGCCACCGGCTCCCCCTGCAGAGTGAGTGCTGCGCCGGTCCACTCTCTGGTTGTGGTTGAGACTTGAGTTTTCTTAGGCTTCAGTTCACGCGGGACGGCTGTGCTGATAGCGAACACGAGGAGAGACAGCCTGGTTTTGTCGGACCTAGCGGGTAACCTTCCTCAACGTGAACGATATGCCGACTGCTCTTCCCCGTGCGGCGATGCCGACCAATTCGGGCAACATGAACGATGCCGTCTACCAGGCTCTGCTGGCCAACCGGATC
>Ga0123354_10008792_pt1 | contig 15395 bp, 8 predicted proteins | sample TergutLab28metaG_2_FD_97872 | JGI IMG/M metagenome (GOLD analysis project Ga0123354, IMG submission 97872) | Labiotermes labralis P4 segment gut microbial communities from Petit-Saut dam, French Guiana - Lab288 P4 | ecosystem: Host-associated > Arthropoda: Insects > Digestive system > Gut ...
ACGCTCATAACTCCGTAACCGTCCAAAATCGGACACATGTTTATATGAACTTTTTTGATCACAAAGACCTAGGAAATCACCTCCTGCAGTTATGCCCTAAAGTCGTGAAACACCCTGTATATACTATACACTGATTGATGGATGAGTGATCCAAGCTATTGTTTTGTAGCTGTTTGTATATACTATACACTGACTGATGGATGAGTGATCTAGGCTATTGTTTTGTAGCTGTTTATATATACACTATACATTGATTGATGGATAAGTGATCCAGGCTATTGTTTTGCAGCTGTTTATGTATACTATACACTGACTGATAGAGCAGTAATTCAGGCAATTGTATTGTAGCTGTTTATGTATTCTACACACTGATTGACGGAACAATGATCCACACAAAAGCCAGCCCTTTTGCTTAAAGACTGAGAACTTTCAGTGTTCTGAACAGAGGCAGGTGACAGCTCAATTTAGAACCAGAACATAACATAGCATACATACCAGTTAGTGCAGTGCAAATTTAGCATCACAGATTTCAGAGGTCCAGCAAGATGGCTCATAATACATGAGTAGTAATGAATACAAGCAAAAGCGGGAGAAAATCTTTTAACTTGTTGGTGAGAACCACTACAAACAGACTGCAAAATGTACACATAACATAATTCTGGACTGTTTGGTGTTTTATTGTCTTGAGACAGCACAAAATCTCAAGGAAGTATACTGACATAAAGTATGTATTTCATTTTGTCTACAATTTTGATTTAAAATAATTCTCGCTTCAATGATTATCTAGCAAGTAATGCTTCAGATGTGAGCACAAATGAAGTGCACATTACTATTGTCCAATTCTAACCGAACTTGGAATGTGGTGACAAATTTTAGCAAAACACCCCAGTACCGAATTTCATAATTCATTCAGCAGTTCATGAGCTGATAAATACAGATGGACAAACAGACAGAGCTATCATGCAGGTTTTTGGAATTGGTTGTGAATGCACCAAGAAATATTTACATTCCTCCACTAATTTTTAAACCTTGATATCATTTTGCAAGAGCCTATATGTCATCAAAAGTTATATACGACAGACTTCAAGATACCATATTTAGACAGTTTTTGGATTTATGATCATCAATTAACAGTGATCATTTTTCATGAATTCCAAAAATTCTTGTTATAACGACGTTACACTACGTTTAAAAATCATATACCTCTACTTGAACAGAGAACCAATCCAGAAAGAGGTAAACTAAAATTAACTAATCTATTTCACGTCTTGAGATGCCAACAGAGACTAAGCTACTCAAAAAATCTCCCACCTGTTATGGAAAAACAGTACATTACCATGCTGACAAGGCCACTAGTCCTTATCATGAGGTGTATGAATCTACACCCTCATATCATTAAGATGAATTTCTTTGCATTTTTATTAGTGGGTTTCCTGAACTTTATGTTTGTACTCTACTAAGTGTTGTTGTGTGTTTATCCTTCAGTGGTATGGTCACAATCAAGACAAGTTCAGATGATAAGAAATAATGTATATTGATATAAGTATAATGCAAATTCTAGATGTCAGAAGCCTGCATACTGGATTAAAGTACAGAAAACAGGTTGTCATCTAGGCACTTACTGTAACAAATAGTTCACTGCAGATACTACACAGCAATTCAGCTTCTACCAGCTCTCCTAGATTGGCAAGTACATCCTGCTTTGCCTTGAGACGTGATTCTGCATCTTCTTTAGCTTTTGTTATCTGTTCTAGTTCATTTTGAAGATACTGCTTCTTTCCTTCAGCATTAGATAAATCAGTTTTCACCTTTTCAAGTTCCTCTTTAAGTTGTTTCAGGTTTTCAGCTGACTGTCCATTCTTAGTTAATTCTTCTATAATAAAAATTCTCATTACAGTAATATAAGAAAACACCTTTCTCTGGGTGACTCCATGACTGTCATTTTCATTCTAAAACCCTGTAACAATTACTGGCTTGAGGTTCAACTTATGCTACATCACAGTTTCCTCGAAACAATGACTAAGTAACAACACTATATGGAAACTCCCAGAACTTGTGTTTGGATGCAACAAAAAGAAGAAAAAGAAGGAATTACTTGAAAGAACAAATACATACCATGTATATTATTCTCTATTTTAAGTTTCTCTTCCTGTAACCTCTGAATTTCTCTTGCCAACTGAATTTTAATGAGTTCTTCCTTTTCTGCAACTTCATTTTTAAGTTCTTCCAGCATAACCCTAGCCTGCGCATCTTTCTGTTCTTGTAGCTGCTTCTGTAAAAGTCATTACAAATTTTATCATTAAACATGAACTTACCCTTCCTTCATACTGTTATTTTGAAATTTCTTGACATCTTACCAAATCTTGCAACCTCTGATCCTCTTTTTCTTGCAGTTGTTTCCGTAACAACTCTTCACCCTTGTCTTTTTCCTTCAACAGGTTTTGCATTTCTTTCAACTTTTCTTCTAATAACTGTTTTTCCTGCCGAACATGAAACACAGAACATTTTTTCAAAAGGTTTTGAGTAAGCGTTCATCCATTAATTCAACTTGTCATATTGGACAGGAAAAGTTAAGAACCCTGTTCTCCACCATGCTGTGGCTATATATGGGGAATGGAGATGGAGATTCACACATTCTTAACTTCAGGGCTACAGTCAGCTTCAAACTCCACCTATTTTTACACTTTGGGAAAAAAATTCTGGGAGTGTCTGGGCATGACAATGAAGAACAAGTATCTGCCCATGCCAGGCATTGAATGTTGTTAAGCTGGTAGCCAGTCACGTCATTGTCACAGTTATCCCAGGGGAGGTATACTACTACCACGTGCCACAAATGTTCACAGATGTGAATATGGTCTGTAAGAAAGTTAAACTAATTCATATATAGGCTCCCTCTATATGGCCAGTGAAGAAGGCAAACTGATTACAGAAATTTATAACAATTATTATGATTTAATTATCTTATATTAGACACAAATACAATTCAAGGAGTACTTGTAGCAGTTTTTGCTGAGAAAGTGTCCTGTCTTGGGCCTGCTGATGTTCCAGATTCTTATTCTGCTGCTCCATGTTCCCTGATTGTGGCCTATCTTGTAACTGTTTTCTCCCCTCCAGCACATGCCTTCTCTCAAGCTCTGCAGTGTGTTTCTTTACTTTCGATTCCATCACCTGCCCCTTGTTTGGCAAAGCCTGTTCTTCCGAATTACTATAAAAAGCAAAGAAAGTGTTTATAAGTAACAGGTAAGAGTAGTATCAATTACACATTTCATTACCACTGAACTTCACTACATTGAAATATGATGGATAACATAAGGCAAAATATTTTGGTCCTGTACATATGTCTTTTACCACTCCCCCCCTCCCACACACACAGTGGAATTCCATTAAAGTAACCTGGAGTGGGAATTTTTTACTTTTATGGTCCCAATCCTATTAAGTAAGAGACTCATTAATTGCTTAGATAGTGCACACATAGTTACTTTAAAAGAATGCTGGTATTTCAACATTAGTCACTAAAGTAAGTCAAAAAAATCCTTGTCCATCGGTCACTTTGTATGTAATCAGTTATGAACAGGACAAGAAGAAGGCAAAACACAACTGGCTGTTCTATTTTTTTCAGTATGTTACTTATGCACTGGTGGTAGTTATGGTTAGGAACAGGATATGGTAGTGATAAATGGCACTGGAAGGAATGCCCCAAGTCACCGGTGTTGCAGTAAACTATCTTACACAAGCAGATCTTAGAAATTCTGTGTTCGGTTGACAGTGAATTACAAGCTGCTTTATTAAAGTTAAGTATTTCTAGTTTGTTTTTATAAGCAAACAATGTTGTATATGCACAAAAAAGTTGACAGAAGTCTTCAAAGTATTAAAGAAACATCTACTTACGTATACACATCCAGTCTCATTCTCTTGGCAGGGGGCACGGCGATACCTCTTGTGTAGAACACATACTTAAAATAACTACTAGGGCCAAATGAAATCTCATCACCACCTCTTATTTGAGAAGTTTCATCTTTCTGCAGCCTCTTATGATTTACGTATGTTCCATATGAACTCTGAAAATGTTTTTGTTGAGATGATGTAAGTAAATTATTCACATCTCTACTTCTCAATCCATTAGAAATACAAAATCTACCAAAATAAACTTTTTACATCACAATCTTTAGAGTTTTTCACAATAACATAAGGACTAAGCTTGTTCAATGGGCCCAAATAAGCACTTTTTACTGAAGAATGAGACAGGCAGCCTCTTCAACAAAGGAGACATAATTTCCAAAGCACACAGTGGAAAATATCCAAGAAATTCATTTCCACAGTATTCTTTAGCTTAAGTCTGTAGGCTTTCATGTGGATTATTTTGAGACTTTCCATTTAGGAGCAATGACAAATGTGGTGACTATAACACAGTCATATCCTAAAATGGACTGACTTATGAACAAATAGTTAAATTTTCAGTCAAACATACCTGTACATTTGTTTTGGTTCAGCTACATTTTTTATTCTTTTTTTAGACAATCATCAAGCTGTTATATGATAACTTATAAAATAAACCAAAAGCATACACAAGAATAAACACCTGATTTATGAGATCTCATAATGGATGACTTGAAACTGTGAGATCTCACAAATGTATGTAATCATGCATATGCTTTTGCCTTTATGTATAAGTTTTTAAACAACAGGCTTATGATGATCCAAAAAGGGACCAAAAAAAATGTAGCTAAATCATAATAAATATACAGCTGTGCTGGACTGAAAATTTGTCTATTTATTTGTGGATATCAAGAACACAAAAGGATGATGGTCATCAAGTTGAATCCTAAGCATTATGATTGAAGAGATAAACTGTGATAATCACTTAACAATAATCACAACTTAGCAGGTATTCAGCTGTAATACTATTTGTATGTGTATACTTTATACAATAACAATGCTGATGACAGTACTTCCCACCTTATCGCACACTGTCCATATCCCATCTGTCTTCTTAAAAATGCAGTGTGTTTTTGAAACTGCTAGGCTGCGGATTATAAATGACGAAGATTTGGAGCGACCAACAATAAACTGAAATAATTCAGAAGACACTGTACTGTAATGAGGTCATAAATATGGCAAGTTTATGAAAACTGTGAACAGAAGTTACAACATGTCACGCATCCACTCACTCAACCATACGTACATCTAAATAATGGGACTCTGAATGGAATTTAGGCCTATTAGGATGATTCATGTTACATGAAACAAGTAATCTTTAGATGTAACAGGACTGTCATAAATTATTCAAACAATAAATTTATCAAAAAAGTAACTTTACACTGTTCAACTGGTATGCATAAAAGTCAGTCTGGCTGATTTCAAACTGGTCACTAAGTGCAACATTTAATGAAAAGTGAATCAGCTGATTACCAATACATGTGCCATGTACATTTTATAGTCACATCTTTACACCTACAGGTGTAACTGGAGATACTTTCTCATTGACCCTTTAATGGTGAGCAACGACTATAGTCATCAGACAGTGTGGTGCTCAGAAAACTGAAGGACAAGTGAAGTCACTGCCCAGAACATGTGAATTATGGCGCATTCCTGTACTGCCCACAGCTGATATACAGTGGTTTGATATATGTAGCTGTCTCCGCTAGAGGTAAAGGCAAGTGTTTATCAGAATCTTCCCTCCCGACTCCCTTGAATCCAAGAATTTAATTGTGGTGCTAGAGGGTTATAACAGAAATTCTACTTGCAGTTCCACAATATATTGCATTTGCCATTGTGCGTCACTTAACAGTGTATCAAAATAACATTGAAAATTCTAGATTTAATTTTCTTTTCGCTGATGAAATGTCTTAAATGTTTTTATAATGCTCAAAGTTTCAAAGACAATGTCTCCTATGTTTATGTATGCATGTAATAAAGGCTGTGAAATACACCCTTATGTGATGGAAGTAAAATGACACATATGTGAAAAATAAAGTGTCCTGGGACAAAACTTGATCTAAGACAGAGAGAAAGGGAGTGGAAAATGGAAGACATATATAAAAAAAGGAATAAAATTTCGGTTACAGTGGTTGTAGTTTGGATGGCAAAAATAAGAGTGTATGTAATTACAGTCCAGACCTCCTGAAGGCAGAGGAAACTGGTGGATCTTGCATAACATACATAGGAAAGAAGGAAGCTTGTGGACTGAATTGAACTGGATCAGTATTGGATTAAATGCCATGATTTCATTAACAGTGCTGAACCCTTCAGATTATATTAGTAAGGGAGTTAATGAGGGAATATGTAAGGCCCATTTTCTGTGGCAAAAATTTCAGCACTCTCAAATTTAGTTAAAACTGTATGTATCTATGAGTTATATACTATTTCATTCAACATATGGTACAGTTTCACAATATAGTGACCATTACCTGTTGCTGAATTTGAGGCTTGCACAGTTAGTTGACATGACAAACAATTCTTCTAACCCTAACAGTCCATCCACTCCATACTGACTTCGATTTTTAACGTAACTTTTCCTTTTACAAATCTATACCCAATTTGGTATAAAAACCTTTCCTTACATAATTCAAAATACTTACAAGTGGATGAACCACACCACCTTTGTAGTCACGAACTTACAAACTAACATGGAACCATCGACGTTGGCCACTTTCTGGGCTGAATGTAATAATTTTTTGTCTTTCCTGATACAACTGCTTGGAATACAGGTATGCGCCGCATAACGACATTTCGTTCAACGACGGACGGCATATACGACGTTGGTCCCATAAGATTATAATATCATTGTGTTACAACTGCCTACAGTATTCAGTACACTAACATGCTGTACAGGTTTGCAGCCTAGGAGCAATAGACTACACCATATAGACTAGGTGTGTAGGATATACTGTACTGTCTAGGTTTGTGTAAGTACACGTTCGCACGACGACGAAATCGCCTAAAGACGCATTTCTCAGAACGCATCCCCGTCAAAAGGGACGTATATCTGAACTGTGTTGCATACTACTTACCTCCGGATGAATTATATCAATTCTTGGATATTCACTAATTTCAGAACCTATTAGCACTGCTCCTTCAAACTCGGCCATTCCCTCACCAGAATGTAGCAATTTTAGCAATTTAGTATGAATGAAAATCTGAATGCCTGGCTGGACAGCACGTATTTCATGTTAGACACAATCCATTGAACTGGTTATAAACAGAGGCCTTTACAACACCACAAAGTGCATTTATTCCCATTAAAAACAAAAGAGCCAAAAAATCTTGCTCTATGCCAGAAACAACTCATCCACGATGTTATGAAATACGAAAGCAATCGTACTTCAAACCGTTGATAGCACAGACCTGGTACACCCTTTCACCACAGTGCCACTATTCACAGTGCATTATCCACCTACTAGTTGTTCTGTGTACAATCTGCACCTGCGTTGCCACATAATGAGATAGAAATTCCCTTCTCCTGAAAGCTTTTAGTGTCGGAAGTTTCAGCCATAGGTCAAAATGTTGTGGATATTGTCAGGCTCTGGCACGATTGCAGACGATCCGTGGCTAGAAGGCATGCCAGATGTGACTGTGACGGTCACAGAAGCGTTTGTGGATCGTATTGAGTGGCGTGTGTGAAATTGTGGAACCCGGTGTCAGATGGTGTACGCCATAAAACATTTACTAAGTGATACGCATTCGTAGTAATGTGTGATTTACATGTGTGCAGTAGTAGGGCGTAGGACAACATGTCGTAGATTTGAAAATCAAGTGCTACACGTCAGCTGTAATTTGACAGATGGATAGTTCCTTAATTGCTGCTAGAAGTAGTAGCTTTCTTGAGTAATGTGAAATGAAGATCTATGAATTTGGGCGTGTTTAACAGAGTAAATTATAACGTAAAGGTAAGGTATACCTATTAGGGTTACTGAACAGTGGGGACGTATTCTGATGTGGACCGTTGGTGTCGGAACCTATGTATCATATGAATTTCAGTAGGAAAAACGTCTCATGATGCTAAGCATAGAAAGATAAGTGAGGTAGGACACCATTTGGTATGTTGGCGTTAGGGATGTGGAAGCAGCTAGTGTAAAAACAAACGCCACTTCGTCGCTGTCAATCAGCAGAGCGGTATTATCAGAACGAGATTAATGATATACAGCACTGCTGGGGTGGAAGCGTATTCCCTCACACTCGATGTGTGTCAGGGCCTAAGATTATTGTGTTGATCGAGTGAGAAATAAATCTGATCATCATTCCCAGCTTTTGATTTTCGCGGGATACAATCTACCTAAAATTTTTAAAAGTAGAAGCAAATGAAACTGGTAAACAGCTGATGAACAGTTACGATGTTAGTGTGAAATTCAGCAATTTTCGGAACATTTTCACGAGAAATATTGAAGCTAGTGCCCATAGAAGCCTGAAAGTAATGCACAGATAACTACTTGTAGCACAGCTTCTTGCATACGTAAAAGCTAGTGTCTCCATAAAAACAGACAGAGGTGCTTGAAAATAATGGACAGAAAACTAGAGTTATCACGGCATCTTGTATACGTAGAACAAGCTGTGTACGTAAATGGCAGATGTAGTAAGAACCAGGCAATGAAAATTCACTGCAAGGAATATTGCAGGATATTAACTCAGTCATAGCTATAGGCACATGAGATTTGATTGCCATCTTCTGACCAGTTAGTACAAAGAGCTGCCCCAGCTTCCTAACAGCGTTTACAGACTACTTTCACAAAAATAACCTATATCCACTGGAGTGGTAGTGGTCATCTTCCAAAACAGTGCAAGCAAGGTGTCTAAATATTTCTTAGCCACTGGCTAATATTGTTAATGGGGCATGATTTCTACATGCAGTAAATACATCATAGTTCTTTTGAAACACAGGAGTTTTAGTGACATTTTTTAACATCACCACAATGAATGGTTTTGTGACATATATGTGAACAGCAACAATGAGTTTATTGTAGAATCCAAAATTTACTGTGGCCTTATATAGCTACCAGATCATTAAAATTTCTTTGGAGTAACATCATGGTAAAATTGAAATCTTAGTTCCCATTGAAATGATGTGCTGAATACCACACATTTCTCTTCTTAGCTTATTTGTCACTATAGCCTGAAGATGGCTTTAGTGTAATGAAGCTGAAACATTTAGCTGTTTGTTTAGAAACAAAGTGATTGTTAGTAAACAACTGTGTTTGATTGCCTTTTTCTACCTAATTGGTCACATTAAAACACAACATATTAAGATAGTGATGCTAGATCTGTATTCAGGAGGTGCTTAAGTTGAATCTGAGTGGAGACACCATCTGTCCTGAGTGGCTTCTTCACGGTTTTTCTCAGTTGTCTGTGAAAATGCTGCTATAGTACCTCAGATTAAGCCATAACCACATCTATAGTCTTTCCTGTTTATTATTTGCTAATCAATGTACTGTTTGAAGCGATGAGATCTGATGTATTGACTGTGTCTCTAAATGGACTGTGGGAACACCACATGGCAGCAACTGTTTTAACACACAGCACATCTCCTTCCTCTGTCACCCCACATATCCAGCAGCCACTTTTCCTCACAGTAGCTCTCTCACCTTCCTCTCTGCACTCAATATACTGCTCCTTTCACTGAACCAAAAAACAGCTTGCACCAGACCAAGTGATGAGAGTCTTTAACCTACCCCGTAGTCAATCTACGAGACCTGCTCTGCCATTGGTTAGCTGGCAGAGGTGTGGACGTGAATGGCTATCAATGGCTGAGGAACTCAGAAGGGCTGTTGAGCTAGAGCAGGTCTCGTAGTTTGACTCCGGGGTAGGCTGCAGACTCGTCGCTGTGGTGCAAGCCATTGTTTGGCTTAGTGAAGGGAACAGTACATTAAGTGGAGAGAGAGCTGCTGTGAGGAAAAGTGGTTGCTCGATATATGGGTGACAGAGGAAGGAGATGTGCTGTGTGGTACAGTGGTTGCTGGCATGTGGGTGTTCCCACAGGACCATAACTAAATACTTAATATTCTTCTAACTCAAAGGCTTTTGGAGATGAAAGATGAAAGAACTGTGGGGTCTTAGTTATTGTATTTTATGATATTCCATAAAACTACAATGTTTATTCTGGGACTAAAATTGCACTCCCCCTCCATAAAACTGAAAGCACAAATATGTGCAGTGGGACAAGGGAAGTTGTCAGTTGAAATGTACACAATAATGATGTTTTGAAGTTATATGTTTCTTTAGTTGTGTTTGTGCTCCAATTCTGTTGAAGAAAATAGGTAGTGGGGTGTGATGTGTTAATTTTTAAGATTCAGTGTTGAACAAGTGAAGATAATGTGCATAGTGTATAAGGAAATGGAATAATTTTAAGGATGTCTGGTGGGGAAACAATAGAATCCTTTTATTAAATTATGAATTGTTTAATTAAAATGCATGGAAGTAGGAGAGCAGTTGGAATGTTTTATGCTTTCTGTATTTGGCAATTGATGTATTCAATTAACTGCTTGCAGGATTCTGAGTGTAGTGGTATGTACTCAGAGTGGGCGTCCCTAACATCACTAATCCAGAATGGAAATGAAGAGTGTCAGAGTGTGTTGGGGAAGTTCCCAATGGCGGCAGGGAAGGAAGTGGCCATGGCTGTGGTCAAACAACTGGCTGCCAATCTGGGTTTTGCGCAAACCGCAGAGCCGAGCCCCCTCACTACCGATCGGGAAGTTCAGTGGTGCATGGAGGCAAGTACCAGATACCAAGTAATGTAAAAAAGGTAAAATGATCCTGTTACAGGCCTGGTGTGGCCCAGAGGGTGGGTAGAGGTATAGTTCTACTCTTCCATGACCGCGGCACTAGGAGGGGGTGAGTGGTCAGCAGCACGACCTGGTTGTACTCTACCTCCAGGAAAGACCTGGTACCTATTTTACAGGAGGCTGGGTGGGCCCCAGGGCCGGTCTGAACGGGCGGAAAATCTCGTCCCCATCCCTACCGGGATTCGATCCCGGACCATCCATTTCATAGTCTGTTGCTATACCAACTGAGCTACACAACCTGGACCAAATAATGTATACTATATAAATAATTAATAATCATGACTATTATTTTGGACTTTGTTGTTTGGAGTTTTCTGAATGCTGTGTTTTTGAAACTGGATCTGTTTCCATCCGGGTACAGGGAAAGAAAGAAAGTCATGTCTATCAGACCGTTCATCCATCACCAGTACCAACAACCTTCCCCTTGCTTTGCATGACAAGGTAGGACAGAACAATGCATCTGCATGACATTATGCTCCTGTTGTGTGTATGTAGTGTCATTTAAAGCAGGATAAAGTTATGTGTATACAGACCTTGACAGATCCTTACGGCTGTAGACAATCACCACGTGCAAGTGGCAAGGTTGTCATCCCTATGCACTAGCCACCTTTACCCCAGGAGACATCCCTAGTACTCATTTCTGTCAGAGGTTGAGTGAACCCCAGGACCAAAGGGCAGCTGGAAGGATTAAATCAATGGAAAATCCCTGTGATTCCATTGGGAATCGAATCTGCAGCCATCTGGCTTGTAGCACAATGCCTCAACCTGCTGTACCACTGTGTATGCCCATACAAAGCTTGGAACACTTGGCAATTCTTGTGATGTCTATACACTGCTTAACATGCCTGCATACTTATCATACTTTTTGGCCCAGATATATCCAGAGTGTCATTCTACAGTGAAGACAGAAGTATTTGGAACTTTGAACTTCATTCTGAAGTGACAAGGGTGGCCACCTGTAAACATTTGATTGTGTTTGGTCACTGAAATATTCAAGCCTTAAGTGTAAAATTATAGTCATTACTGTTTTTACAGTTACATTTTTTAGGTAGGAGAGTGGGTGACTAAAGATGTTGAGCTTACTCAGTCATTTGTGCGGTATTGCAGGTTATTTGTTTTGGGATGAGCCTTCCACTAAGTGAACATGACACAATAAGGGACTGTGTACATGTGTACTGTGAATGGTTATCTGCGCTTCATCCCATCCCTAAGATCTGTGTCCCAAGACCTGTGTGTGAGGACCCCAACTTGTATGCCAGGAAGATGATTTGTCATTTTCACAATCTCTTTGTCCCTCGTAAGGGAGAAGGTAAGTTTGACTTGAGGCTTCTTATGTTTTGTAATATTTTTATTGGTTCAGTCACACAGATATAGGACTATTATACTGCTCTGATTCATACTTGCACCATACACAGCGCATTCCAAAAGTTTTAGGACTGATTTTTTTAAAAATCGAAAACATATGAGGAAGACACATACCTTTTTTTTTAAAATTCAAAATAAGCTCCATTGGCATATATACAGGCTTTTGCGTGGTCATGCATTTTCTGAAAAGCTGCCAAAAATTCCTCTTTTTGGACCTTCTTTAATTCATCAGTTATGGCTTCTTGGATCTCAGCAACATCTGCAAAGTGGAGTACTTTAACTTGGGGAGCAGAAAGTAGTCTGGCAGAGATAAATCTGGAGATTATGGGGGTGATAAAGGGTTGTAACTTTTTTGGGGTCAAAAATTGGCAAACACTTGCAACTTTGTGGGCGGGCGCATTATCGTGCAACAAGAAAAAATCTCGAGAGCGGAACGCAGCTGGACAAACCCTTTGAATGGGCTTCAGGAGGCGATCCAGTACTCCTTTATAAAATTCTGCATTTACTGTTTTTTCCTCTGGTATGAATTCTTCGTGCACTACACCTTGAGAGTCAAAAAATTTATCAACATGGTCTAGATGTGGGACCTATGGAATTTCAGTTTCTTTGGCCAGGGTGGTTGTCTCACCAACCCATTCAGAACTCTTTCGCTTTGTTTCTGCTATCATTCTTGATGCGATTCGACAGTCATTTTTGACCAGATCAGCAACAGCAACAATGTGTACCTCAGTTTAAGTCAGTTTTGGATGGACACCTCTCTCGTCATTTTCTACCAGCTCCCTTCTGTCTCAAAATCAAGAATACCACCTAAAAAGTTTGATTGGTTCAGAGTCTCATTCACATAAGCCTTTTACACCAATACTAGTGTTCCTGTCGCAGATAGACTGGCTTTGAAACAAAATTTTATGGCAACTCTCTGTTCATTTCCACCATCCATGACATGTATAGAAAACTGACTTTACAAGAGAAGTTGTAACTCATACACTGTTGAAGATAAACAAATGAAACTCAGTGTATGAACAGATGTTGGTTGATAGTACTTAGGGGGTTGACTGATAGATTGCTCTAATTCTGTTCTTTAAAAAAAATCAGTCCTAAAACTTATGTGTATATTTTCACGGTATTGACATTCATTTTTCCCAAAATCTTGAGAATCAGAAACTTTTGTGCATCTTGCACACAGAGATTTTTGGAAAGCATCGCTACTTGATCTGTTCTGAAAAGTGAAATGTTGTTTCTGAATAACTTGGTGGACATGTGTAGGATTAGTTGGCTACAGTAGTAGCTTATTCTTTACTTTATTCTTCTCTTAGTGTGTTTGTAAGTCACTTTCCACTGTAGGTATCATTGGCATGTGTGTCACATTCACATGGCTTTAGAGTCATACCACGTTTCATGTTACATCTCATGATGACATAACAGGTCATACTGCATCATGCCCATTATTACGATCTCATAGTAACATCACAACCATCTGGAATGTGATGCCATACAGTCTGGTAGATTGGTGTATGCTTGCCAGAGACACCTGCTATTCCTATCTTCAGGGTAAAAAGGGAACATTGACACCCATGTACCAAACTACGTGGTGTCACATCCCAGAAGACTATAATCATAGTGGTATTGTGTTTTTTCTGTACACACAGAGGACTAACTTCTTTTGTTTCATTTTCTAGTCTGGGCATTCCCTTATTTGGATATAGGTAATTCTCTTTATGCATAAAACCATGTAGGTGTTCTTACTGATGTGTTTATGTTTATTTCACATGTTTGTACTAAGGCTACAAAAATACTTGTGTCGAATATTACAAACTCTAAGAACGAATGCCAGTTATAATGAGAACACTTGTTATTCAGTTCAGATAATGTGTGTTGGTTGTCAGGCTTCTTGCACTTATTTAGATATGTGTTTGACTTCATGATAAATTAAAGAATAAATTAATTAAAGCATGAATTATGTATCAGGTAAGGTTTTTAAAAGTATTACTGGGGTGTTCTGGTGAGGTAACATAAAGGGATATTTAGTCATGCAGCTAAGCAGTATGCTATGGAGGAATCAAGTAAAGTATCATTTCATGTTATATCTGAGTATGTGGACAGTGGCTGGGTAACTTTACAATTTGACTGCAGTTGTATATGGTAGAACACATTAGATCAACTGCTAGTGCTGTAGGACCTTCAGGGTTGGAGGCCATTTAAAAATGAGATAGATCTTAGTACTGTATAAACTGAAATGAAAACTTACCAGTGTTATACACTGGGCTGCTGATTTCATAGTTAATCACTTCCTTAATTGAGATATGCAGATTGCATTATGAAGGACACATGTAATATTTTAATTGTAATTACTGGTTTCATAGCAGTATTTTAAAACTTTTAAATAAAAAAAATATCTTTGTATTGCATATTTGATGCACAAACTTTGTGCTGCAATATTTCATTAACTGACAAATGAAGGTTGTTGAGTAAAGTTGTTCTTGTGCTGATTGAATTAAGCACCACAATGTGAAGATGTGTGGAGGAAATGAGGTAGACCTGCATACATTCTTAACCTTGGAGGTGAGTGGTCACATTCTGGATGCTTTACCTCTGGGGAGGAATAGGAGTGTGGGGAATTCCAGAATCAGCCTTGATGACTTTGGGTTCTCTCCTGTGACTCCCTGATTGCCTAGCCCATAGTTTATTCATGGTACGGACTGAGCACAGTCACAGCTCCATGTGATTTGGGTTAAGTTTGGTATGAGTGGTATATGAACACATTTTTATTTGAAGTAACTGATTATTGGCCTTTAGTATACATGTAATGCCCGGTTGATTTTACACCAAACTCTGCTTAACCAAAATTTGTAACAAGTACTGCCATATAGCATAGGAATCCTTTGATTCAAATAATCAGCTTTGCGGATGGTGAAATTGTGAGACAGCTAATGTTTTTGAGCTTGTGTTGAATGTGAGTGTGTTTAGTGGATATGTGGACTGATGGGTAAGGATTTATGACACTGAAATTTTACCTGCCATTCAACTGAATTGGAAGACAGTATTCAGGTGCATTTTTATTTTTAGTGGTGGGCCAGTCAAAACTGTTTGACATGAAAATAGTTGGATATCACAGAACTGTAAATATGCTCCCCCCCCCCCCCAAAAAAAAAAACCCCTTTATTGCAGAGTTAAAAAATTATGTTTTTATATATTTTATTATATGTAGGTTTTTTTTTGGTTTCAATTATCACTTTTTTTTGAAGGTTAAAAAATGTTAGT